>Ga0255753_1000670_pt1 | contig 43604 bp, 50 predicted proteins | sample 041ome_10_FD_179953 | JGI IMG/M metagenome (GOLD analysis project Ga0255753, IMG submission 179953) | Coastal salt marsh microbial communities from the Groves Creek Marsh, Skidaway Island, Georgia - 041412US metaG (version 2) | ecosystem: Environmental > Aquatic > Marine > Intertidal zone > Salt... | reverse complement strand
AGTACAATACGTATCTTTTCTTCTGAACCATAGTTCTTACGGGTTGCACGGCGTATATCTTTAACCGTCTTCTCCGCGCTTCCAGTTCTATTTGATTTGTTAGAGTGTTTACGTGTCATCTTCGTTCCTTCGTCATTACGATGAAACAAAAACACTCTCTTACGCAATACCCTTAATTAGTCCAACTTGGTCTGACGGGATACAATGTGAATTGTTGGCTCAATACCACACGCCAATGCTTGTAATGCTTGCGCACGTCCAATTTCACCTCCTTCTTCAGTAACAGCAGCATTATTTGACATATTTTGAGGTTTAAAGGGGCGAACAATCATGCCTCGTTTGCTCAAGGCGCGGCATAGTCCCGCAACGAGAATTGATTTTCCAACATCTGATCCTGTACCTTGTAACATCAACCCTAATGACATACTTATTCGCCTTGATTAATGTTATGGGTAATTAAATAATTTTCTCCATTATCACTCCAACGCTTAGCACGTATGCCAAATACATCGGCCAGATTTTCATCATTTAAAACAATTTCTGGAGCACCTTGCCCAACCAGCTGCCCGTCGTTCAGTAGAATTAAGCGATCACAATATCTTAAGGCCAGACTTAAATCATGCATAACGACCATGACGCCGTTATCATTTTGACTTAAGTTTTTTAATATTTCCATAACCTGTAATTGATGTGATGGGTCAAGCGAGGCTACAGGTTCATCTGCCAATATATAAGGTGCAGCTGTTGCTAACACGCATGCTAATAAAACACGTGCTCTTTCCCCACCGGATAATGAAGTAACATGTCGCCCTTTTAGAGAGATACAATCGGTTTGTACCATTGCATTTTCAATAATCTCTTCATCTACTGCCGAAAGTTTTTGCCAAGGGTTTAAATGTGGTACCCGTCCTAAAGCAACAACATTTTCAGCATTTAATGGCCAATGTACGGGTGCACCTTGGGCAGCATAAGCGATTTTTTTCGCTCGTTCTTTTAATTTTAGGTCTTTGATATTTAAATCATCAATCAATATATTCCCTTTACTGATTTTCACTAAACCGAGAATAGACCTTAGTAGACTACTTTTCCCCGCGCCATTTGGTCCAATTAAACCAACAATTTCACCTTTGTTGAGAGTAGCAGAGATATCTTTTAAAATGACACGGTTTTCTAACTCAAGGTTGATATTTTCTATCTTTAAGCAATTCATCGCATGTTGTTCCGTGTTTTATAGACGATGTATAAAAATGCGGGTGCCCCAATTAATGAAGTCACCACTCCAAGCTGCAATGTAGCACCAGGCATTGGAATCCTGGTCATGAGATCGGCCAAAGTTAACAAGAGACCTCCCATTAATGCACTTGGGATAAGTATGCCGCCAGGTTCATTTGTAATTAATCCGCGCACCATATGAGGAACCACTAGGCCAATAAACCCAATGCTTCCACAAGCGGCAACTGCAGCACCAACGCTTATGGCAGATCCTATGACCACACGTAGTTTTAGCATTGAAATGTTGATGCCCATGCTCTGGGCCGTATCTTCACCAACACTTAGCGCGTTCAACCCTTGCCCAACATTAATCATCATAATCCAACCAAATAAAATAAAAGGAAGGGCCAGAAGTAAATCAGTTGATGTTCTATTTTCAAGAGAGCCAAGCATCCACATAACCATGTCACGAACACTCATTGGTGATTCAGCCATATTCATAACCAATGATACACCGGCAATTGCAAGTGAGCTGATGCCAATACCAACAAGTATAAGCATTAGAACGCTGCTTTCTCTGACTGAAACAAATAATAAAATTGCTGTTGCAATTAAAGCACCTGCCATTGCGAAAAGGGGAATAAACAGGGGCCACATAATCGCAAGCCCTGAATGAATAGCGATAACGGCACCAAGTGACGCGCTGGCGGTCACCCCTATAACGCCTGGATCGGCGAGTGGATTACGAAGCACGCCTTGCAATGCAGCTCCCGAAATGCCCAGTGTAGCTCCGATTAAAATTCCTAATAAAATCCTTGGTAAGCGAAGCTCAATAACAATGATAGATATTGGATCATTTGCGGGGCCAACAAATCCATATAATATTTCTGAAACATCAAGAGGCGTGCGACCGATCATCAAAGAAGCAATTGCGGTCAATATTAATGCTATAATAAGCAGTAAATTACTGGTTATATATTTATTCATTAGTTCCCCATTCGGCTTCGGTTATTATTCCCATATTCGCCGCATCTTTGCGAATACGTTCCGCAGCATCAACTAGAAATAGCCCACTACAACTCATTAAACTACTTGGAATATTTGTTGTAGGGGTATTTTGCATCATTTTAAATATCTGATCATGACGACTAATACTCCAGCGAGATTGCGTCACGGCACCGTCTTCAAAATAACCCGTGATAAACATGTCTGGCGGATCCATTACTAATAATTCCACAGGTAAACTTTGCCATCCATTAAGGCCATGGGCGGCCGCATAACTCTGAAAACCAGATAATTTAATGATATCATCAACGGATGTGCCAACACCTGCAGTGGTGCCACTAGGTGTTACGTAAGCAATTTTTAAATTTTTTCTCGGTTTCTTTTTTAAGGCTGCATATCGTTTTTTATAAAGTTCAATAAATCCTTTGGCACGCAGGTTTTGATTTAGCGTATTACCGACCAACTCAATATTTTTATAAACCGTTTCAGGGTCACTTCCATAATGGGTCGTAAATAATCCAATATCGCTTCGACTTGTCATTTCACGCATATGTGCTGCCGCTCTATATGTTTGAAGTGCAATATCCGGCTTTAACATAATTACTTCTTCAATTGTGCTCTCTGTTTTTGGGATACCCTTTGCACGCGCACGATAAAAAGAATAAATATCTTCGGATGCTTTTGATAGAGCCAGTATTTGTTTTCTATCTGCTAGTAACAACACAAATTGATCGGAACAATAATCGAGGGATAAGATGCTTGGTTTATTAGTATTTGATTGATTTTCAGAAAACGAATGGGATGGCACTAATGCCACCCCAATAAAAACCACAATCGATAATGCCTTTAACACCCCCAAAATGTGATTTCGGTTTTTCATTAGAATGTTTTCCTTAATCCCATAAAAAATGAACGATCAGGTGTGCCGTAATTAGGGATATATTGGTATTCAGTATTTAAAACATTATCGACACGACCATAAACATTCAAGTCTTCCATTAATTCATATGAAACACGGACATCTACACGGGTCCATTTCGCCAAGGTTGAACCGTCAAGTTGTTGTTCTTCACCGTTATGTGTAACGAGTAATGATGTTGATAGCTTTTCGATTGGGTTCCATTGAATGGACCCCGAAATTAAATGTTTTGGCTCTCTAATTAATGGAACCTCATTGCCGTCTGTTACGTCTTTCGCGTCTGTATATGTATAATTTGCATTTACGCTGATGGTATCAGTGACGTTTGCCGATGCCGTAAATTCTATACCTTTTGAAAGCGTTTTATCGATGTTATCGTACCCATCAGTGAAATTTACATAGGTGATTTTATCGTTCACCTTTTGATGGAAATAAGTGGCGCCAACAGATACGCGATCGCCAGCGAGAGGTTGAACAAATCCAACTTCAAATCCTGTTGATGTTTCAGGATTAAGGTCTTCATTAATTCCGCTAGAAGTCAACCAAGCAAATGTAAGTTGAGAAATACTTGGAGCGCGGAAGCCTTGTCCCCAGTTTGCTAAAATTTTCGTACCTGTTTGATCCACAGTATAGGAAGCGGTAATTCTGGATGATGCATTACCACCAAATGTTTGATGATCGTCATAACGTGTGCCTGCAGTGATAACTAAATTTTCGAAACCAGTAAAGGCGAGTTCACCAAAAACACTATTAATGTCAAAACTTGATTCTGAATTACCTTCGGATTTGGTTTTTTCGTGCTGAAGTCCTCCAGTAACTGTCCAGTCTTGATTAACTGTCAAAACACCTAAATAATCAATATTTGTTCTGGTCCCAGTTGCTAAAAATGGGTCAAAATCACCAAGTAATGTACTATTAATTTCTGAATATTCAGCAGATAATGTATTTGTAAAGCGCCCATCTAATAATTCCAAATTACCTCTGACAACACCAGCAAATTGATCTGTTGCATTGGTTTGAAGCATGCTGCCGTCGAAAGGTACGGAAGCGACAAAATCAAATGCATCATAAAATCCGTTGGTATCCGTATAATTTCCAAGTGCTTCTAATTGAAATGTCTCTGTTAATTGAGCCGTTAATTTACCGGCAAAAGTATAACTGCTAAGTCCATCTGCTTCTGTGTTGCCATTATTCTCATCTGCTTTTGAGATGCCATCCGTATCCAGACCACTCGCTGAAATGTTAAAACCTATTTTGTCAGTACCACCATAAAGGCTTGCACCCGCGCGGCGGGTATTGAAGGAGCCACCTTCAACGAATATTTTGCCGCCTAAACCTTCACCACCTGTTTTAGTGATAATATTTACGACACCACCAATAGCATCTGATCCATAAAGAATGGATTGAGGGCCTCTAAGAACTTCTATTCGAGAAATATTATAATTATCAAGCGTTGCAAAGTTAAATGCGCCACCCGGTGCGGATGCATCGTTTACCTGAACGCCATCAATAAGGAGAACAGTATTATCACCACCAGCACCACGAATAGAAATAGACGCCGAACCACCAAAGGATCCATTTTGCGAGGTGGAAACCCCGGGTAAACTTTCAAGTGCGTCTAAGACAAATGGTTGTTGTCCTCTTTCAAGATCAGCTTCGGTTAGAACCGAAACACTACTTCCGATTTGTGATAATGGTTGAGGGCGTCTGTTTGCAGTAACAATAATGACATCTTCATCTTGAGATGCTGTCTCTTGTGCCGTCGCGTAATATGTACTGGCGCTTATACTTGTCGAAAATGCAAGCGCTATTTTTAAGGGTATTTTTAATTTTTTCATAACAAAAACCTATAATTATTCCTCATTTGAGGATCATAAAAAAATACAAGGAGTTTGTCATTTGTTAGAGCGGACAACCCCCGTGTATAACGAATTATCGCCAACACGGATGTTCCGCTCTGTATGGTTGCACCGACCACCAGAAAGGGCGAATTGATGGCAGGTCTCCTGACTTACGGTTAAAATACGCTAAACTCACCTTCCCGGTTTCCCAGTGGTATAAGAGCTAGCTCACCGCTCACAGTTACGGGCATAGTAATGGATTTGATCATATTTATGATTTCACCATTTTCCCTTTTCACCTTGATCAGTAATCAAGGAACCATCAAGGAAATGGTTACCTCATGTGCAGGAGGAGGGCAAACAAAAAATAAGATACTAAATTCTCAGAACTACGATTTCTTTATTATTCCAAGTTTTCTTAAATTAGATATGACGATGCCAGCGCATACGAGGATAAAACCAATAACGTGATATGTTTCAATTGGTTCTTCCAAAATCAAAATGGCTAAAATGCCACTAAAGACAGGCATGGTATAATAGATCAGGCTGGTTTTTACAGAGCCGATGGTTTCAACGGAATGTTGCCAAGCAAACCATGCAATAACTGATGCGAATATGCCTACATATAAATAGATACCAAATGCTTCTAATGTAAAGGGAGTAGGCGCGACATAAGCTAGTTCCCATAAATATAATGGTAATAAAAATAAGGTGCCGATTGCAATAATCACCGTTAAGAATGAACGCGTTGACATATCCTTATGTTTATAGGTAATTGCTACGCTCCAGGCCGCCCAGATAAGGGTGCTGAATATGAGAATGATATCACCAGCATTCCAATCTTGATTAAAAACAAGCAGTGGATTTCCATGTGTGACCACCATCAAAGCACCTATGAGCGCGCAAAATGCACCTAATACTTTGTAGCGTGATAATCGTTCAATGCCACAGATGCCGGCGATTAATAATGTTCCAATAGGGGCCGCCGAAGAAACGATTGCAATATGATGAGTTGTGGTAAATTGGCCAGCGAAATAAATAAATGTATTATAAAGTCCAACCCCAATAATGCCCATTGCGAGTAAATATTTAAATTGTGATTTAATCAGATGCCAATCACGTTTTACATATTTATAACCAATTGGAAGCACAAAAAGAAAGGCAATGAACCAACGCCAAAATGCAAGTGTCATTGGCGTAATCCATTCATTAACACCTTGGGCAATGACGAAATTTCCTGACCAAATAATACAGGCAGAAAGCGCAATTAAAATTGCTGAAAATTCAGAATTTGACATAATAATTAGCTCAGTTTTGCAATTTCAGTCGTAACCGCATTAAAATGATCAATATCAGATTGATTATTGAAAAGTGACGCACCAATTCGAATTTTGGTGCCACCATGTTTATAACTGACCTTTATATTTTCATTTGTATAAAGTGATTTTACATCGTCTGGATTTTTCTCATGATAAAAGGTAACGATAGCAGATTTGTTGCCTTCTGGTGTGTCACATTTCAAGCCGGTCGATACAATATGATCACGCATTTTTTGGGCCAGTGTGATGGTGTGTTGTTCAATTTTTCTAATCCCGACACGGTTAAGATAATCAAGCGCCGTGCCAACCACAGAGACCGATCCGAAGGCTGGTGTGGCAAACCCATATTTTGCTGCATCCTGATAAGGGTCAAAATCTCTAAATTTTTCCATATCGGTGACTGCGAACATTCCGCGTCGATCCGCAGCTATTATATTTTGTAATTCTCGTCTAACAAAAAAGAATGCTGTACCGTAACTGGCAAGCAGCCATTTATAGGTGCCGCATCCCATAAAATCGATGTCTGCTGCCTTAACGTCGAGGTCAACCATACCAACGCCTTGGATCGCATCAACGTAGATATAAGCACCATTCGCATGTGCAAGATCAGCGAGCGGACGTAAATCATGACAAAGTCCATTTTCATGTGACACAAATGAAACGGATAGAATTCGAGTGTTTTTATCTACCAATTTCTCAAATTCTTCAAACCGTGTCCGCCCCGTTTGATCACGTTTGACAATTCTTACTTCTATACCAAGTTTTTTCGCATAATAATCATAAAGAATGAAACTTGCATTATATTGTAAATCATCTGTAACTACATTATCGCCACGCTTAAGGTTTAAATTATTGACCACAATATTTTCTGCTTCTGTGGTGGTGTAAATCAGACCAATTTCGCTGTGATCAGCGTTGACGAGTTTAGCAAATTTATTACGAACCACACGCCCTTCCGCAAGGTAAGGGCCGATACTGTCGGCCGGGTCCGCACGATCCTTAAAAAAATTAATTCCTGCCTGTACCACCTGATTGGGGGAAACAGCATGATAAGCAGTATTTAAATAATTTGTCGTTTTTAAAAGAGGAAAGTCGGACCGCACACCGAGAGGATCATCTTGGCCCGGTGAAGCGGCACGCGCCGCCGATAACATTGGTGTTACAACCAATGCTGCAGAAGTCGCACCAACAATTTTACGTCTTGTGATGTCCATTCAATTTCCCTCTTCTAATTTTTACTTGTCTTCTAAATCCTTTGCTGTGAAGCGAGAGGCCGGATCAATGATAAATTTATCGCGATTTGGCATTTTAATGGCTTTAACACTTTCAGCATCCAATGTTAAATTAGGATCATTAATCACGCCTGTTTCAACAAGTAAAAATGCTGTAAGGCCGTATGCTTCATCGTTGCTTAGCGTTCCTGGATCCGTTAGTGGCATAGCACGGCGAATAAAATCAAACAAGGATGTCGCATAAGGGAGTTTCTTAATATCGCGTCGGCCTTCATGCAATGTTTGTGCGCCCATTTCGCGGATACCCTCAAGTTTTTCTCCGTGACATAATGCGCATTGATATTCATATATTTCACGGCCTAAGGCAACATTTCCACTGCCTTCTGGTAGTCCAGTGCCATCAATATGAATATCATTATCATATTTTGCAATTTCATCAGGCCCAACAGAAGTTCCTATTCCATATTTTTCTTGTGCGGTGGCGTATAAAGCGCCGAAAGAAAGGGAGGTGGCAATAGCCGTTATAGTAATAATTTTAGAGTGTTTAGCGAACATTAGTTATTTTCCCATCCTGAGCAACATGCCATTTTTGAATGGCGTTATTGTGCATCATGCCAATTGGCCCTTGTAATTTGTACATCTCATCGTAAGTCGGTTGTGTGTAACCGGTATCATCGGTGCAACGGCTTAAAATTGTTGTTTCTTTTCCGTCCCATCTCCATGGATGCGTAAAGCGTGTATGACATTTCGGTAATACGGGACCCTGTAGCGATGCATCTTGCCATGTTTTACCGTCATTAGTTGATATTTCAACTTTACTAACCGTTCCAGCGCCAGACCAGCCTAGACCACTAATTTCATAAAATCCGGCTCCATTAAGCTTCATTCCCCCTGACGGAGATGTGATGACAGAACGTGCTTCCATATAAAATGAGAAGGCGCGAATTTCATCTTTTGGTCTTGGGTCGGCATATTCGGTGTTTTCGTGATGGGTCCACCACGGTTTATCCCCGACTTCAAGACGGCGTATCCATTTCACATTCATATTGCCTTCAAATCCCGGCACAATAAGACGAAGTGGAAAGCCTTGTTCAGGACGTAAAAATTCACCGTTTTGGGCGTAAGCTAAAAAGGCATCATCCATAGCTTTCCAAAGGGGAATACTACGTGTCATGCGCGCGCCATCATCGCCTTCTGCAAGCAACCATTTTGCATCGCCACGAACGCCGAGCTCATTTAACAATACCTTGAGAGTTACACCCGTCCATTCTGAGCAACTGGTTAATCCATGTGTTTGTTGTACCGTTTTACCGCGAGGCCCCATCCATTCTCCCATGCCATTACCTGCACATTCTAAGAAATGAAAATGGCTAACGGAAGGAAAACGAAGTAGATCTTCCATAGTAAAAATTTTCTCATCATCAACAAGTCCATGAATAAGAAGTTTATGTTCGCTCGGATCAATTTCCGGAACACCACTATGGTGCACTTCAAAATGAAGTCCCGATGGCGTAACCATTCCGCGGCTATGTTGCAGTGGTGTAAACCCACCTCCTGAAAGGCCATTTGCTGAACCGCGCATCTTTGCATCTTTGACAAATGGTGAGCGATCGGCATAAGTGACCGAGCTATCAATCATCTCTCCGGGCCCACGGCTTGGAATTAATGTTGTGTCTTGAGCAAGCGCACTATCAGCCAGTAATGCTGTGCTCATAGCCATACCCGCTTTCATAAAATGTCGACGATTTGTTTTCATGATTATTTTTCTCCCTGATATGGGAATGGAGTATGAGGGCTCAAATCTAATTTGGCAATAAAAAACCCCGCCAATTTTCATCAGCAGGGTTTAAAAATTAATTCAAAATGTTTTATTCGCGGTTACCCATGAAACGTAGCAGGAATAAGAACATATTGATGAAATCTAAGTAAAGGCTCAGAGCTCCCATGACGGCTTTTTTCGAAGCCGTTTCACTATGATCGCTTTCCAAATACATTAATTTAATTCGTTGCGTGTCATAAGCTGTTAAACCGGCAAATATTAGAACGCCTACCACAGAAATGATAAAATCCATTGCACCAGATTGCATAAACATATTAACAATTGAAGCAATGATTAATCCGAATAATCCCATGATAAGGAAACTACCCATGCCTGTTAAATTCTTTTTCGTCGTGTAACCATAAAGACTTAAAGAACCAAAAGCGGCTGCCGTAACAAAAAACGTCTTGGCTACACTTGCTCCAGTATACGTAAGTAATATACTAGATAATGATAAGCCCATAACTACTGCAAAAGCCCAGAATACCATCTGAACGGTTGAAGCCTGCATTCTATTAATGCCGAAATTGAGCGCTAATACAAAAGCGAGTGGAGAAAACATTGCGACATAACCAAGCATTGTTGGTGCAATCATGTTTCCTTGCACAGTATAAAGTAGTTGTAAAATCGCAGGTGTATTGGCTGTTACATAAGCCGCAAGACCAGTAAGTGCGAGTGCAGATGCCATGTAGTTATAAACCGTCAGCATGTAGGCACGAAGACCCTCATCAATTTCGGCAGCACTGCGTGAGCCTGAAGCTGAATAATATGGGTTTTGATCAACCATTTATAAAATTCCTTTCAATTGGTTTAAATCCGAATAACCAGTTATATCATATATTGGCACGGAAGCCAAAATATTCAAGGGGTTATTGCGCTTTTCTTTTATATAAAAATTGTATTTTTCTTATAAAGAATGATTTTTTTGTAAGTGCTTCAGGAAGCCTTGTGCAGCACGATCGATAAAATCATAAGCTTTATCAAAATCTTCCTTATCACCATAATATGGGTCGGGCACTTCTGTGATCCCTGGGCTCGTTTCGGAATATGTCATAAATAAATGAATTTTATGCTGATGTTCGGTAGGACAATTCTGAAGCATCTTTGACATGTTATCTTCGTCCATGGCCAGAATATAATCAAAATCGTTATAATCTTGTGGGGCGACTTTTCGTGCTTGTAAGTCACCAATATCAACACCAAATTTAAGTGCTGTTAGTTGAGCACGTTTATCTGGGGGCGCGGCCATATGAAATCCGGCGGTGCCAGCAGAATCAATATACAAATTTTGTGTAAAGCCGTCTTTTATGCCGGCGTTATTTGCATGAAAGCGAAACAAGCCTTCTGCTGTTGGTGATCGACAGATATTGCCTAAGCAGACAAAAAGAACCTTAACCATTTACTTATTTTCCATTACTCTTAATTTCTTAACTAACTCGGCTACATTTAAAAACAATTGATCGTTTGTGGCAATGATTATTTCTAAATATATCAATTTTTTACTTCTTGTTTTGTTTTATACGCTTCGCGATATGCAATGAACAACGTCGATGCACATATAAGTGCACCGCCCCATATTGTCCAATTGTCGGGAATTTCAGAAAAAATGAAGTATCCGGCAAGCGCTGCAAAAATGATGCGAAAATACTCAAAGGGCGTAACGACGGTTACTTCTGCATGTTTATAGGCGCTAATCATACAATATTGTGCGCAGAATGTAGTAATGCCTAATCCTGCTATAAATAAAAGCTGTGTAATACTTGGGGTATCCCAATAATAAATTGCCGGTACTAGGCATAGAAAAACGGTTCCAATGTTGGCATAAAATACCAATGTTGTTGCATTATGATCCCTGGTCATTATCCGCGATATAATTGCAAGTGCAGACATTGATAAAGCGGCTAATAAAGTGGCTCCATGTGCGAGTTTTAATGTACTTGAAATTGTATTATCCCAAGGGTGAAGAATGATTAAAATACCGATGAACCCGACTATTGTAGCAGTTGTTCTATATATTCTAATTCTTTCACCGATAAAGAAGGCGGCAAGGATAATGAGAAAAAGTGGTTTGGAGAATTGAAGAGCCGTCACCTCAATTAACGGTAAATTTGAGACGGCGTAAAAATTAGCGACAACAACAATAAATGTTAAACCAGAACGATAGAACATCATTTTTGGTCTATTGGTAAAAAATAATGTTTTTCCAAGATGCCAATTAAAAATCAACGTGATCAGTGTTGTAAATGTGCAGCGCAACATAACAACTTGAAAAGTGTTTAATTCTTGGCCTAATTTTTTAATTAGTGTGGCGCTCGTTGTGACCACCAAGCAAGTTAATAACATAAACATAATACCCTTTAGGTTATTGGAGGGTCTAACAAGATTGGGTTTCATGGGGTTTGTCTTTATGGCTGTCTATGATTAGAAAGTAATACGCTTATTTTAGAAACAAGTAAAGAATTGGCATATGAATGCTTTAAAGGTAGTTGCGTTTACGAACTGCTTCCCGGTGGGCAGCATAAACAGCACTAGCAAGAATGACTGATGCCCCTAGGAAAGTATAAAAGTCAGGAACTTCTGAATAGAAGAAATATCCTATAAAAGCGGCAAAAATTAATCTTGTAAAATCGATAGGTAAAATAGCAGTGGCCTCAGATTGGCTGAATGCCTTTGAAATTGAATATTGTGCGAGTGCAGCACATAATCCTACCATAATCACGGCCCACCAAAGTTCCGGTTTTGGAATAGTCCATTCAGTCAGTGCAACTACAAATGAAATGGGCAAAGTAAATAACAAAGAATAAATGGCAACAACGTTTGGTTTATCTGTTTGACTTAAAGAACGAATACAAATGATTGCAAAGGCTACTGTAAAAGCACCGATGAGCGCGGCGGCTACACCACTATTAAAAGGAACGGATCCTGGCCTTAATAATATTAATACGCCAATAAACCCAACGATAACAGCTGTGATCCGGGGCAGCCTTATTCTTTCTTTTAAAAAAATTGCTGCGAGAATAGTTGCAAAAATAGGGGCAGCAAAACTATAAGATGTCGAAACTGCCAGTGGGATGACGCTTACTGCATAAAAGGATGCAATAACAGCAAAAGCTGAAATGACGCCACGAAAAAAATGAAGCCCTAATCGTTCTGTTTTAAGACCTTTAAAGCCAACCTTGGAAAAGGTAGGGATTAAAAATAAAATCGCAAAGAAAGTCCTTATAAAGGCAGTCATAAAAGGGCGAATATCATTAATAGAAAGATAGCGTATTAATCCCCCCATAATAGAAAAAAGCACACAGCTTAATAACATAAACAATGGGCCTTTAATGAGTTCTAGCTTATTATTAGGCCCTGTCAGATTATTTCCTTAATTCTCTATTTCGACGTCGAGCCATTCTTCGATATCTTCAGGAGTATCCGGATTGATTAAATCTTTCTTTCCCATCATAAGGAATGCAAAATTATCTGCGATAATTTCTTCAGGGTGAATGTCAAAGTTTGTATTTCGCCCTACCTGATCATAGAAACTTGGTACTTCTTCATGCTTATAAATACTAGGTTTCCCATCTGCCTTTATCACCGGCTTGCAAATACCATCATCAACAGTGACTTCAATTAAATCTCCTGTGATATGACCATCGAAACCCCCTTTTATTGTTGGGTCAAACCCATCATGTTTTGTGTGAAGATAAGTCATAACGTAAGTATCACGATCTTCAATTTCGACAGGAACGAAAAATTCTGTAAAGGGTGCCTCTGGATTTTTCACACTATATTGCTCAACGTCTTTGGTGGGTTGAAAATAACAAGGGCGGAAGTTGATAATGTTATATAGGCTCGCTCTTTTTATGCGACTATGCCTAGACATAATGTGAAATATCTGATGGAAAAATAGCTTTGTTGAAATGGAAGAACGTCTTTGTGGCGAGACGAATGCATTGCCGCGCGTGTGGGATATTCCACTTTCAACCTCGTTAGTTACTTTAATAAAATAAACTGTTTCTGGTAATAAATGTTCAATTTTAGCCAGCTTCTTCTTATGTGTCACGAGCAAGGCTTTCATGAGCGCTTTTTCAGCCTCAGGCCATTCAATTACATTGGCTGCATAGTGTGCTTTTAAATCTTCAATTGTTTTATCGGCGGTGGGCGAACCTACACGCAACGCTATTTCGATAGGATTCATTGCAGTTAAAAATTCATCATCAGCTGAAAGAATTTTTATGCCGGTTTCAATATCCGCAAATTTATACTCAGTCGCTGACAAGGGGCTAAGCGTTAACGCTATCGTTCCCAGAAAGGAAAAAATGAATTGTTTTAAATTACGCATTTAATCAAGTGTCTCTTTAATTTTATTATACTATTAGAGAATCAAAAATTTCTTATACCGTATTTTATAACATAATGGCATGACATTTATCACAAATTTTTCGTGACATTAAATTCGGCTTCTGTTCTTGAGCGCGCATCGTCGATGGAAATACCTGGTGCAAGTTCAATCAGAGTGGCGCCATCATCATTAATTAAAAAGACCCCAACATCAGAGATAATCATATCCACAACACGCACTCCTGTGAGAGGAAGAGTACATTTTTTAATAAATTTGGCGCTTCCGTCTCTTGCATTATGATCCATAATAACGACAACTTTTTTGACACCTGCAACCAAGTCCATCGCACCGCCCATACCTTTGACCATTTTGCCCGGGATCATCCAATTTGCAAGATCACCTTCCTCGGATACTTGCATTGCGCCTAATATGCTTAAATCAATATGACCCCCACGTATCATGCCAAAGCTATCAGAAGACGAAAAATAACTTGTTCGATTAAGTTCTGTGATCGTTTGTTTGCCTGCATTTATTAAATCAGGGTCTGCTTCGCCTTCATAAGGGAAGGGGCCCATGCCGAGCATGCCGTTTTCACTTTGCAGTGTTACATCGACGCCATCAGGGATAAAGTTTGCAACGAGCGTCGGGATACCTATTCCAAGGTTCACATAATATCCATTAACGAGCTCTTTTGCAGCGCGTCTCGCCATATCTTCTCTTGTCCAGGCCATATTATGCTCCTTCTCTTTGACGTGTTGTGAGCTGTTCAATTCTTTTTTCTAACCCTTTAGAAATGATGATACGTTGAACAAATATCCCCGGGGTGTGAATTTGATCAGGATCGAGCTCGCCCGTTTCGACCAATTCTTCAACTTCTGCGACAGTTACTTTTCCCGCAGTTGCCATCATTGGATTAAAGTTTCTTGCTGTCTTTCGAAAAATCAGGTTGCCTTCTTTATCGCCTTTCCAAGCTTTTACGATTGATACATCTGCAGTTAGTCCGGTTTCCATAATGTAAGTTTCACCGTCAAAATCTTTGTGTTCTTTTCCTTCAGCGACTAATGTCCCGACGCCCGTTTTTGTGTAAAAACCTGGAATGCCTGCACCACCAGCGCGAATGCGTTCCGCAAGAGTACCTTGTGGGTTAAACTCTAATTCAAGTTCTTCTGCAAGATATTGTCTTTCAAATTCTTTGTTCTCACCAACGTAAGATGAAACCATTTTTTTAATTTGTCTGGTTTGTAAAAGCAGCCCTAATCCGAAGTCATCAACACCAGCATTATTGCTAATTGCAGATATGCCACTTACCCCACTATCACGTAACGCGATAATAAGATTTTCTGGGATACCACAAAGGCCAAAACCGCCAGCCATGATGGACATGTTATCAAATAAAATGCCATCAAGAGCGTCTTTGGCATCCGAATAGACTTTGCTCATAATTCAAGTCCTTTAAAATTAGTTTCATATGTAACAAATTAATAATTAGCTTAAAATTTTTATGTTGGCTACCATAATCCGAAAATGACCCAAAAAAACAGTGTAAAATAATTAAATATGAAGAGATTCTGTTGACAAATGTTACAATATAATCAAAATTCTGACAAAATTGATTTATATTGTAAACTGTGGCTTCAAGTAGCAACGGGAATATGCAAATAGTGATAGATTAGAGGATTTTTGATGAAGAAGTTTATGTCACGGTCAATAGTTGCCATTTCATTTGTGTTATTAATGACAAGTGTATCAAAAGCAGACAGTAGGCAGCTACTCAGCAGCAATCGTGATTGGGATGCATTTAAATTAAGCACTGATGCAGGTGAAACGGTTTGTTACATGATTTCTGTTCCAAAAGATAAATCTCCAAAATCACTACGTCATGGTAATCCATTCATAACTGTCACGCATAAACCTGCCCGTGAAATCAAAAATGAATTTAATTTTATTGCGGGCTATAAATTTCAAAGAGGTTCTGCGGTCAATGTTTCAATTGATAGACAACGTAAAGAAGATCTATTTACCGAAGAAGACGGCGCATGGGCATATGACCCAAAACAGGATGCGGCCATTGTAGCAGCAATGAAGCGTGGAAACAGCATAACGTTAGCGGCCAAGAGTAGTCGTGGTAATGCAACGAGTTACCGTTTCTCTTTAGCTGGGTTTACTGCCGCACATAATGCTATAACGAGCGCATGTCGCTAATATGGTGAGCGGTATTTGAAGGCCGCTTTCTAAACTGAGAAAACAATCTTATGAAAACTTTACCATTAGGCCTAGAACCAGTAGTGGCGCCGCGTCATACTTTTGATGAAAATAGAAGTCTAATTGGGCTTTCCCATGTCGAAGTTGCTGAGAAACTCAAAGAGATAGGCGTGCCTGAAAAACAATGTAAAATGCGTGCACAGCAAATTTGGCATTGGATATATTTTCGTGGTGCAAAATCATTTGATGAAATGAGTAATATTTCAAAAGACATGCGCGTTAAATTAAATCAGCATTTTGATGTTGGACGTCCTGAAATTATAGAAGCATTAATTTCAACAGACGGCACACGCAAGTGGCTTATGAAATTTCCAGATGGAGAAGAGGTTGAAACAGTCTTTATTCCTGAAGAAGACCGAGGGACGTTATGTGTTTCTTCTCAGGTGGGTTGCACGTTAACTTGTACTTTTTGCCATACGGGAACGCAACGCTTGGTTAGAAACTTAACCGCAACTGAGATTGTCATGCAGCTTCTTGTGGCACGGGATTATCTTAATGAATGGCCTAGCCCTTCAGAAGGGCGGTTGGTTTCGACGATCGTTTTAATGGGCATGGGGGAACCATTATATAATTTTGAGAATGTCAAAAAAGCGATGCATATTGTTATGGACGATAATGGTATAAATTTATCCCGAAGGCGTATAACACTTTCAACATCGGGTGTTGTTCCAGAAATTTATCGTTGCGGAGAAGAAATGGGTGTTAATCTTGCCATTTCTTTGCATGCAGTAAATGATGAAACGCGGACAAAAATCATGCCTATCAATAATAAGTACCCTATTGATGAATTGATGACGGCTTGTAAAAATTATGCGGGTATTAAAAATAGCCGTAAGATAACCTTTGAATATATTTTACTTAAAGACGTCAATGACAGCGATGAAGACGCTTTGAATTTAGTTAAACTCATAAAAGATTATAAAATCCCTGCTAAAGTAAACTTGATCCCTTTTAATCCTTGGCCGGGGTCAAATTATGAAAGACCAAGTAAGTCCCGTGTCGCAAAATTTTCTGATCTTATTTTTAGCCGTGGTATATCGGCACCTATCAGGACGACAAGAGGTGAAGATATCTTGGCCGCATGTGGACAGCTAAAGTCTGAATCAGAAAAAGCCCGTAAGAAATTAAAAACGACCCACTAGTAATATATTACCATTTCCCTATATACTTATTTATGTTAATGTGTATCGTTATTAAGTGAAATTCTTTCTTGAGGGGGCTGTTTTTATAGGTTTCATATGCGACTGACATCCTTTACTGATTACTCCGTTAGAGTGCTAACGTATGCTGCTTTGAAAAAAAATGAACTTGCGTCTATCCGCGAAGTATCTGAAGTTTATGGTATTTCAAGCAATCATCTTATGAAAGTTATTCATCATTTAGGAAAAGGCAACTACCTCGAAACAATCCGCGGTAAAAATGGTGGTTTTCGTTTAGCGAGAGACCCGAAAGATATTAGTATAGGTGAGTTAATTCGTTATACGGAAGATGATTTAGCTCTTATTAATTCAAATGCCAAAAACACGGATCAAAATGAGAAAGTTAGTTTCAACGCTATCGTTGAGCAAGCTTTGGGATCATTTATAGCGACCGTTGATAATTATACTCTTGCTGATTTGGTTGAAGGTCAAACTTTAACAAATTTCTTAGATTAAAATTTAAAAATTCTGAAAATAAATAATATTCCTATTATTTTCTTCTTTTCCTCTTCTTAATAGTAGAGTAAAAGAAGGCATTAAGACTATTTCTATGAAGGTAATATAAATGGTAGCTCGTATTTTCAAGCCCACTAAAAATGCAATGCAATCAGGAATGAAGCGCAGCAAAAAATGGCATTTTGAGTATGCACCGAAGCAATCAAGGGAATTGGATCCGTTAATGGGATGGACAAGTTCTGCTGATATGCAAGGACAAATACGATTAACCTTTGACAGCAAGGAGGATGCTGTGGCATATGCTGAGCGAAATAATATTAATTATGTCGTCCAAGAGCCACACGTTCGTAAAAAACGTCTTAAAAATTATGCCGATGTCTTCGGCTTTCGCGGATAATCAAGAATATATGAAATATGTGCGCCCGTAGCTCAGCTGGATAGAGCAACGGACTTCTAATCCGTAGGTCGCAGGTTCGAATCCTGCCGGGCGCACCATAAAATCAATCCCGGCTATTATAATTAAATTATTCTCTATCCACCTTTTTATCCACGCTCAATCAATCGGTGGATCCACCTGTTTATTTCCTTTAAACTGAATTAGTAATAAATACGCCAATACATAGTTTGAACTTCTCGGGGTTCAAAGTGAAACATTATGATTTAATATCCTCATAATAACGAGCTACACAAGTAGAAATTAATTATCGAAATAGGCTACTTTAGGTACAAAAAATGTAATAAAAAATTCAGAAACAATTTTTTTTAAGCTACATTTCTTTTTAAATCGTTGAAATAAAACAACATTTAAGTATTTGAATAAATTTTTATTATTTTTTTTGATAAATCTGTAATTTTCTTGTAATATGCAAATCACTTGTATCAAATTGAACAAAATTTTTATAATTTATTTGAAGCGGTGCAACAAAAATACAAATCAACAATAAAACTAAAGTGGGACGATACATGAAGAATTTATTAAAAAACGGCTTTAAAACAGCCTCAGTAACAATTGCAGCCGGCATTTTACCAGCCACTGCTAATGCTGCTGACACACTTGCGAAAGATGATTTTGTCGGAATTTCATTCTGGGTAATCTCAATGGCGCTTGTAGCTGCAACAGCATTTTTCTTTATTGAAACTACAAGAGTTGAAGGAAAATGGAAAACATCCCTAACAGTATCAGGTATGGTAACGCTGGTTGCTGCAGTACATTACTTTTACATGCGAGATGTATGGATAGCGACCGGCGAAACACCGACTGTTTATCGATACATTGACTGGTTAATTACTGTTCCATTATTGATGGTAGAGTTTTATTTAATCTTGCGTGCAATTACTAACGTATCTCAGGGCATATTCTGGCGTTTGATGATCGGAACATTAGTGATGCTTATAGGTGGGTATGCTGGTGAAGCCGGTTACATAGGTACAACTTTTGGCTTTGTTATAGGCATGCTGGGTTGGGCTTATATTTTATATGAAGTCTTTGCAGGTGAGGCTAGTAAGGTTGTCGCTAGTGAAGCATCGGCCTCAGTTCAGTCAGCATTCTCAACGATGCGTTGGATTGTGTCAATTGGTTGGGCTATCTACCCTATAGGTTATTTTATGGGTTACATGAACGGCGCTGTTAGCGACGAATCACTAAATATTATTTATAACGTTGCTGACGTTTGGAATAAAATTGCGTTTGGTGTGATTATATGGAACGTAGCTGTTACAGAATCAGAATCAAAATAAATTAAATGTGTCGGGGGTAACTTGTTTTGTTACCCCCACACAAATCACTTACCCATCTACAAGAATTGATTAATCAGGAGGCTGCCCAATGGATAAGCTTTCAGAGTTTCCCTCGGACGCTTCCAATTTTAATTGTTTAATCTCTCACAATGAATTACCAAATTCGAAACATGTTTATGATTTAATTCTCAGAAAATTAGAAAATGTCGACGCCGCTCTCTCGGAAGCTGCATTTTATCATTTTAAAACACCAGGAAAAATGCTTAGAGCTAAAATGGCAATGCAAAGCGCCTCTTTAGCGGGAATAGATTCTTCAATTGCCTTACTATGGAGCGCTGCAGTTGAAGTTTTGCATAACGCTTCGTTAATACATGATGATATATGTGATGGCGATCAGCAACGTCGCGGGCGCCCCTCTTTATGGGTAGAGTTTGGACAAGATACTGCATTGACACTTGGTGACTGGTTGATTGCTTTGTCATTCGATTTAGCCTCAGAAGCGGCTGAAATGTCAAATACACCAAGACTTGTTGGAATTTTAGCTAGGCATATGGCTACGACTATTGCTGGTCAAGCAATGGAATTTAGATGGAATAGTTCCCAAAGTTGGGAAGTTTATCTTAAAATTGCAGCAGATAAAACTGCACCATTATTAACAGCCCCTATACATGGCGTGACGTTAATGAGCCGGGTAAGTGGTTTGGGGTTTGCGATCTCGGGATATTTCTGTGATTTAGGTAAGGCTTATCAGATTGCAAATGATATTCTTAATTTCAAAGGTATTGATGGAGCCGAATTAATAGCTGGCGATTTAGCGCGTCGTGCGCCAAATGCAGTCACTGTTTCTTTTGTGGAATCTTTAAATTCTGATGATTATAATAAATTTATAGTATGGTATAATCATTCAGACAATAAAGATTTAAAACTTTGGAGGGATAAAGTCTTTTCATCGAAAGCAATTGAAACTGCTTCATTAAGAATGTTAAAAATTCTTAAGCTAGCAGAGCGTAATATAAATACATTACCGAGCTCGGCACAAGAGGCTGTTGTTCCGGTTCATTCTTTAATAAAGCACGTTTGTAAGCTTTCTACATAACAAAGCATTCTTTATAAATTAAATGATTATTTTCATATTCTTAAAGAAAATTTGGAAACTATAAATTGGTAAAAAATAAAAATAAAGTTCTTGTAATTGGTGCGGGATTTGGAGGTATTGCCTCAGCGCTTCGTATGCGTGCTCGTGGTTATGACGTAACTCTTGTTGATAGATTAAGTGCTATTGGGGGACGTGCCCAAGTATTTAATCGTGGAGGATTTAAACATGATGCTGGCCCAACTGTAATAACGGCGCCATTCTTATTTGATGAGTTATTTGAACTTTTTGATGAAAAACGTGAAGATTACGTAGAGTTTAGAGCGTTGGATCCTTGGTATAGATTTTATTTTCATACCGGTGAACAGTTTGATTATAGACCTTCAATTGAGGACACAAATGATGAAATTGCCAAGTTTTCACAAAAAGATGTTAAAGGCTACAGTCGCTTGTTAAAAGCGTCTAAATCTATTTATGATATCGGATTTGAAAAATTATCAGATAAACCTTTTACAAAATTTTGGGATATGATTTCGCAAATACCCAGTCTTATAAAATTGCAAAGCTATATGTCAGTATCCGGTATAGTTAACAAATATGTTAAGCATCCGCTTTTAAGGCAGGCATTTTCAATACACCCGCTCTTAGTAGGTGGAAATCCATTTAGCACTACTTCAATATATGCCCTTATACATTATTTAGAGCGTAGATGGGGTGTTTTTTTTACTATGGGAGGTACTGGTAAATTAGTTCAATCATTACACGATCTGATGGATAGAGTTGGTATTGATATAGTATTAGATACAGATATAAAACAAATTAAAGTTAATAATAATAAGGCATTAGGTGCAATTAGCGTTGATGGAAGATTTTTTACAGCAGATCGCGTAATATGTAACGGTGATCCACCCACAGTCTATTCTCAGATGCTTCCATCTGAAATAAATCGCAGTAAACGGTTATTCCCAGAAAAACTAACTCAATATTCAATGGGTTTATATGTACTATTTTTTGGTACAAAAAAAAAGTATGACGAGATTGCTCACCATACGATTTGGATGGGGCCACGTTATAAAGAATTATTAGCAGATATTTTTGACCGAAAAATATTAGCAGATGATTTTTCATTATATGTTCATCGTCCCACGGCTACAGATAGTAGCTTTGCACCTGATGGCTGCGATAGTTTTTATGTTTTATGTCCTGTTCCTAATTTACGGGCTGATATTAATTGGGAGAAAACTGGCCCAATTTTGCAAGAAAGAATACTTGAGGGTTTATCAACTACAATTATGCCTGATCTAAAATCAGTTATAACTGATGAATTTTATATGACACCTGTTGATTTTAAGGATGATTATAGATCAATGTATGGTGCAGGCTTTTCAATAGCTCCCATTTTTTTACAATCTGCTTGGTTTAGATTTCATAATAGAGATCCACATATTGATAATTTATATTTTGCAGCCGCAGGTGCACACCCAGGTGCTGGAATACCTGGGGTTTTATCATCTGCTAAAGTTGTAGAAAATTTAGTGATAGAAGATGAAGCAAGTAATTGAATTAACAAATCTTTTTATATAAATAATATTTGGTAAAACATTTTGGATAGAATAGAAAGTGAGAAATTAAGTTCCTTAGAAGCACTAGCTAGGTTCGGAAAGAGTTTTAATTGGGCTAAAAAATTTCTAGGTAAAAAAATGGGTCATGATGCTGCTACCCTATACCGTTTTTGTAGGGTTCTTGATGATATGGCTGATGGTGAAATTGCAAATGGCCCAAAAAGATTATTTAATATACGAGATGGATTATTAAAAGATTATTCAACAAATGATCCTTTATTAGTTGAATTCGAGTGTTTTATTAAATCAAAAAAATTACCCAAAATAGTAATCATTTCACTTATCGATGGATTACTTAGTGATCAGAAAAATGTTTTAATTAGAAATGAGTTTGAATTACTTCAATATTGTTATCGAGTTGCTGGTACTGTTGGGATACTTATGTGCAATGTCCTAAATTGTAATGAGGAAAATGCTATTGCTTATGCTATAGATTTGGGTATCGCGATGCAGTTAACTAATATTGCACGTGATATATTAGAAGATGCAAAAATGGGTAGGCGCTATTTACCCGAAAGTTGGGTAGGCAATATATCACCTGAAGAAATTGTACAACTTAGTAATAATCCACAAATAAAAAAAGTACAAAACATATGCATGGGTTCGGATAGACTTCTCAAGCTTGCAGAGAAATATTATACTAGCGGTTTAATTGGGTGTTCATATTTACCTATTAGAGCTCATGTTGCTATTTCTATTGCTGCAGCTGTTTATCGTCAAATAGGCATAAAAATTATAAGTAATAAACATTTATGGTTTAAGGGCAGAGTCTTTACAACTATCTACGAAAAAACCTTCTGTACTTTTTATGGTTTTATATTGTTGTACAAACGCATGTTCAAAACGCAAGCTCATAAAAAAGGTTTACACGATCAATTAAGAGGCCTCCCTTATGTCAAAAAATAATTTTGATAAAGAAGATGTTATATTATTGGGTGCAGGTTGCGCCAGCCTCTCTCTTGCAGCGCGCGCTAATGAGCTTTTAGATTATGAATTCACTGTAATTGATACCGAAATTTATCCAACTCAGAACCACATATGGGGGTTTTGGAGAATGCCGTGGCTTTCTAACACTGAGCTAATTTCTCGAAAAACTTGGTATAAATGGAAAATAATTAGTGCAAATAAATCAATAACACATTCAACTAAGGTGTTTCCATACACTGCAATTAATAGAAATGATTGGATGAACGATTGTAAAAAAAAAGCTTTTACTAATGATGTAAAATTTAAAGATAAATACTCAAAAATACACAAATCTCAAATTATTGATAGCAGACCACCAAAAATACCAAATAACAATATGCTCCAACATTTTGTTGGATACGAGGTTCAAACAGATAAAGATGTGTTTGATGATACTACAGCAATTTTAATGGACTTTAGATGTGATCAAAGTTTAGGAATGCATTTTATTTATTGTCTGCCATTTTCAAAACGACAAGCACTTGTTGAATCTACATTATTTAGTCCCAAAAAAGCGCCTCCTAAATTTTATGATAATGCAATTAAAAAGTATCTTGATGAAATAATATCTATTAATAATTTTACAATATTACGTAAAGAAAAGGGTACCATACCCTTAGGTATATTTGAAAAAAGAAATCCGTCATATGATGGTATTGGCGGAAATGGCGGGGCTATAAGGCCATCAAGTGGTTATGCGTTCGGCTTTATACAAAAACAAGTAGATAAAATTATTACTTCATCACAAAAGACAAAAAAACTGAAGGTTAGTTCGCCGCATACTAAATTCGAATTAATTATGGATCGTATATTTATAAAAGTTTTGAGAATAAACCCACTGATTGCACCTCAAATATTTGCTGCGATGGCCAAAAATTTATCTGGTGATGAATTTGCAAAATTTTTAAGTGGTGAAGCAAATATAAGGTTGTGGTTAAAAGTGATACTTGTAATGCCAAAGGTACCTTTTATGAAAGCAGTTTTGGAAATTATTAAAGGTACCAATCCAAAATGGTAGATGTCGCAGTATTAGATCAATTAAGTATAATTGCTCTGTTGTTGATTGTATTCATTGGTTTACCACATGGAGCGCTTGATGGTGCTATTGCAATGCACCTTGGCGCAGGGAGGGGCATTGCTTCTGTTCTGCAGTTTTTATCTTTATATTTACTTTGTGGTGTGATCGTTGTACTGATCTGGTATAACTTTTCAGCATTATCACTTTTAATATTTTTAATGATTTCAATGTTACATTTTGGCTGGTGTGATGCAAATTCAGAGATAAGCTCATTGTTTCTTATACAAATAATTTGTCATGGAGGTATAGTTATTTTTGGCATTGTTTTCTTTCATATTGATGAAGTAATTCCATTATTTGACATCCTTACACAAGGTAATTCAAACTTACCAATACAGGTTTCCGTTTACATGTTTTATGGTATTATTTTTTTTACTGTATTATATTTTATTTTCATTTTTAAAACGCAGTCATCAATACTAAGATTGATAGAATTATCTATTATATGGCTGATAGTCATTACATTCCCTCCGCTTCTTGGGTTTGCAGTTTATTTTTGTTTTGTCCATACAGCTAGGCATGTACGAAATATATGGAGGAAATTAGAAGTTGTGATCAGTCCTGAAGTAATAATGATGCAGACTTCAATTCTGACCCTATTAAGTTGGCTTTTGGGTCTTGCAGCCTATTATGGCTTTGATAGTGGTGATTTTAATACCAATATTATTCGTATTGTTTTTATAGGATTAGCTGCGCTAACAGTTCCACATATGATTTTAGTAGATGTTTTTTTTCGAAATAAATAATTAAACAAACATAGGTAAAAACATTTCTGGATTTTTGAACCATTTAAAAATTAACATAGCTATAAATAAAATCACAAATATTACTGAAATTATTAAAATTGTTTTGCCAAGCTTATCTTGTTTGAAAGTTTTTGGTTTCATATTATTCCTAATTTATTCTGTTTCATTTTCAAATAATGATAGGGCTCATAAAAAAAATATAACCATATTTGATATAAATAAGACTTAGAATGCAGTCTTGTAGAGATCTCTTGTGCCCTTTGGTACTACGTAAAATTTTTATAGAAGCTAAGATTAACTAATTTTTCAAAATTTGTCACCATAATTGGCGGATTAGGATGTTTCCATTTAAAAATTAATTTCTCGAAGGGTTCACCATGTACTTGCAACAGATGCTGCTGAGGATAAAAGGTTAAATTTTTTAAATTACAATTAATTTTCAGTCGCGATCGTGTTTTAATGATGCTAATTTTAGTCTTTAATACCGTATGATTTTATTTTTCAAAATAAAATCAATAACTCAAAACCTAAATATCTTTTTTTTCTCATAGTTCGTGCCCTACGACACTTAAAATCCCTAGATCGAGTTCGTACCCTGCCAGGCGAACCAATGCTCTACTGTCTTAAAATTTACAGTATTTATGATAAGTAGAAATTATAAATTAAGAAGAGTGGGTCGAAATTCGTCTTTTTGTAAGCAGAAAAATTAGTAAGGTACCCATCCCACAAAGCATGTATCCTAAAATTATCGGCTTTACTGTTCCATCGTAGGCTTGTCCAATAATTATGCCAACAACAACTGCTGAAAGAGTCTGTATTGAGCTTATCACAGAAGTTGCAAGTCCAGCCATATGCCCGAAAGGCTGTAACGCCATACTGTTAAAATTTCCAAATAATGGCCCGATGCAGAAAAAATTTAAGATCATATATGTAAAAAATAAATTGAATGTTATGTCTTTATTATTGGCTAGACTGATAATCAAAAATATAGAAGATAAGGAAACCTGCAGCACCAATGACGCCAAGCAAATTTGATGCATGCTGAATTTATTGAGTAGTTTTGAATTTAAAAAAGATGCAAAGCCATAAACAATTGCGAGGAAACCAAAGATTAAAGGAAACATCCGCCCTAACTCATATTGTATTTCCATGATCTGCTGAGCGGAGCTTAAATAAGAAACAAATGCGCCAAACATTATTCCAGATGCAAGGGTGTACCCCATAGAAATTCTATTTTTAATCGTTTCGAGTATTCCAGAAAAAATGACAGTTAATGAAAATGATCTTACCTTTTCTAGTGATATAGTTTCTCTTTGTCTGAAATGCATCCATGTTGCCGAAATCAAAGCAAAAACAAATATAAACCAAAAAATCGTCTGCCAAGATGCAAATATCAGAATTCCTTGCCCAAGTAGAGGTGCTAATGCGGGAACCATAATAAAAACCATCATTATAAGAGACATGATTTTTGCCATTTCTTTACCTTCATACTTATCTCGTATGATGGCCATTGTGACAACACGGCATGCGGCTGATCCGAAACCCTGAATGGTTCGCCCTAAAAGCATAACAAATAAATTCGTTGCAAATATTGAAATTAAGGTGCCGATTAAAAAGATAAAAATACCAAGGTAAATAGCTTTCTTACGTCCATAACTATCGGCAAAGGGGCCATATATGAGTACACCAAAGGCTATTCCGAGAAAAACTGAAGAAATAACTAATTGTATTGAGTTGGCTTCACTTATCATTAAATCAACGGATATTTTTCCCAAGGCAGGGATCATGGCATCTATCGATAAGGCTGTAACTGACATTAGCATCGCCATTAAGGCAATAAATTCGTTTTTATTCAGTTTATTAATTCTTTTGTTCATTTTCAGAGGTTTTTCAAAGTAATTATTTGCTAAAGGCCAAATGAGATAATTAAGGACACAATAGGGAAGACACAGGAAAATACACCACTGCTCCAGAGGACTTGTATCAGATGAATTAATTATTGTCGAAAGGTTTATTTTAAAAATTACATATTATGTTCTTGATTTGTTCAATTAAATAATATAATTTTTATAAAAAAAGGCGACAACAATGGCTTTTACTTTTGGAGAGAAAAAATTACGTTTTCAAAAAGGGTTATATAAATGTCCAGTTCCACCACGGGACATTAGTCGATATTGGACTGATAAGGAATGGTTCCGTCATGTGGATACACATGGCGTATGGTGTCTATAAATCGGTTCACATTGAGAGTAATTTATTAGGTTATTTTCTTTAACTTATAATGCATCTATTGGAATTTTAATATAAGTCATTTCGTTATCTTCTACTGGTGGCATATCACCAGCACGCATATTAACTTGTACGGAAGGTAGTATAAGTTGCGGCATGCTAAGTTCTGCGTCACGTTTGGTTCTGGCTTCGATATATTCATCACGTGATTTTCCTCTCAAATGTATATTATTTTCTTTCTGCTCTTTTACGGAAGTAACCCATGCATAGTCCCTGCCGCCAGGGCCGTAATCATGGCACATATAAAGAATAGTATCATCAGGAAGAGATAAAATGCGTTGCATACTATCATAAAGCAGAGAGGCGTCGCCGCCCGGGAAATCACAGCGCGCGGTTCCAAAATCGGGCATAAACATCGTGTCACCGACAAAACAAGATCCATCAATGACATATGAAATACATGCAGGTGTATGACCGGGGGTATGTAAAATTTTACCTTCCAAATTACCAATGTTAAATTTTTCTTCGTCTGCAAATAAATGGTCAAATTGACTACCGTCCTTTGCAAAATCGCTTTCTGCATTAAAAACAGGTCCAAATGTTGATTGAACGGTCTTGACATTTTCACCAATAGCCGATTTTCCCCCTATTTTTGATTTTAAATAGGGGGCAGCGGACAAGTGATCCGCATGGACATGAGTTTCTAATATCCACTCACATGTATAACCATTTTCATTGATATAACTAATCACTTCATCTGCAGAAGTTGTCGATGTTCTTCCTGATGCTTGATCATAATCAAGGACGCTATCGATAATGGCGCATATATTTGTTTCCTTATCGGCTATAACATAAGTAACAGTGTATGTATCTTTATCAAAAAAAGCTTTAACGTCGGTAGATGGTGAATGTGGCATTGATTGATACTCCAGTAATTTTTTTGCTATTTAAACATAAATAATTCAATTTTGCATTTTAATTTTATTTGCCGTAAATTCATTGATATTGATCAATATTAGGAGCATTTCATGAAGATCGCCGGAACACTGAAAAAACAAGATACTGACGATCAAGAAACCTCAACATGTTATATGTGTTCGCATAATTGCGAAATTCATGTCTCTACACGTGTAGCAGAAGGTTCAAACGAAAAAACGGTCACGGAAATCGCATTACCAGATTGTGTAAGAGGTAGTGCGATGGTTGAGCATCGTGAAAGTGATGTACGTCTCTTAAATCCGGAAATGCGTAATGAAAATGGTGAATGGGTTAAGTCCACTTGGCAACAATCCATTGATGCGATTGCAGATAACCTTAAAAAGGTTCGTGATAAATATGGACCAGAATCCGTCGGCTTCATGATTGGCTATACAAAAGAGCCCCGACCTTATATGCAAAGATTAGCATATTTATTTGGATCTCCTCATTATTTCACGGAATCGAGCTGCTGCTTTGGTGCTACCAGAGTGGCTTCTGCACTGACATTTGGTGATGATTATGGATATTTTTATCAAACCAGTCGTGTATTTCAGCCGGAAACCCAATGCCGTATGGTTTGGAGTAATGATACCGAAAATTCACAACTGCCTTTAAAGAAGCATTATTTCTTTAAAGAAACCGATGTTCCATTAATTGTAGTTGATCCCCGTTTAACGAGTCTCGCCAAAAAGGCGGACGTCCACTTGCGTCTTCGTCCCGGCACAGACGGTGCCCTCGCGTTAGGCCTAGCTCATATTATTTTAAAAGAAGGATGGGAAGATCGGGAATTTCTTAACAATTGGTGTCATGGTGTTTCGGATTATGAAGAACTGGTGAAAGAGTATACACCAGAGCGAACTGCTGAAATAACAGGAGTTGATAAAGAGCTAATCATTAACGCGGCATGTCTTTACGGTCAAAATAAACCGGCTCAAATTTCACTATCCCCACAAGCCACTGTGCATCATAGCAATGCCTGTCAGAACCATCGCGCCATCATATTGCTCGCCGCATTAACCGGAAATATTGATGTTAAAGGCGGCCACCGAAAACCGGGCGGCGCAAAAGAAGCTGATATTACATTGCATGATGAATTATTGCCAAAGTTAGCAGATCCAATTGGCAAAGAGCGGTTTCCTATTTTCATAGATAAATATCATGAGGGGCAAAGCATGCTTCTTTCAGATTACATTGAAAAAGGGAAAATTAAAGCAATCGTCTCAATCGGTGCAAATATAATGATGTACCCGGATTATGGCCGTTTACAAAAACAAATGGAAAAACTTGAATTTTTTAGTGTTTGCGATTTTTATGATACGCCGACACGCGCCTATGCGGATGTTTCATTACCGGCTGCCACTCATTTGGAACGAGAAAGTCTTATCGTTGGTGGGGATAAAGTAAGATATCGTCCAAACGTCATTGTACCACGCGGAAATGCAAAAGCCGATGCTGACATTTTATTTGGTCTTGCGGATGCTTTAGGTTTGAAAGATGATTTTTGGGGTGGCGATATAAAGGCTTCATTTAATGAAAGACTAGAAGGGACGGGATACACGTTATCTGATCTGCCAGAAAAGGGAAAATATGCACCTTTTGATCTTGGTCCCGATATAGAACGAAAATATGAGAAAGACGGCTTTGCCACAAACACTCGTAAAGTTGAATTTAAATCAACAATACTGGAAGAACACGGGCATAATGGTCTTCCAGTCTATCAGGAACCTTATTGGTCGCCAGTTAGCAGACCAGACCTTACTAAAGATTACCCGTTTATTTTAACCACCGGTGGCCGAAGTAAAAATTATCAGCATTCTCAAGGCCGGAAACTAGAAATGTTGCGTGCAATTGAACCTTATCCCGTAATGCAAATTAATCCCATTGATGCCGCAAAGTTAGACATCAAAGATGATGACTGGCTTAAAGTATCATCGCCAAGAGGTGAAGTTGAGATCCGTGCATTGGTGAGTGAAATTTTAATGCCGGGAGTTGTTCATGCACCACATGGTTGGGAAGAAGCACCGGTTAATAAATTGATCCCCGACGAAGCACTGTGTCCAATTACAGGCTTCCCCGGGTTTAAATCAAGTCTTTGTAGTCTAGAGAAAATTACAAAATAAATTTAGATAAATCAGATGTATCTACCAGATTGCCAATGTGATCTTTAATGTATTTTGCATCAATTGTAATTTCAGTAGCAGCCATATCGGTCGCTTCGAAGCTTATTTCATCCAAAATACGTTCAAGAACCGTATGCAGACGACGAGCACCAATATTTTCTACATTTTCATTTATGTGTGCAGACATTCGTGCAATTTCTGCAATTCCGTCTTCGGTAAAATTAAGAGTGATTTCTTCAGTACCTAGAAGCGCCACATATTGCTTAATTAAACTGAAATCCGGCTCAACCAGAATATGTTTAAAATCGTCCTCGGTCAATGCATCTAGCTCAACACGGATGGGAAGACGTCCTTGAAGTTCTGGTAATAAGTCGGATGGTTTGGCGACTGAAAAGGCACCAGATGCAATAAATAAAATATGATCCGTTTTTATATTTCCATGTTTCGTTGAAACGGTACATCCTTCAATGAGTGGCAATAAATCACGTTGAACACCTTCGCGGCTAACTTCGCCGCTATTTTTGTTGGCACGTCCCGCAATTTTGTCAATCTCATCAATGAAAACGATACCGGATTGTTCAGTTGTTTCGATCGCTTCACGAATAATGCCTTCTTCATCAATAAGCTTATCCGCTTCGTCACCGACAAGAACATCGTGCGCGTCTGCGACAGTCATTTTTTTCTTTTCCGTTTTCTGACCAAGCTGACCGCCTAAAATATCACCTAGATTAAGCATGCCCATGCTTGCACCGGGCATCCCGGGGATGTCGAATGACGGCATGATTGATGATTGATTTTCAACCACGTCCACTTCGATTTCTTTTTCATCAAGTTCCCCTTCACGGAGCATCTTTCTGAATTTTTGGCGTGTCTCTGCGCTGGCTGTTTCGCCGACCAATGCATCAAGTACACGTTCTTCTGCAGCAAGCTCTGCTTTGCTTCCGACCGTTTTCTTTTTCTTTTCACGAATAAGCGAAATCGAGAGTTCCATCAAATCGCGAATGATTTGTTCAACGTCACGACCAACATATCCAACTTCAGTGAACTTGGTCGCTTCAACTTTTACAAAGGGAGCATTTGCGAGTTTAGCGAGCCTTCTTGAAATTTCCGTTTTACCAACACCTGTTGGGCCAATCATTAGAATATTCTTAGGAAGAACTTCTTCTTTCATTTGATCTTCAAGTTGTTGTCTGCGCCAACGATTACGAAGGGCAATCGCGACCGCACGTTTTGCTTGTTTTTGACCGATAATATAACGATCTAATTCAGATACGATTTCACGTGGTGAAAAAGATGACATTTATTAATTCCAATATAATTTATTTAGTATCTAATGTTTCAACAGTAAGATTGTCGTTGGTATATACGCATATATCAGCGGCAATTTTTAAAGAACGACGTCCGATTTCCTCAGCTGACAAGTCTTGATCCATGAGCGCCTTTGCAGCGGCAAGGGCAAAATTTCCACCTGACCCAATAGCAATAATCCCATCAGCAGGTTCAAGCACGTCCCCAGTTCCTGTTAATATCAATGAGACATCTTTATCAACGACGGCCATCATGGCTTCTAATTTTCTAAGGTACCTATCGGTACGCCAATCTTTTGCCATTTCAACACAAGCACGTGTGAGTTGACCATTAAAGCGTTCCAATTTTTCTTCTAGTCTTTCAAATAAAGCAAAGGCATCAGCAGTGGATCCTGCAAAACCCGCAATTATATTGCCATCACCAATTCGGCGAACTTTTCTTGCGTTTGCTTTTATGACCGTATTACCTAACGAAACCTGACCATCGCCAACGATAACCACTTGATCACCTTTTCGAACACTAAGAATTGTTGTACCGCGCCACCCTTTTAGTTGTTCACTCATAAATTTTAACCTGTTTTGTTAAATGTTGATCTAACATGTGGCAATTTTACGCTTGCGGTCAAGAGGCAGAATGTTTTTAATTAAAAAAAACATAAGTTTTACGCCAAAGGGTGGCACTTTTACGTAACTACTGCTATATGTCTTTCAGAATCTATAGAGCCAAATATAAGGAGGCACCTATGCGCACAGCAACAGTAGAGCGCACAACAAAAGAAACGTCGGTTTCTGTGACTGTAAATCTTGATGGACAAGGAATTTATGATGTTGATACAGGCATTGGATTTCTTGATCATATGATGGAACAATTATCCCGTCATAGTCTTATTGATATTACATTGCGTGCTAAGGGTGACACTCATATTGATTTTCATCATACCACGGAAGATGTTGGTATTGTTATTGGGCAGGCGATCGCTGATGCGCTTGGTGACTTGCGTGGCATAACTCGTTATGGAAACGCTATTATTCCTATGGATGAAACATGTACCCGTTGTTCTGTTGATATATCTGGACGCCCTTTTACCGTCTTTAATGTGGAATTTACACGTGATAAACTCGGTGAAATGGATACGGAACTTTTCCTCGAGTGGTTCCGCGCGTTTGCGCACGGTGCAGGTATGACACTTCATGTGGAAAATATGTATGGTATTAATAATCACCATATTGTCGAAAGTTCATATAAAGCTTTAGCACGCGCCATGCGTCAAGCCATTGAAATTGATCCACGTAAATCGGATGCTATTCCGTCAACCAAAGGGATGCTTGGCGACAAGTCTGACTAGGTTATGAAAACGGTTATTATTGATTCCGGTTCCGGAAACTTAAGATCAGCAGAAAAATCAACTGTTCGTGCGGCTTCAGAAGCAGGATTGAATATGGATGTGAGTGTAACATCATCTCCTGATGATGTTCTAAAAGCAGACCGTATTATCTTGCCGGGTGTAGGTGCGTTTGCAGATTGTATGACAGGGTTGACGAGCTTATCCGGTATGCGTGAAGCATTAGAAGAATCCGTATTAAAAGATGCAAAACCATTTCTTGGTATTTGCGTAGGTATGCAGCTTCTTGCTGATGCAGGGTTAGAGCATGGACGTAAAGAAGGGCTCGGTTGGATAAGTGGAGAAGTCGTTGAAATTGATGTGAGTGCTGAGCCTCAATTAAAAGTACCGCATATGGGGTGGAATGATTTGATCATAAACAGTAACCATCCCGTATTAAATGACATAAATACAGGCGATCATGCCTATTTTGTCCATAGTTATCACGTAAATGTATCTGATACAGCGAATGTGCTTGCTCATGTGGATTATGCTAGTAAAATTACTGCAATAATTGGAAGAGATAATATTGTAGGCACTCAATTCCACCCTGAAAAAAGTCAGGCAGTAGGACTTAATTTGCTTAAAAACTTCTTAATATGGTCACCATAACATGACTGATAAAGAAAATTCGGATAAAGAAAAGAGCGGTCCTCGTTTGAGCGTCGATGAAGTCACATCTTTTGATAATGTTGATATTCTTGAGCTTTGTGAAGCCACACGCCAGGCGATTTTAACTCATGAAGGGTTCAACTGGATATCACCGCCACCAGAAAAGACATTGGAAAGCTTTTGGAAAGGTGTCATTACCATTCCTGAACGAACATTGATCATCGCGAGAATGGACGGCCAAATTGCGGGGTGTTGTCAAATGGTGCGCCCACCTAAGAATAATGAAGCAGGTGCTTTTCGTGGTAACTTAGAAACGTTTTTCTTAGCACCCTGGGCGAGGGGGCATAACCTTGCAAAAACCATGTTACAAAAAGCCGAGGAAGTAGCACGTGCACAAGGGTGCCGTACCATGGAATCTCATATGGCGGCGGATCAACACGCCGCAATTGCAATTTGTGAATGGATTGGCATGACACGCTGGGGCATTAAAGAAAGATACGCGATGATAAATGACGTATTTGTTCCCGGTTATTATTATTCGAAAGATTTGGATTAAATTAGTTATGATATTGTTCCCAGCGATTGATTTAAAAGATGGTAATTGTGTGCGTCTCTATAAAGGGGAAATGGATCAAGCAACCATATTTAATAATGACCCCGGTGATCAGGCGAAACAATTTGCAGATGCGGGATGTGAATGGGTTCATATTGTTGATCTTAATGGCGCTTTTGCCGGTAAGCCCGTAAATGGCGATGCCGTTGACAGTATTCTTGAGAATATAAATATTCCTGTGCAGCTTGGTGGTGGTATTCGTGATATTGAAACCATTAGTACATGGATTGAAAAGGGAATATCACGTGTCATTCTTGGCACAATAGCTCTTAGAAATCCTGAAATTGTTATCGAAGCAGCGAAAAAATTCCCTGGAAAAGTCGCGGTTGGTATAGACGCGAGAAACGGAATGGTAGCCGTTGAAGGTTGGGCGGAAACATCTGATATGTCGGCCATTGATTTAGGTAAGAAATTCGAAGACGCTGGTGTTTGCAGTATTATTTATACTGATATTGACCGTGACGGTACGATGGAAGGTTTAAATGTTGAGAGTACCATTGAACTTGCAAATGCATTATCTATTCCGGTGATTGCATCTGGCGGCGTTGCATCAATTGATGACTTAAAGATATTAAAAGCTGCGGCGAAAGAAGCAACGGGCACAATTGAAGGGGCAATTTCCGGCAAAGCACTTTATGATGGGCGCCTCGATGCAGCAGAAGGTATTGCCTTCTTAAAAGGGGATAGTTGATGTTGAAGTCGCGCATAATCCCTTGTTTGGATGTTAAGGATGGCCGTGTCGTAAAAGGGGTTAATTTTGTTGGCCTTCGTGATGCTGGTGATCCAGTAGAACAAGCAAAAATTTATGATGCGGCAGGTGCGGATGAATTATGTTTTTTAGATATTACCGCATCCAGTGATAACCGCGGGATTATTCTGGATGTTGTTCGCCAAACGGCAGAACAGTGTTTTATGCCGCTTACTGTTGGTGGTGGTGTCAGCAGCGAAGAAGATGTTCGTAATTTGTTGCTTGCAGGTGCTGATAAAGTATCAGTGATGACAGCGGCGGTAAAAAGACTGGAATTAGTCCGAGAACTGGCTGAAAAATTTGGTTCACAATGCATTGTAGTGGCGATTGATGCGAAATCAGTTGGTCCAGATAAATATGAAGTATTTACACACGGTGGACGAAAACCAACGGGGATTGATGCCGTAGAATATGCGGAGCAAGTTGCGGAATATGGCGCCGGTGAAATTCTGTTGACGTCAATGGACCGGGATGGAACCAAAAGCGGATTTAATATTGAACTTACGCGGGCGATTGCAGATAGCGTTTCAATTCCGGTAATAGCATCGGGCGGTGTCGGGACACTTGACCACATGGTGGAAGGCATCCGCGACGGACATGCTACAGCCGTTTTGGCGGCCTCTATTTTTCATTTTGGCGAATACAGCATCGAAGAATGCAAAAAACACATGGCAAATGCAGGAATAGAAGTTAGGATTTGATATGACAGATAAAAATGACATACTTAAAAAACTTGAAGCCGTTATTAAAACCAGAAAATATGGTGACATTGAAAAAAGCTATGTGGCTAAACTTTTTGGTAAAGGTCGAAAGAAAATTACTCAAAAAGTTGGCGAAGAAGCGGTTGAACTATGTATCGCGGCCTCTCATCATGACCGTGATGAGGCAATTCTAGAGTCAGCAGATCTTATATTTCACATGCTTGTCTTATGGTCTGACATGGATATCAAGCTTGAAGAAGTATTAGATGTTTTAGTGGAACGTGAAGGGCTTTCAGGAATTGAGGAAAAAAAATCAAGAGGAGATGTCGATGGCTTATGATCAGAATAATATTTTTGCGATGATTCTTCGTGGTGATATTCCGTGTGATAAAGTTTATGAAGATGAATATGCCTTAGCATTTAATGATATCAATCCGCAAGCACCTATACATGCGCTTGTCATTCCTAAAGGTGAATACGTCAGTATGGCTGATTTTTCTGCAAATGCACCAGAAGAGCTACTAAACGGTTTTTTCCGTGCCGTTGGGCAGACAGCCCGTAATTTAGGTTTAGAAAAAGATGGCTACCGTTTAATAGCTAATACTGGTGAGAATGCACATCAAGAAGTCCCACACCTACATTTTCATATACTGAGCGGTAAAAAGCTTGGGCCAATGCTAAGTAGATAATTAACCGAATTCAGCTATAAATTTCTTAAGATCGATGTCGGGCCTTGCACCCATATGGGTGACAACTTCACTAGCGACTAAGTTTCCTAGTGCGCCACATTCACCTATTGAACGTCCATTGCTTAGTGCATGTAAAAAGCCTGCCGCGAACAGATCACCGGCCCCGGTGGTGTCAACCAAATGTCCAACTTTACGGCCTTGTACGTGTCCTATTTCATCATTATTTGTAACGATACATCCTTTTGCACCACATGTAATGGCACCAATATCGCAATCTTCTTGTAATTGACGTGCTGCATCATTTACGTCACCGGTTTCATAAAGTTTTTTAATTTCATCTTCATTGGCAAATAAAATATCGACATCATTTTTTACCAATTCGACAAATTCTTGGTGATGTCGGTCTACACAAAAACTATCTGATAAACTTAGGGCTACTTTATTTCCTTCTTCATGGGCTATTTTAATTGCCTTCCTAAAAGCATTTTTTGCTTCATCCGGATCCCATAAATAACCTTCCAAATATGTAATATTTGAATTGGCAACGGTTGCATGATCGATATCATTTTCAGTGAGTTCCACACAGGCGCCTAAATATGTACACATTGTTCTTTCTGCATCAGGCGTAACCAGAACTAAGCAATGTGCTGTTGGCGGTCCGTCATTTAATACGGCAGTATCAAAATTTGCCCCAAGGGCACGAATATCATGCTGAAAGACGCGGCCGAGTTGATCCTCGTTTATCTTTCCAATAAAAGATGTTTTGCTGCCCATTGATGCAAGCCCGGCAATTGTATTTGCGGCCGAACCACCAGAGCATTCTATACATTGGCCTAAGTTTTCATAAACCTTCGCCGCTTCTGCAGCGCTAACCAGCATCATGCCGCCCTTGTCTAGTTTTTGATTATTTAAAAAATCGTCATCGACATGTGTTAATACGTCAACAATAGCATTGCCGATACCTAATACATCATATTTATTTGTCATAATTTATCCCTAAATCAAATATATGTTGATAGTGATAAAGATAATTGAACAATAAGTAAACTTAAGAAATGGTCTTGCCTTTTTACCTCGGAATACTCATATTCTATGGAAAGTGGGATATGGAAATTAGTTAGGATTGATGGACGTGAAGCAATTAATCACGGCAATAGAGCGAACTGGTCAGCAAATGTTAGATCGCCCTTTTTTAAAAGTATTTATGCTGGGTATATTAACGACCATTGGCGCAATTATAATTTCTTATCTTGGTGCTAATGAAATTATGAAAGGAATTCCAGGTTACCAATCTGATTGGCAATGGTGGGAAGATTTCGTGAATTGGATAACGGGTTATGCCGTTGATATTGCCTTTTTCTTTGTCTTGTTTTTCTTTTTTGCGCCTATATCGACTATTTTTATATCGATCTACTTGGATGATATTATCGATTGTGTAGAAGATAAGCATTATCCGGATCATAAAGCAGGGGAGAGATTAGGAATTGGCCATTTGGCCTTTCTGGCAACACGACTTTTATTATACATAGTCATTTTAAATATCTTGGTATTGCCTCTCTATATTTTATTATTCTGGTTACCGTTTGTTCCACCCGTAATATTTTATCTTTTAAACGGTTATTTGCTCGGTTGGGGCTATTATGAAATGGTCGCAGTGCGTCATCTTGGTATTAAAGAAGCAGGGATTCATAGAAAATCGATCCGCGGCGTGATTTTAATGGCGGGACTAATCATGAGTGTGCTATTTATGGTGCCGATTTTACAATTGGCGGTACCCATTTTGGGGGCGGCGTTAATATGTCACTTATTTCATTTAACTAGGTATAATTATTTATGAGAATCTTGTGTTTGATTTCAGTTGTTTTGATGGTTTGTGCTTGTGGCCCTGAAAAAGAAGTTGTGGATATTCCGCCACCTGTACCAGAAGTAACGCCAGAGCCAGAGATCGTAGAAAAACCAAAACCGGCCGAACCTCAATTTAAGATGAATAATATTTTGGGACTTACAACAAACTCAGTTGAACAAATACTAGGAAACCCTTCACTAAGACGAGTAGAAAACACGGCTCAAGTTTGGTTATATGATAATCAATTTTGTAATGCACATGTGTATTTTTATGAAAATGATAACGGCGATCTTAATGTTGAATTTATTGAAACAAGTGAAGAAAAAGATTTAATGGATCTTCAAGGGCAACGTGCAGATTTTTGTATATCAACTTTCTTACAAAATTAATCTTTTAAAACGGTTTTATCTTTGAAAGTACATAAATCTTCAACCGGACAAGTTGGACAACTAGGTGTGCGCGCTTTACAAATATAACGGCCGTGTAGGATTAACCAATGATGGGCATGTCTTGCAAATTCTTTTGGTATTTTCTTTTCTAATTTTAATTCTACGGCGAGCGGTGTTTTACCAGGTGCCATTTTGGTGCGATTTGAAACACGAAAAAGATGCGTGTCTACGGCTATAGTCGGATGGCCAAAAGCAATATTAAGAATAACATTTGCTGTTTTTCGCCCAACCCCGGGTAATCTTTCTAAATCTTCTCTATTCTCGGGCACGACGCCCTCAAAATCATCAACAAGCATTTGCGCAGCTTTAATTACATTCTTTGCCTTGGTATTAAAAAGGCCAATTGTTTTGATGTATTCTTTTAATTTTTCTTCACCTAGTTCCACCATTTCTTGTGGCGTTGAGATTACTTTAAACAATTCTTTAGTAGCTTTATTTACACCTATATCAGTGGCTTGTGCTGATAGAGCAACCGCCACCACCAAAGTATAAGGATTGGTATAATCAAGTTCCCCTTTTGGTTCAGGGTCGCGTTCTTCTAAACGTCTAAAAAATTCATGAATATCAGCTTTTTTCATACTAGCTCCTTTTAATAGACTTTAAGCGAGCGCATAAAAAAAAGGAAGAGGCAAAAATATCGTCTTCATTATTTTTAAAAGAGAGTGTAGGGTGTCCCTATGGATGAACAGAATAAAATATGGTTTGAAGAAATTTTATTTCCTAGGCGATCATTAGAGCCCAATGGGTTTCGCATATTGATGGGGGCTATTTTTATATTAAGCTTAATCATTGGCATAATGTTTTATTCATTAGGTGCCTGGCCAGTATCAGGCTTTTTTGGATTAGATGTATTATTAATTTATTGGGCCTTTAAAATACATTATGAACAAGGTAAGGCCGCTGAAATCATACGCCTTTCAGATGATAAATTGACAATTACCCGCATTGATCACAAAGGGAAACGTGAAGATTGGCAATTTAACCCTTATTGGGTCAATGTATCAATGGCGTGCCCACCTAATGTACCCAAAAATATTGGTGAAACTTTTATTCAAGCAAGATCACACGGCAAAGGAACATTTTTTGGCACTTTTCTTACTCAAGAGAAAAGAGAAGAACTAATGCATTCTTTAAAGCAAGCAATAGTTGACTGTAAAAATTACCGCCCAGTTTAACGCAATTAGGATAATTTATGCTTTTAGTATTCGTATTTATATTTTTCACGTTATCAATCGTCATAAAAAGTTATAAGCATGTTGACCATCAAGAAGTGCTTCTAAATGATATTATTAAGGCCTCTATACCTGCTTTTATTGCGATTATTTGCTTAGTTGCGCGGATGACATATTTTGCACTTCCCGAAGAAGGGATGGTGAGCTTGGAATATTTGAGTTACAGACGTTATTTATTATGGATATTTATCGCCTTAATGGGCTACGTCATTAGAACTTTTATTTATGGGTCCGTATTCTTATACCGCCGAAAAATTTAACCCTTTGTGTTTGATTTTTCTTTTTGCTCTTCTTCAATATCATCTTCTTCAAAAAGAGCACGGTATGTTGCCCTTTCTAAATCTTCATACTGGTTGCTGCGTAGTGACCACATGAAACCAGCCAGACCGATAAGGCCCAAAAAAAGAGCAGCGGGGATTAAATAGATAAGACTTTCCATTTTATCCCTCGTGACTTCGGTAAAGTTTTTGGAAATTTAATCTTAATGCATTGGCAGTGACGACAATTGACGATAATGACATCGCAATAGCAGCAATTAATGGCGTAAGTAGTCCTGCAGCGGCAAATGGGACAGCAATCATATTATAGATTGCCGCGAGTGCAAAATTAATAAAAACTAGTTTTCTGCTATTTAAAGAAACTTGATAAGCACGCACAACACTGTCTAGCTTTTGTGACTGAAATATAAAGTCTGCCGCATTCTGGCTAACTTCGGCGGCTGTCGATGGAGAAATAGAGACATTAGCAGCGCTTAGGGCAGGGGCATCATTAATGCCATCACCAATCATAAGTACTTTATCACCACTTGCTTTAATAAGTTCAATGATTTCTATTTTTTCTTGTGGTTTACATTCATATTTATATCGGCTTAGACCCAGCTCTTCTGCAGCTTCATCGACAACATCTTTTCTGTCACCGGAAAGAAGGATAACTTTTAGCTGGCGTCTTAGGAACCAATGAACAACATCAAGGGCGTCTTCTCTCATGCGATCTTTGAAACAGAATAGAACGGGTTTAGCCCCTTCTGCTTTTAGCCACAGTTCACTATAGCGATTGTTAGGAAGATAGTTTTGATTAATTCCGCACCATTCTCGATTGCCAAGTTTGACAGTAATATTATTAACTGTCGCTTTTAAACCCATTCCAGGTTCTTCATGTATTTCGCTTTCAGTAGCTATGGTTGGAATATCGCGATCATGACAAGCGACAATCAATGCCCTACAAAGCGGATGACTTGACGTTTTTGCGAGTTTGGCCGCAAGCTCTAGATTAAATGGCGTAACATTTTCATCATCCGCATTTGCGAGCTCTGGCTGTCCTAAAGTGAGTGTACCAGTTTTATCAAAAATAACGGTATCAACTTCTGCAAGGCGTTCTAGCCCGTCAGCTGCTTTTACAAGGATGCCTGATTTAAATAAACGACTTGATGCGACCACTTGTACGACAGGTACTGCAAGCCCTAAAGCACAAGGACATGTAATAATCAGTACCGCAATCGCATTAATAAGAGACCCTTGCCAGCCGACGTTGGAAAATAATAGCCACCCTAGGAATGTAGCCGTGGCTAAAAAATGTACAAGCGGAGCATAAATACTCGCTGCGCGATCAGCAAGTCGAACATATTTTGCTCTTCCCTGCTCGGCGGTTTCCATTAACTCAATAATTTCATCCAACAAAGTATTGCCGGTGGTAGACGTGATTTTAATGTTGAGGGTACCATTTACATTAATAGTACCAGCAAAAACCTCCGTATCTTTTTCAGCTTTTTGTGGAACAGTTTCGCCGGTGACTAGACTTGTATCAATATCTGACATGCCACTTATAACAGTACCATCAGCTGGGATTTTGCCACCCGGTATCACTTGAATTATTTGATTAGGCACAAGCATTTCTGTAGCTATTTCTTCGGTATGTCCATCTTCATGCAAAAGAGTTGCTTTGGATTCTTTATAACTCATTAAATTATGAGCCACACTTCTGGCGTGATTTCGCATTTTTTGATCTAAAAAACGCCCAATAAGCAAAAAGAAAAGCAACATGACGGCAGCATCGTAATAGGTTTCTGTAGCTTTGAGATAAGTTTGAAATAATGACATGCCACACGTTAAAATAACAGCAAGAGAGATTGGAACGTCCATATTAAGGCGACGTCCTTTTAATGCATTCCAAGCTGATTTGTAAAAGGGCATACCGGCGTAGGTGGCCGCAGGTAAAACAATAAGCGCTGATACCCAATGCATCAGACTACGGGTGCTTTCATTCATTTCACCGCCATCCCAAACGGCGACTGATAGCAACATGACATTTGCCGCTGCGAAACCCGCAACGGCCATTGCTTTTAGTAATGATTTTCCAACTTTATCACCTTCTAATTGTGCGTTAGTCGTTTTAAAGGGAAATGCTTTAAAGCCAATTTTCTCCAACGCCGAAATAACTTCTTCCGAGTTTTGTAGAGTATCTTTAACGGCTTCTTTCCATTCGACTGCTAATCGCTGAGTGCTCAAATTAACACGTGCGTTTTTTATTTTGTCGTTTTCCCCAAGAGTGCCTTCAATTTCTCGAATGCACTTCGGACAATGGAGTCCTTCGACAACAAAATGTTCTATGCGAAACAATTAATATGTCCTTATTTTACTAAAAACCAATCTCTTAGTTTAAAAATAGGCATATTTTGAGATTCCACAACAACTAAAACGTCCCACTGTCCAATTAATGGTAATTTGACGGGTGCGCCATAAAGTCCATTGCCAAGGTGACTCAGGGTAACTTCTTGGTCATAGCCTTCAATAACGGTTCTTATAAATGTGGCTTTTACTTGGGTTGGTGGAAAGCTCTCATCAGGACGTGTAATTTGAATTTCGAAGCGACCGTCAACAGTTTCCGGCATTTGAGCAATAGAAACATTCCATCCGGACTCGTTTTGAACACGAGCATTTTCAATTTCTTTATTATAATTTAGCCCTTTGACATACGAATCCTCTGTCTCCAGTCCAGTCCATGTGTTAAGGGCAAAATATGTCATAATTCCATTAGCCGTAAATACAACCAGAAAAAACCCGATAAACCAAGCAAGTATTCTTTTTCCAGTATAAGGTTTAACTTGAGCTGTCATTTCTTTGGTCCTTTAAAAGTTGTGGATTGAATATCTGTTTCTCCGCTTTCTAACTCTTTGATTGTAAAAGTGACATCAACGCTGTCATCGACTAGATTTAACAAAGGAGTAGAGACATAGAATTTAACAGATTGTAATTTATCACGTTGCACACTTACGATTGGTGCACCTGTCTCTGTATATTCTGAAACATTTTCTGAACGAATATTAAAATCATTCAAACCTTCTAAATTAATCGAGTATTTTTGATCCGAAGTGGATTTATTCATAATTTTTATTGTATATCCATTTCGAATATCACCTGACGAGAGTTGCACAAATAATGGATTACGGTCTCGAAGGATGTTTACATCTAAAAGGGAACGATTAAGTAAGGCGTATAGCATGATAACACCTACGGCACCTAAGATAAATGAGTAAATAATTGTTCTTGGGCGTATAATTCTGAATTGGTTTTTTTCACCAATTTTGCGACGTTCAAAATTTTTCAGGCTGTCATAAGCGATCAACCCTTCTGGGCGACCAACTTTTTTCATGATACTATTACAGGCATCAATACATAATGAACATTTGTTCCCCGTCAAAACCTATGAGACCATTTAAAGTATTTGCATAAGAGAGGTTTTGATCTCCGATTGTTGTTAATATTAAGCGACTAGCTTGCGATGTTGCAAGCGTCTTTGTTTGATCGTTTTGTTTTTGATTAATCTCCTTTTTTCCTCTTCCTCGCTATCCATATGGTTCTTGAGC
>Ga0255753_1000656_pt1 | contig 44190 bp, 39 predicted proteins | sample 041ome_10_FD_179953 | JGI IMG/M metagenome (GOLD analysis project Ga0255753, IMG submission 179953) | Coastal salt marsh microbial communities from the Groves Creek Marsh, Skidaway Island, Georgia - 041412US metaG (version 2) | ecosystem: Environmental > Aquatic > Marine > Intertidal zone > Salt... | reverse complement strand
TTCGGTCACCAATATTCTCCAGTGCATATTCCGCCGCATAAGGTGCTATCTCGGCATCTGGATTACCTAGCGGATTACCAATTCGGAAAATAACCGGAAGCAATACGTTTCCTGCTTCCGCGATTGAGTTTGCTAAAACTTGGTCAACATCCAATGTTTCTATCGCAAAATTAAGTTCGTCGTTCAGTGCGACCATAATTGACTGGACTTCAGTAATGCCTGCCTCTTGTATATCCAGTAACTGACGCGCCCTACCCCAAATCTGGGGATCAATATTGTCTTCATTTAACTCTTCAGGATTCACCCCACCGAGCTGTGCAGCCGCGGTATACAACTCAGCTGTATTTTCAGAAAGAGTCTCCAGGGCAGGCCCAGGCACAGAAAACAGGTTGCCTTCGTCATCGATATCAATAGCAACCAAACCGGCTTGCTCCAGTAAGGAAGTGGTGTTGTAGATAACATCAAGACCAGGATCCCTCTGTGGCTCGAAGAAGAATGCTGTATACCCGATTACCTTGGCTCCGGCATCAGTCAAAATATCAATCATTTCAGCATGCAGATCGCGCGGCCATGGCTAGCGCCCCAAATTTGCCAAGCTTTCGTCATCAATGGCAATCACTGCAATACGGTCACTGGGCTCTTCTGAGCTGGATTGTAGGCCCCAGTCGTATGCTGCCCGCTCCAGACTAACTATTGGTGCCGAACCTGAAACGGCCAATAGTGCTATCGATATCACCAAAGCGATGAACCAATCTTTCTTCCAAAAAGCGGGTTTATTCATAACGGGATGCTTATCTTTTTTCTTTGCCTTTTGAATCATACTTATTCTCGGATACAGGACAACTGAAACAGTCTCTTTTTCTGGTCAACTATCCTAAACGCATAAAAAAACCCGCCAAAAGGCGGGTTTTTTCACATTGCTAAAGGTGATCGGGCTTACATCATGCCGCCCATGCCACCCATATCCGGCATTGCAGGAGCATCGTCCTGAGGAATGTCTGTGATCATACACTCGGTAGTAATCATCAGTCCCGCAACAGAACCGGCTGCTTGCAAAGCGGTACGAGTCACTTTGGCCGGATCGAGAATACCCATCTCAATCATGTCTCCGTACTCACCAGTGCCCGCGTTGTAACCGTAATTACCTTTGCCGCTTTTCACTTTATCAAGCACTACGGAGTCCTCTTCACCAGCGTTTTTAACAATTTGGCGAAGCGGTGCTTCCATAGCACGCTGGGCGATGGCAATACCAATGTTCTGATCTTCGTTATCGCCTTTTAAGCCTTCAACTGCCTGAAGTGCACGAACCAGGGCAACACCGCCGCCAGCTACTACGCCTTCTTCTACAGCAGCACGTGTGGCGTGAAGAGCATCTTCAACACGGGCTTTTTTCTCTTTCATCTCGACTTCGGTTGCTGCGCCAACTTTAATAACGGCAACGCCGCCAGCTAATTTGGCTACTCGTTCCTGAAGTTTTTCTCGATCGTAATCAGAAGTAGACTCTTCGATCTGTACACGAATGGACCCCACACGTGCTTCGATATCCGCAGCAGAACCAGCGCCATCAATAATCGTGGTTTCATCTTTAGTCAGAATAATACGCTTGGCCTGACCGAGTTGATCCAGCGTTGCGTTCTCCAGATCGAGACCCACTTCCTCTGCGATAACTTGGCCACTAGTCAGAATAGCAATGTCTTGCATCATGGCTTTGCGACGATCACCGAAACCTGGTGCTTTACAGGCAGCAACTTTCACGATGCCACGCATATTGTTTACTACCAGTGTCGCCAGGGCTTCACCTTCAACGTCTTCAGCCATAACCAGCAGTGGACGGCTAGCTTTAGCAACTTGCTCAAGCAATGGCAGGAGCTCACGAATATTTGAAATTTTCTTGTCAACCATCAGGATGAAAGGGTCTTCCAATTCAACATTCATGTTGTCCTGGTTGTTAATGAAGTAAGGAGAAAGGTAACCACGATCGAACTGCATACCCTCTACAACATCCAGCTCGTTTTCCAGACTGGTGCCTTCCTCAACAGTGATGACACCTTCTTTGCCTACTTTATTCATTGCTTCGGCAATGATGTCACCCACCTGGGTGTCACTGTTTGCAGAGATCGTACCAACCTGGGCAATCGCTTTACCATCTTCACATGGGGTGGCAGCAGCTCTAACTGCTTCAACTGCACTGGTGACAGCTTTGTCGATGCCTCGCTTTAAATCCATAGGATTCATGCCGGCAGCGACTGCTTTCAGACCTTCTGTCACAATGGACTGGGCCAAAACGGTTGCAGTGGTGGTGCCGTCGCCTGCGTCATCAGAGGCTTTGGACGCAACAGTTTTCACCATTTGAGCGCCCATATTTTCAAATTTGTTTTCGAGTTCAATCTCCTTGGCGACCGATACACCATCCTTAGTAACTGTAGGTGCGCCGTATGATTTATCGAGAACCACATTGCGGCCTTTTGGGCCCAGAGTCACTTTAACGGCATCAGCCAGGATATTGACACCTTTGAGCATGCTGGCACGGGCCGCATCTCCGAATTTCACTTCTTTAGCTGCCATGATTAGTCTTCCTCAGTAGTAGCTTTAAATTAGGTTTAGAAAAAATAGGGGCGGGTCTTATTCAATAACACCAAAGATGTCGCTTTCACTCATGATAATGAGCTCCTCGTCGCCATCTTTAATAGTGTTACTGTCGGCATAACGGCCAAAAATAACCTTGTCGCCTGCTTTGACTGCCGGAGCTTGCAAATCGCCATTTTCCAGCGTTTTGCCTGGCCCAACGGCCACAACTTCACCCTGGTTGGGTTTTTCTTTTGCAGAACCCGTGAGGATGATTCCTCCAGATGATTTTTCCTCTTCGGCGCTGCGACGGACGACAACGCGATCATTAAGGGGACGAATCTTCATCGTTTTTTTCTCCCAATGGATATGTAGGTGTTCTAGGTTTAGTTATTAACACTGCCTCAAGTGGCAATGCCTTGAATTTGGAGACTGAAAAACTTTTTTCAAGCCCCGAATCTTTTTATATTGAAGTCTTAAATGTGGCCCAAGAAATGGAATTCAAGTGCACTAGCGAAGTTTTTTATCAGAATCTTCCCGTTCACGACTAAATTCGCCTTCAATAATAATGTCATCGTCTGAAGATCCCGTTTCATAATGACGATAACGTCCACCGGATGCGACAAACACCATGTTGGCTTTAAAGTGTTGTATTAAGGCAGAGCGCACAGGTGGAAGTAATAGCAAAAACCCGATGCCATCCGTGACAAAACCTGGCGTCAACATTAACGCCCCGGCAAATGCCAGCATCAGCCCTTCCAACATCTCGCGTGCCGGGACTTCTCCTTCATCCATTTTTTGCCTTGCGCGAAACAATGTTGAGAATCCTTGTTGGCGCAAGAGCGTGGCGCCGAGAAACGCGGTAAAGAAAATCAGCAAAATTGTCCATGCGGCGCCTATTGAAGAGCCCACTTCGATTATCAGCCAGATCTCGATGACTGGCATAAACAGGAAAAGAAGGAAGAGATAAGGCATAGGTTCGAATCAGTAGCTTTGATCCATAGTTGGTGACTGAAACAGTAAATTCAAGTTTTTCTTGGCCGCGACTGCCACTGTTGTGTAACCTGCTGTCAACTTTTAGCACAAAAAACAATGTCTGATTTCTGGAAGTCGGTTCTGAACCGCCGCATGTTGATATGTATTTTTACGGGTTTTGCATCCGGCATGCCCCTGTATGTATTGATACAACTTGTCCCCGCCTGGTTAAGGGATGAAGGTGTGGGCCTCGCAGAAATTGGTTTTTTTGCATTAATTCAATTGCCGTATACCTGGAAGTTTATTTGGGCGCCTTTCTTTGACCGTTACTGGGTAAAAAGATTTGGCCGTCGCCGATCCTGGATGCTGGCTACCCAGATACCACTCATTGCCTCCATCGCTTTACTACCCTATTTCGATACAGAGTCGCAGCTTTTTACAATTGCCTATCTGGCGGCAGTGGTCGCCTTTTTCAGTGCTTCCCAAGATGTAGTACTTGATGCTTACCGTCGGGAAATCTTACCCGACGAAGAGCTCGGGATGGGCAACTCCATACATGTTAACGCGTATCGCGTATCTGGCTTGATCCCAGGATCCTTATCGTTAATTTTGGCTGATCACTTTGCCTGGACGGTCGTTTTTCCTGTCACTGCGCTGTTCATGCTCGTCGGGGTAGGCCTCACATTGAGCATTAAGGAACCCTCATCTGAAGCGCTTGCACCAAAAACCTTACGCAAAGCTGTTTCGGAGCCTTTTATAGATTTCTTTGAGCGCAATGGTATAAGCAGTGCCATATTGATTCTTTGCTTCATGTTTTTATACAAATTAGGCGACAGCATGGCTGTTGCCTTGCAGACCCCGTTTTTTCTCGATTCTGGCTACAGCATGACAGAGATCGGTCTTGTGGCTAAAAACGCAGGACTTTGGGCCAGCGTTCTGGGAGGAATCACCGGCGGATTATTGATGATCAAGATTGGTATAAATCGCGGGCTTTGGTTATTTGGGTTTGTGCAAATTGCCTCGATTCTGGGCTTTGCACTTCTAGCAAGATCAGATCATAGTTTGTGGTTGTTAGGTGCCGTCATTGCCTTCGAATACTTGGGTGTCGGACTGGGTGCAGCCGCGTTTGTGGCGTTTATTGCCCGTTCTACGTCCAGAGCACATACCGCAACCCAGCTTGCCCTGTTGACTGCACTCACTGCCCTGCCCAGATCCTTTGCAAGCGCTACAACCGGAGTACTGGTGGAAAAAGTTGGCTGGGAAAGCTTTTTCTATCTGTGTGCCATCATAGCGATTCCCGGCATGCTATTGCTGTTTAAAGTGGCCCCCTGGAATCAGGATCAGCCTAACCTAAAGAGCACCTAGGTATCTCTGCCAGTCAAAGCAAGGACCAGGATCTGTCTTTCGGCCCGGAGCAATATCCGAGTGGCCAACAATACGGTCTTTGGTAATCGCGGGGTAAATTGTGCGGATCTGTTCCGTCATCGTAGTCAATGCATCATATTGAGCATCGGTAAATGGCTTCTCATCACAGCCTTCCAGCTCAATACCAATAGAAAAATCGTTACAATTTTCCCTTCCTTGCCATGCTGAAACACCCGCGTGCCAGGCTCTCTTTACCAAAGGAACAAACTGGATCACCTTCCCGCTGCGCTTGATATAAAGATGGGAAGATACCCGAACGTCTGCGATTTCGGCAAAATAAGGGTGAGCTGTTGGATTAAGACAGTTAAGAAAAAACTGTTCAACAAAATCTTCCCCGTATTTCCCGGGCGGCAACGAAATATTGTGAATCACCAACAAATCGATCTCGGCACCAACAGGTCGATCTTCGCAGTTGGGAGATTCAATAACATTCACATTCTCAAGCCAATGCTTGTCTAGCTCCAATGATCAGATCTCCAATAATTGGGGAATCAATATACAATGCATGGCTTCAAAATAAGTGCCAGCTTCATGACGTCTAACAGCAATATTAACTATTTCGCCAACCTCAAAGAAAACGTTCGGTCAGCCTTGTCCGAGGATGTCGGCTCGGGCGATATCACAGCACAGTTAATCCCGGAAAACCACTATGCAAAGGCTACAGTGATTACAAGGGAAGATTCCGTTCTTTGTGGTCGACCCTGGTTTGATGAGGTATTCCACCAAATAGATCCAACAGTAGTAATTGACTGGAAAAAAAATGAAGGTGACCGGGTTAGTTCCAATATGGAGCTGGTAGTAATTGAGGGAAGTGCGCGATCAATACTCACCGCAGAGCGTACCGCTCTCAATTTTCTCCAAACACTCATGGGTACGGCCACGACCGCAGCTCACTACGCCTCTCTGCTAGCCGGCACCAATACAAAAATACTGGATACCCGAAAAACCATCCCGGGGCTGCGTCTGGCACAAAAATATGCCGTAAAAGTGGGGGGAGCAGAAAATCACCGGGTCGGCCTTTACGATGCGTTTTTAATCAAGGAAAACCACATTGCGACCTGCGGATCAATAAAATCGGCTGTTGACTCCGCCAGAAAACTGCATCCATCCGCACTGGTGGAGGTTGAAGTTGAAAACATGGACGAATTAAAAGCGGCGATTGATGCCAATGTGGATCGAATAATGTTGGATAATTTTTCAGATGAATTGATACTAAAAGCAATCGAACTAAAGCCAAAAAATATTCAGTATGAAGTTTCCGGCAATATTACCGAGACCGGACTTATCAAGAACAAATTTAGAGGCATTGATTTTGTTTCCAGCGGTTCTCTAACGAAACACATTAGCGCTATCGATCTTTCAATGCGCTTAAGCCTCCATTAAGACCAATAATCATGAGCAATAATGACAGTTTGGCATGGCTTTTCTATTGCGCATGATTAACAAAAGCCACCTCCCAGCAATCTCAAAAGTTATCGGGTATGTATTTACCCTGATTGCCCTTGTTTATTTCTTTAAGCAAGCATATTTAAGCCTCAATGAAATTAGCACTTATACGTGGTCTCTAGAGCAACTAGTCGTCACATTGCTCTCGGCTGGCTTGATTCTATTAATAGGTCTTTTGTCGGGAATTGCGTGGCATGTACTTCTTATGAATCAAGGTGCAAAAACCAATTTAAGAATAAACATGAGTGTTCTTTGCACTAGTCAGATAGCAAAATACATCCCTGGCAACATTGGCCAATATTTTGGCCGGATATACTTTTCTCGAAAAAATGGCATTCCGGCTGACGCCATTACTGTATCTATGGCCATAGAAACACTTTGGCTTATATTTATTGCAACAATCCTGACGGGCATAACCTTTTTACTTTTTGAAGCCGCCAACACCAAATCAGAATTTTTTGAAGATATTCGTTTTATTCATCTTCTGCTGATTTCAGTTTTGTGCTTTTTAGGCCCGCTACTTGTAATCCGGCTTTTACACTTAGTTGCAAAAGTAACGAATACGAATTTATTTACCAGATTAAAACCTTTCAGTGCATCGACATCTCTGAAGATCTGGGCCATCTATTTGGTCATTTTTTTCATGCATGGCCTACTGGTTAGCATTCATATATTGCTTTTTTCAGAAGATTCGACAACCAACATCCTTTTAAACACAGTGCTCTATGCCACTGTATGGTTGGCAGGCTATATTTTTCCAGGTGCGCCTGCTGGACTAGGTGTTAGGGAAGCAGCTACTTTTGCTATTTTTACTAATTTTTATGATGCCCCAACCTGTATAACCATTAGCATCAGCCTAAGGCTCGCCAGTATCATTGGGGATATGCTTACATATGCTGTAGGCCGCCAATTAAAGAAACCATGAGCCACCCAATCCCAAATCGCAGCTTCGACCAGATAGAAAAATTAGCGGAAAACGCTGAGGAATTTCTGGGGTCATTTTTTTTGGTTACGCCGAACACAAAAAGAGCTCAATGGGATATACATAATGAAAAAATCATAAGAAATCTGATTACTCCAAGCGATCATTCAGACAGACCTTTGAAGATAGCCTATCTATCATCTTATTCTGCTCAATACACCCGGACCGAGACTCTTAAAGCACTTTTTAACACAGTTGACGCAGACGTCGACTACTTCATATATCCCGGGAATTACGCGCGTTTATTACTTCAAACTTTTAAAATTAGAAACCAGTACGACATCTTTTTTATCGGTTTCAGAGGGCATGAAATCCTGCCATTTATTCGGTTGATCCTAGGCTCTCGGAAAAAGCTGATTTTTGATGCCTTTGTGTCAGTTTATGACACGCTTTGCAATGATCGAAAGCGTTTCAAACCAGGTGGATTTTTTGGCAGATTACTGAAGAAATACGATACTTTTTTGTGCTCAATAGCAAATGTGGTATTGGTTGACACCTACTCTCATAAAGAATACTTCGAACGAGAGTTTCTTACCGGAAATGTCGAAGTCATTTACGTCAGCTGCAACAAGTCTCTCTTTAAAAAACACACCACAGAAGGTGGCGGCTATATTTTTTGGTACGGAGCAGCAAATCCTTTGCAGGGTATAGAGAATATTTTGCAATGGGCAAAGTCTTTAGAGGGGCACGCGCAATTTATTCTAGCCGGGCCAATTAAAAAGAAATACGAGGATCTGGTAACTCAGCTTGCGCCATCAAACATTAAGTTTATTGATTATATTCCCTATGAAGAACTGCCTGAGTATATGTCTAATGCCATTCTTTGTTTAGGAGGACACTTTTCAACAAACCCAAAAGCACAAAGAGTAATTGCCGGGAAGACTTTTCAAATGCTTGAATGTTGCGACCATGTTTTACTTGCTGACAATCCAGCCAACAGAGAGATCTTTCCAGAGGCTTAAAATTTAATAATGTTTAAAGCGAAACTATTCCTCAAATTGTGTTTTGGAATTCTGGAAAATATCCGGGATGATTTTTTAGACCTCTTATTTAAGCGCACACAACCCTATGAAAACGATGAGAAGTTAGCCTCTGCCAAGCTTCAAAAACTCGGAAAAGGAGATGGCAGATGGAGTCTACTTACAGACCACATAAATAATAGATCAGTGGTATATTCGGTAGGAATAGGAAACGATATTAGTTTTGATTTAGACCTGATAAATAGGTTTGGGTGCGAAGTCCATGCTTTTGATCCAACCTCTTTCTCAAAACAGTGGCTGCATAAGCAAAAGCTTCCTCATAAATTCTTTTTTCACGATCATGGTCTGGCTAATTACACCGGATCGGCTAATTTTGCTCTTCCTCAAGGGCACTCTGTGTCATTTTCGATGCTGGAGGCGATCGAGGGCCGACATCACCATGTCGCGCAGGTAAAAAAACTTTCAGATATCTTTTCAACTTTGGGACATAGTAAAGTCGATTTACTAAAAATCGATATAGAAGGCGGGGAATATGAAATTATCGATGACCTCGTCCAGTCAGCAGATTCTATCGGTCAACTTCTAATTGAATTCCATGACCGACTGATTGGTAAAGAACTATCAAAGGAAGCACTGAATAAGTTACAGGATGCCGGATATACAATTGTTGCCGTATCCAGGCGCGGCCTGGAATATAGTTTTTCAGGTCCAAGCTATCCAAACTAGTTAAAGCAGCTAGTCGCCAATATTACCTGTGCCTTTAAAGGCCAGGCTGGTGATCTGCTCAGAAACAAGCCCTATTAGAAATACCGTAACTGCGCTAGTGAACATCAACGCACTCATGTTGTTAAAACGACCGTCGGTAACGAAAGTAAACAGGTAGTACCCCAACCCCAACAGGAATTGCACAAAAGCGACAGGAAGAAAAATTTTCAAGGGGGAGTACAAAGTACCTATCTTAAAAATAATAAGTAAGAACCTGATTCCATCTCGCCAAACATTAAGGTGACTTTCTCCAAGTCTGGCAGGAGCGATAATAGGCACATAACCAACACTGTAACCCGCTCTAAAAAAGGCCATTGTCACCGTGGTTGGATAAGAAAACTTATTCGGGAGCAATGATAAAAACTCCCTAAATTTCGCTGCCTTAACCAACCTAAATCCTGAAGTAAGATCTTCTATTTGGTATCCCACAATCAAACTTGAAAACCAGTTATAAAACCGGTTGCCTAAACCTCTTAGGGCGCCAGCCTGGCCTGATTTTGCTCTTGCCCCAACTACCATATCAAAGCCTTTTTCCAGACTCTCCATAAGTGCCGGGATATCTTCAGGGCGATGTTGCCCATCCGCATCCATAAAACAAATAAGCTTTCCGCTGGCATTTCTGGCACCAGTTTTAATAGCCGCTCCATTGCCCATGGAAAACGGATGACTTATGACTCGAGCACCTAATTCGGCTGCAATTTCCGCCGTTTTATCTGTTGAACCATCATTAACTACCAATACTTCCGAGTCTGGTAAATATTTTCTTAGCTCAGGCAAAATCTGCATCAGCCCGGTTTCTTCATTCTTTGCAGGAATGACAATACTGATTGACTGCATAAATTCCCTTCTCCACCTAAATTCTTATGGCCTGATTTACCTGTTTTCAATTCACTCAGAAGTAATACGACTTTCCAACCGTTCGACGAAAGATGGATTGCGGCGTCCAAACTCGGAATTAACAACCATCTCCAGCAACTGCTGTCTTTCTTCTTCCGTTTTTCCCAATGCGTATATTTCCAATAAATATGAGTTTATTGCAGGGTTCTCTGGGTTAATTGCTATGCCTTCTTTGAGAATGGCATATGCTTCTTCTATATTGCCCTCATGGGTAATCAGATAGCGAACCCAAAGAAGCATGGAATCCACTGGACGAACTTTCCTATTTTTAGGATTGTTTCTGGCAGCGGTAAGCAGACGTCTAAGGTCACTATCAGTAAAGTATGGAGCACAATCATTTACTTCGCATTGAACAATTAGATCATTTAAAAAATGTATTGTCTCGGCACGATAGGCTGTTACAGACAACCTTCGTTCAAATTCTTCAATCAATTCCGGGGCAATCATTTTCTTTGTACTTATGTCCAACAAAACTTTGCCATAAAGCCCTCCCACGCCAGAAGGATCGAGCTCTGCTGCTCGTAAAAAACTACGATTTATTCGGTCATAACTTTCTCCCGGACTGGTATTTAACATGAGATTCACAGCGTATGTATGGTGAGCCCGGGCCGAGTAAGGGTGATTTTCAACATCCACTAATGATGAATAAAACGGGTCGCTCCATTTGTCCGCTCGGACAAAGGTTGAAAATGAGAGCACTAAAATTATCCCACCTGCTACCAGTGAACAACAAAAACGGTAGCTCTCCGTCGGAACCATCTGAAATATCCGATAAACAGCCACACTTGCAGCCAATATCAGCCCCAGGCTTGGCAAATAATTCCTGTGCTCAAAAACCAACTCCAGGCCAATGACTGTTGACTCCATAATATGACCAACAAGGAAAAAGAAAACACCAAAAGCAACCAAGCCCAGTTTTTTCCAATACCAGAAACAGCTACAAACGACTGCAAGCAAACCCAATATTGCCCATATGGTTGAAACTGGATTAAAGAACCCTCTGGAAAGAGCGATATCATCATGATGCATTGCGTAAGAGGATACATTTGGAAGTAGTATCCATTGGACATACTCCCATATCATCCGAGCCTGGGTGAGCAATCTCTCGTAAACGGTGAACTCTCTATTTGCATAGCCATCTAAAATCCATTCAGGGAATAAAGCCGTGTACAGCAGAACCAAGGCTGCCGGAAAAATAATCCCTATACCAAAAAAGCCATATATGAAGCGCTTTTCCACAACACTTCTTATAGAAAATCGAAAAAGAAATCCTTCAATGGCAACAATATATAGAGCGGTAAGTGCGGCATTCTCCTTGGAAAAAATTCCGAGAATGATCGCCGCTGCCATAGCTACCATATAACCCAAATACTTAGTATCACCCTGGATTAAAGCTATTCTCGTCTTTAGATACATAATCATTGCAATTAACGAGAAAGTTGCTGACAACATGGTCATGCGTTGAACTATGTAAAGTACTGTACTGACATGGAGCGGATGCAGCGCCCATAACGCGGCTACCACAAGTGCAAATTTTCTTGCATCAGGCTTGAAAAATGAGAGTTCGCTATTAGCGGTATATAGTCGAACAATGCGCTCTACCAAATGGTATACAAGTGCACTGTTAAAAACGTGAATGAGGATATTTGTCCACTTAAACCAGTAAGGATCCAACTGACCGGAAAAATAATAGTTAAGTGCGAAAGTTACGACTGAAACTGGCCGTTTAAGAATGCCGGAATTCCCTGAGAGCGCGGCTTCTTTAATTGCCACCAGAGTCAATTCATCGAGATGTAATGCGGGGACATTGATGATATTGGATATGTCATCAAACAGGAATGAGCCGGGTACACCTGCCGAATAACAGAAAACTATTGCTGCACAAACCACAACATATGCCAGGATTATTACTTGTCCCCGCATATAGCTCGCCTCCCCTTTGCTCTTCCAGAAATAAAAAAGCCCTGCAGCGCAGGGCTTTTTAAAACAATGCTAATTAAGAATTAACAAAGTCCAGCTGCCTGGCAAGTACCACTTTCTACCCAGGTCAAAGCACCCGTGGTTGTATTAAGCGTCGGGGTCAAAATAAATGTTTCACCATCAACTGCAGCAACACCAGTAGCGGTGATAGCAGCTGTATTAGCAGCTAATGCTACGTCTGAAACATATTGACCTGCTTCCGCAGATTCCATTTGGTAACCGATGCTTCCGGCAGTATCACATGCAGCAAGAGTTCCCTCTGTAGCAACACATACAGTCACAGCAGTTTTTACTGCGGCAACGGCGGTAGTTACTTCAGCAAACTTCGCTTTTTTGGTGTAATTCTGATACGCGGGGAGCGCTACTGCGGCAAGAATACCGATAATAGCAACCACGATCATCAATTCGATCAGGGTAAAACCCTTTTGGTTTTGCTTTTGCATGACTTAAGTCCTCTTATTTAGATATTGCAAATCTTTCGCCGTAAAAACAGCATATTATTTACTCGCAATTAGCATGCCAACGTTATCGGCATAAATAGGCCCTATTTATGTGAAGAAATTCAATCTTTTTCGACGACAATATTAAACACAGCGCCAAGACTGACAAAATTTGTCACTTTAGCGGACAATTTTTGACCAAATAGCGTCCTGCATCCTAAATATGCTTCATCGTATGCGTTTACCTGCGCAGGTTTTCAGGATAGATTATGCGATGGAGAGATTCACGAGACATTATCATGGCCAGTGCAAATGCAGCGGTTAGCTTGGCAATCCAACGACGACTGACTGATACAGGTGGCATGACCGCGGAGACCATTGAGCTTGCTATTGAACAAAGCAAGGAGAATGGCAAGCCATTCTTTGAGCACTTGGTAGAGGAAAATTTTATCACCAGCGGAAAACTCGCCCAGATTTTTTCACTGGAGTACTCCATACCAATCTACGATGTGGAACAACACAACCTGGAGCTTAGCCCTCAGGAAGTCGTTGACGCCAAGCTGGTAAAAAAGCACAGACTTCTTCCCCTTTCACAGCGTGGCAACAAATTATATGTCGCGATAAGCAACCCCACCGACCACCAGGCACTGACGGATGTCCGGTTCCAAACCGGACTGAGCATTGAACCTGTTGTTGCCGATGCCAAGCAGCTTGCTAACGTTATTGAGCGATTTTTTAAATCCCAGGAAGACGACATTAACGACTCCCTTGATGGAGATGATGGTGAACTTGGCGACATTGATATAGAGGCGGTCGATGAGGATCCAGGCAAGGATGAAGGCCCGGTAGGCGGAGGCGATGAAGCCCCCATTGTGAAATTCGTTAACAAAGTATTGATAGATACCATCCGTAATGGGGCATCGGATATCCATTTTGAGCCCTATGAAAAATCCTATCGGGTAAGAGCAAGGATTGACGGTGTTCTTTCCGAAGTGACGCGACCGCCTGTAAAACTTGGCCCACGACTGGCTGCTCGCTTGAAAGTGATGTCAAAAATGGACATTTCGGAGCGGCGAAAACCGCAAGACGGACGTATAAAGTTAAAGCTATCCAAGGACAAATCTATCGATTTTCGGGTAAACACCCTTCCCACTATTTACGGTGAAAAAGTCGTACTCCGTATTCTCGATCCCACATCTGCACAGATGGGTATTGAAGCGCTTGGATATGAAGACCATCAGAGAGAGCTATACATGGATGCCCTGCATCAACCGCAAGGCATGATCCTGATCACCGGCCCAACGGGTAGTGGTAAAACAGTTTCACTTTATACCGGGCTGAACATCCTGAATACCGAAGAGACAAACATCTCCACTGCCGAGGATCCTGTTGAGATTAATCTGGAAGGGATAAACCAGGTTCACGTTGATGCCAAGGTTGGACTTACATTTGCTGAGGCTCTTAGATCCTTCCTGCGTCAGGATCCTGATATCGTGATGGTTGGTGAGATTCGGGATCTGGAAACTGCTGAGATTGCCATCAAGGCAGCCCAGACGGGTCACTTGGTTCTTTCCACGCTTCACACAAATAGTGCTCCTGAAACCCTAACCCGGCTTTTAAACATGGGGGTACCTGCTTTCAGCGTCGCCTCATCATGCAGCCTGATCATTGCCCAGCGTCTGGGGCGTCGTCTGTGTTCGGCTTGTAAAAAACCGGCGGATATACCCGAAAAAGTGCTCAAGGAAGAAGGGCTTCTGGATTGTGGCATTCCCAAGGACGAAGTTCAGGTCATGGAGCCTGTGGGCTGTTCTGAATGCAAGGGAAAAGGGCAAAAGGGTCGTACCGGTATATATGAAGTGATGAAAATTACCCCTGAGATTGCCAAATTGATCATGGAAGGGGGTAATTCTATTGAAATTGCGAAGTTATCCGCTTCACAGGGTTTCAATAGCCTGCGAAGATCCGCACTTAGAAAAGTAGCAATGGGCGAAATCAGCCTCGCAGAAGCTAGAAGGGTAACTACAGACTAACTACTATGGCCGCCAAAGAAATTACCTACGTCTGGAAAGGCACCAAGAAAGGACAAAAAGCCCAAGGAGAAGTCACCGGGGACAACCCGACGATACTCAAGACCCAGCTCAGACGTCAAGGTGTTGTCGTCACTAATTTCAAACGCAAGCCCCAGCCGCTTTTTGGTGGAGGCGGAAAGAAAATCACTAATGCTGACATTGCTATTTTCACACGCCAGATGGCCACTATGCTGCGAGCGGGTGTTCCGCTTGTTCAAGCCCTGGGCATGGTAGCTGAAGGGCTCAAACATCCAAATCTAGAGAGGCTGGTTAAGGAAATTGAGGAGGAAGTCGCTTCGGGAACCCCCTTTGCTTCGGCGCTCGTAAAACACCCAGAATATTTTGACAACCTTTACTGCAGCCTTATCGAAGCAGGCGAGCAGGCAGGCGCACTAGAGACACTTTTAGCCAGGGTGGCAACCTACAAGGAAAAAGCGGAAGAACTTAAGAAAAAAATCAAGAAAGCTCTTTCCTATCCTATTGCTGTGCTAGTTATTGCCTGTATATGTACTGGCATTTTGCTGGTAAAAGTAGTCCCTCAATTTGCCACAACTTTTAGTAGTTTTGGTGCCGAACTTCCCGCATTCACCCTTTTTGTATTAGGAATTTCAGAATCTTTACAAGCTACCTGGTATCTCTATGTCGCTGGCGTTTTTGGATTAGGGTTTATGCATAAACAGTTAACCATTAAGTCCAAAAAGTACGTTGCCTTAGTGGATGGAAACATAATTAAGATGCCTGTAATTGGAGATATTCTCTATAACGGGGTTATCGCCCGATTTGCCCGAACACTTTCAACAACCTTTGCCGCTGGTGTGCCTTTGGTTGAAGCTCTCGATAGTGTCGCAGGCGCTGCAGGCAATGTTATTTATGAGAACGGTATAAACAAAATCCAGGAAGATGTTACCGGAGGTACGCCACTGAATGTCGCTATGAGAAGTTCTGGCTTGTTTCCACCTTTAGCGCTCCAAATGACCTCCATCGGCGAGGAATCCGGGGCACTAGACGATATGTTAGAACGAGTAGCCACTCACTATGAGGACGCTGTAGATGATGCCGTTGACAATCTCACGGCCATGCTAGAGCCGTTTATTATGTCCGTGCTGGCTGTGTTGGTTGGTGGGATACTTATTGCCATGTATCTGCCTATCTTCCAGCTCGGCGCAGTAATGTAGCCTCAGACCCATTTATATTATGCATTTACTCCTAGAAGGTTGGCCTCTCTGTGTGCTGACGGTTATTTTTGGGCTTCTTATAGGTAGCTTTTTAAACGTCGTAATTCACCGCACGCCTATTTCTCTGGACAAAAAATGGCGCGCTGAGTGCTACGATTATTTGGAGATCACACCTCCTCAAGATAACTCAGCGCACTATTCCATCGTTTGGCCGGGTTCTCACTGCCCAAGCTGTGAGGCACCCATCCACGCATGGCAAAATATTCCGGTTATTAGCTACCTGATCCTTGGTGGAAAATGTTCCAGCTGCAAAACAGCCATAAGTATTCGCTACCCGATATTTGAAATCCTTACTGCCGCTCTCACCTTGCTTGTGGTCATTAAATTTGGTCTTGGTTGGCAATGTCTGGGCGCACTGATCTTTACCTGGTCCCTTATTGCTTTGACAGGTATTGATCTTGATACCCAACTGCTTCCCGATGGAATTTGCCTACCACTTCTCTGGCTTGGATTGATTGCCAACTCATTTGGCGCTTATACCGACATCCAGTCGGCTCTTTGGGGGGCAATTGTTGGCTATATGAGTCTCTGGACAGTCTTTTGGGCTTTTAAACTGGCTACAGGTAAAGAAGGAATGGGTTTTGGTGATTTCAAGCTGTTGGCCGCGCTGGGCGCATGGATGGGCTGGCAATCCTTGCCAATGATCATATTGGTTTCTTCCGCCTCAGGGGTTCTGGTCGCTGTGCTAATGATGATTTTCTTTGCCCACGATCGCAGAGTCCCCATAGCCTTTGGGCCATATCTTGCCCTCGGAGGCTGGCTTGCCTTTATGTATGGACCTGAGATTTCTGCAGCTGCACCAATGCTTTTCCCCATGGGTTAATCGCAATGCTCCGCATTGGTCTGACTGGCGGTATAGGAAGCGGAAAAAGTAGTGCGGCATCTTTCTTTGTTGATCAGGGCGTTACTGTCATAGATCTCGACCAGATCGCCAGAAAAATTGTCGCTCAAGGCTCTCCCGCACTGACACAAATTCTGAAGCGTTATGGTGATCAAATCCTGGACAGCAAAGGGCATCTGGACCGACAAAAACTGGCCGAAATTATCTTTCTGGAAGCGGGTGAGAAAAAGTGGCTGGAAGATTTACTTCATCCGCTGATACGCGAAGAACAACATAGGCAAGTGGATACAGCAAAGTCCAGCTATGTTGTTATTGAGATTCCCCTTCTCGTTGAAAACCAGCTTTCATCAACGGTTGATAGGGTATTGCTGATTGATTGTTCGGAAACCCTCCAGAAGGAACGAGCACTAAGTCGAGGAAATCAGTCAGAACAGCAAATAGACCGAATCATCGAGGCACAGGCAACTCGCGAACAACGTCAAAAAATTGCAGATGACATTGTCTTAAATGATGGATCTATGAAGGCAATGCAAAACCAGTTGGAGAAGCTGCATCAAGACTATTTAAATTTAGCCGGCACCCAAAAAACTAGATAGACAAAGCATCAATTATCGGCTTATTCGCTTCAGGGAATTGATAATTCGAAAGATCGTTGAGTGATACCCAGCGAACTTCCTGCCCTTCCTTCCCTAGCGGTTCACCATTGAATTCTGTCACTAATAAAACTTCAAGATACACACTTTTTTCCGGGTAATCCCATGGCACCTGAATAAGCGGGCGAGTAACCACAACCTCAATACCTAACTCTTCAGACAACTCCCTGGTCAGTGCAGCCGCAACAGACTCCCCTTCACTGATTTTTCCGCCAGGAAACTCCCACAACCCTCCTTTATGAACATGCTTTGGTCTCAAAGAGATACAAATATGCTCTTCTCTCATAATGACACCGACCGCAACACGAGTGGGTTGATTTATGTCTTTCAGGCACATGGATTTCTATCTGATTGAATGGGACGACAATCTAGGCAGGCGAGCTAACCATAATGGGTATAAATAGCTATGAACGGTAGTCGGCATTAATACTGACGTACTCATGTGATAGGTCACAGGTCCAGATTGTTTCGCTGCAATTCCCCATTCCCAGATCAATACGAATGGTGAACTCAGCTTGGTCGAAAACTTGCTGTCCCAGTTCTTCCCTATATCCGGAAGCAACTCCAGCATCTTCAACTATAAGCAAATCATCAAGCCAAACTCGAACGTTGGAAACATCTAATTGTTCAACACCCGAACGACCAATTGCCGCAACCAGCCTTCCCCAATTGGGATCGCTGGCAAACATGGCTGTCTTAACGAGTGGTGAATGGGCAATACTATAAGCCACCTTCAAGCAGTCATCCGTGTCGGCACCATTATCCACAACTATGGTGACAAATTTGGTTGCACCCTCGCCATCCCGCACCAGAAGTTGGGCCAGCTCTTTAAACACATCAATTACTGATTTGGCGAGTAACTGCCCCTGACTGGACTCAACGCTATCGATCAAAGGCATCTCCGCCTTGCCCGTAGCGGCTAATATAATCGAGTCATTGGTAGATGTATCGCCATCTACTGTCACCCGGTTAAACGATTTATCCGTCGCCAAAGAACAAATATTTTGTAAGGTTTCCTTTTGGACATAGGCGTCGGTAAATACATAGGCAAGCATAGTCGCCATATCAGGGCGAATCATTCCAGCGCCCTTGGCTATGCCATTTATGCGTACTTTGACGCCATCAATTTCGATTTCCCTGGTGACCATTTTTGCGAAAGTATCGGTTGTCATGATTGCCTTGGCAACGGATTCCCAATTTTCTTCACTCAGGTTTTCGAAAGCCCGGGGAACACCCTTTTCCACTGCGTTCATATTCATGGGCATACCGATAACTCCTGTTGAAAACGGCAGCACTGATTCAATGGGAACATTTGCCAGCTCAGCGACTTGTTTGCAGGAGTTATATGCATCGTCCATGCCTTGCAAGCCTGTGCAGGCATTGGCATTGCCGGAATTAATCAGCAAATATCTTGTATGCGCACTCGCCAAGTGTTTTTGGCTAACAATGACTGGAGCCGCTTTGTATAAATTTCGAGTGAAGCATCCCGCCACTGAGCTCCCTTCTGATAACTCTATAAGCACCAAATCCTCGCGGCCAGCATAACGAATACCCGCATCCACGGATGACAGGCGAATGCCACTTACGGGTGGCAAATGAGGGGTCTTAATATCACCAACAGCCATGCTGTTTCCTGAATGTTTTTACGGCGTCCATCATAAAACTCATGCGCCACAATTTAGTAAAGAATCAGATACCTATATCACTTATATCTGACAGCAAACTTAGTAGAAAGATTTACGTAAGCGATCCGCAGCATTGCTTATATTTTTTGCCTGACCCGCATGGGCAGGGATTGTTACGCCCTACTTTCTCTTCTTCGCGAATAAATGTTTCAACCTTTTGGGCTTGCCTCAGCTGTTTTGCCCCACCTCCGTCCAGAGAACTCGCGGATGCATGCTTCATGGACATAGCTTCGCGTGCACGAATTTCTTGTTCTGCCCGGGCTTTACGCATTTGTTCAATCTCTTCCGGACTAGCGATCTCGACCCGAGAAAGAATACGAACGGCTTCAAATCTAACTCTTTCCATCATGCTGGAAAATAGTTCAAATGACTCTCGCTTGTATTCCTGCTTGGGATTTCGACCACCATACCCACGCAACCCTATACCTGCTCGAAGGTAATCCATCGTTGCCAGATGGTCTTTCCACATTCGATCAAGGGTTTGAAGCATCAGATCGCTTTCCAGACGATGCAGGGCTTCTTCAGGCAACTTTTCCATTTTCTTGTCATAGGCTTCCTGCATTTCCGACAAAACTTTTTCTTCTACGGCGGCAGTATCAACTGATTTATCCGAGAGCACCCACTCTTTAATCCCTTCTACGGGCAATTTAAAGTCAAGCTGCAGTTCTTGTTCCAGATCATCCAGTGACCACATATCTTCAAGGCTACCTGGCGGCATGTATTTACTAACCACCTGATGGACAACTTCAGCTCGCATCGCGGCAAGGGTATCCGAGATATCTTCACTTTCAAGCAGCTCATTACGTTGACCATAAACAACCAAACGCTGATCGTTAGCGACATCATCGTACTCAAGCAACTGCTTGCGAATATCAAAGTTTCGACCTTCCACCTTACGCTGGGCTTTTTCAATTGAATTGGTCACCATTCGGTGCTCAATTGCCTCACCATGTTCCATGCCAATCGCCTGCATCATTCCCCTCACGCGCTCAGAGGCGAATAGTCGCATCAGACTGTCTTCCATAGACAAGTAGAAACGAGTTAAACCTGGGTCGCCCTGTCGACCGGCCCGACCTCGTAACTGATTATCAATTCGACGGGATTCATGTCGCTCTGTACCAATGATATGCAGGCCTCCAGCTTCCAGAACCTGCTCATGTCGAATTTTCCAGTCTTCTCTAATTTTTGCTATTTTTTTGTCATCCGCCTTCTTCAATGCATTGATTTCTGCATCAGGGTTACCACCCAGGACAATGTCCGTACCACGGCCAGCCATATTAGTGGCAATAGTTACCGCACCTGGAAGACCTGCATTGGCGACGATCTGCGCCTCTTTTTCATGGTACTTGGCATTTAGCACTTCATGCTTGATACCTTCTTTTTTGAGAATATTTGAAACATATTCAGATGATTCTACTGAAATAGTGCCCACCAGAACGGGCGCACCCTTTTCGACATATTCCTTGATGTCGCGCACAACTGCTTCGTACTTCTCTTGCTGACTCAGATAGATCAAATCATTAAGGTCTTTTCGCACCGTCGGCTTGTTGGTGGGAATAACCACCACTTGAAGACCATAAATCTGCTGGAATTCCACCGCTTCTGTATCAGCCGTTCCCGTCATACCAGATAATTTTTTATAGGTACGGAAGAAATTCTGGAATGTCGTTGAAGCCAAGGTCTGGCTTTCGTTCTGGATAGCCAGTCCTTCTTTAGCCTCGATCGCTTGATGCAGCCCTTCGCCCATCCGCCGTCCGGGCATAGTTCGACCTGTATGCTGGTCAATCAGGATTACCTGATCGCCTTGCACGATATATTCAACGTCTCGCTTATTCAGGTGATGCGCCTTAAGGGCCGTATGAACGTGGTGTAGCAGACCCAAATTCTGCGCTGAATACAGGCTTTGCTCAGGAGCAATTAGATTCCTTTCTTCAAGAATCTTTTCTACTCGGTTATGCCCCTCCTCCGTTAGCTCAATTGATCGCATTTTTTCGTCGACAATAAAGTCGCCCGGCTCTTCTGCTTCTTGGCCTTCTTCCGACTCTATATGTTCAGACAAAAAAGGCACTATCTGGTTAATTTCCTGGTACATCCTTGAGCTATCTTCCGCAGGACCAGAAATAACCAGTGGGGTTCTAGCTTCATCAATCAGGATGGAATCCACCTCATCCACAATGGCAAAGTTTTGGCCGCGCTGAGTACGCTGCTCCAGACGAAAAACCATGTTGTCACGCAGAAAGTCAAAGCCGAATTCGTTATTTGTTCCGTAAGTGATATCGGCTGCATAGGCTTCCCGACGAGTACAGGGTTTTAAGTGCTGAAAGTTAGGGATCTGGCTTTGATGCTCCTCGTCATATAAAAATGACGTGTTATCCGGACCTAGCGCTCCTGAAGACTGGATAATCCCTACGCTCATTCCCAATTTACTGAATATAGGCCCCATCCAGTGGGCGTCACGGCGGGCCAGATAGTCATTCACTGTCACAACATGCACTCCCTCGCCAGAGAGCGCATTGAGATAGGAGGCAAGAGTGGAGACCAGTGTTTTACCCTCACCCGTGCGCATCTCTGAAATATTGCCTTCATGCAAAGCGATACCGCCCATCATTTGCACATCAAAATGACGCAATCCTAGCGACCGCTTACTCGCTTCACGAACCGCTGAAAATGCTTCTACCAACAAATCGTCCAACTTGGCACCGGCTGATAATTTATCTTTCAGCTCCTGCGTTATCTGGCGAAGTTCATTGTCGGATTTGGCTTCCATTTCTTGCTCGAGACCATTTATCTGGTCTACGAGCTTGCCCATACGTTTTAATTCCCGGTCGTTCTGGGTTCCAAAAATTTTTCTGATAAGCCCAAACATGGCTGGTATTTCTCTCTTTTTTTAAGGGTTTGGCTAATATAGCCAGATAATCAAATGCGAGGCGGACAGAGAACCGTTAAGGATCTGACCAAAAGGGGCGGGATTTTAAATTAGCGAATGGTGCGGCGTATATAGCTAGCTGGATCGACCGAACGGCCGTTTTTGTAAACTTCAAAATGAATATGGGGCCCAGTAGATCGGCCTGTTGTACCCATGGCGGCCAGTACCTGACCTTTATTTACAATTTCACCCAACTCTACGTGTATCTCGGAATTATGACCATATCGTGTGACATAGCCGTTTTCATGGGTGATTTCTACCAGTTGTCCATAGCCATAACGATCGCCCGCAAACGTCACTACTCCAGCAGCGACAGCGAGAACATCGGAGCCAGCCTTACCTGCAATATCTACCCCATTATGCCAGGCTTGCTGTCCATTAAAGGGGTCGGCTCTCATTCCGTAATTCGAGGATACCCATCCGTTAGAGGCGGGCAAACCTGAAGGGGAGTTTTGGCGCGTAATATGACGATCCTGAATAAGTTCAGCCATCATATCCAATTGAAGGGCTCTATCCTCCAGTTTAAAACCAAGCTCTTCAAGCATTGAGAGTGTTTCACCCTCGGAAGACACCCGACTGTATGTGCCCTCGCTAGGGCCACCAAGCGCTGGGGCTGAACTGAAATCGAACTCGCCGTCTTCCAGCTCTGCTTTCGAGGTCAAAAGTTCACCCAGCGCTTCAAGCCGGGATAGTTTGGCTTGCATCTGGGCAAGCCTCAACGTCATTGCCTGCAAGCGTTGTTCAGCTACTTCCTTGGTATCAACAACTGCTTGTTGTTGCTCGGCCATATCGGCCTCAAGTGCTTCCGCCACCTGATCAAAAAAGTGCGTTTCGCTTTTACTGAACTCGGCGCCCAACCAAAAGCCAACGCCCATGGGTAATCCGAGCAAGCAACAAGAAATAGCTACACGCGCCCAGGTAGGCACGGATATCGCGCTGGAACGACCCTCTATCCCTTTGATTAAAATGATCTTCATAAAGCGATTCCCGAAAACGGGTTATGCCGCCCCGAGAACTGGCTGAATGTAGGAAATGGGAGCATCTTCTATATTGTCAAAAGTAACGACTTCCCAAGCATCTTCATTGGCAATCAATTCACGCAACAAAATGTTATTCAACGCGTGTCCAGACTTGTGCGCACGAAATTCCCCAATGAGGCTATTCCCCAAAAGGTAAAGGTCACCAATGGCATCCAAAATTTTGTGCTTCACAAATTCATCCTCGTACCGAAGGCCATATTCATTGAGAATACTGAACTCATCGACGGCAATAGCGTTATCTACACTAGCACCTCTAGCCAATCCACGCGAACGCATATATTCAAATTCGTGAACAAATCCAAATGTTCGGGCCCTACTGACCTCTTTTACATAGGATGTGGTAGAAAAATCAATCTCAGCTTGCAGCGGTTTGTCACGGAAGACCGGATGATCAAAATCGATGGAAAAAGCAACCTTGAAACCATTAAAAGGTCTAAAGCTGGCAACCTTATCGCCATCCCTAACTTCTATCTCGCGAATAATCCGGATGAATTTTTTAGGCGCGTCCTGGTCTCTTATTCCTGCTGATTGCAGCAAGAATACAAATGGACCAGCACTACCGTCCATTAGGGGGACTTCAGGTCCATCAACATCAATGATGGCATTATCGATGCCGATACCAGCCATGGCAGAGAGCAAATGTTCAACTGTGGATACGCGTACATCTCCAGTACCCAGGGATGTAGACAAGGTGGTATCTCCCACCTGATGGGCATGAGCGACGATTTCAACAGCCGGATCAAGGTCTACTCGCCGAAAGACAATGCCATGATCTACAGGGGCTGGGGATAGAGTCAGACGAATTTTTTGACCGGTGTGCAAACCAACACCTGTTGCACGAATCACATTCTTAAGTGTTCGTTGACGGATCATCCTTAAGCATGCCCTCTAAGTAGTTGTGAAACAAAGCGAACATTCTAAGCAAGTGGCCTTTAAATTGACAGCTATTTGACAGGCAGATACCTATGCACTGCAAACCAGATCACAAGATGACAAGCGCCATGTCATCCTGTGACCGATATGTAAACAGCCAAAGAGTTATGGGCATTTTAATGCACCATAAACCCCGGGCTTCTGACAACAATGTCGAAGCACAAAGTACCTACAATCGTCGACTAGTCCGCCTGACGGCGCAGGAACGCCGGAACATCCAGGTATTCCATATCTTCAGGCTTTTTGGATAAATCCTCTGCCAGTGCGGTATTTCTTCGATTGCGAATGGCTGTCGGGATATCTAGTTCTTGGTAATCAGGCTCTGGATTCGTATGAACCTTTTCAGACTGGGTATTATCGACAACCTTTGTTGGATTGCGCGCTTCATTCTGAGCGCCGAGCCCCGTGGCAACCACAGTCACTCGCAGTTCATCATCCATGGTTTCGTCAATCACGGTACCCACGACAACTGTCGCGTTATCCGAGGCAAATTCCTCGATGGTATCGCCCACTTCCGAAAATTCACCCAAGCTCAGGCTTGGACCGGCCGTGATATTTACCAGAATACCGCGAGCACCCATTAGATCAATGTCATCGAGAAGTGGACTACGAGCCGCTGCCTCAGCAGCTTCACGTGCCCGGTTTTCACCTGAAGCGTATCCGGTGCCCATCATGGCCATACCCATTTCGCTCATGACTGTTTTCACGTCTGCAAAATCGACGTTGATCATTCCCGGTCTGATTATCAGATCAGCAATGCCTTGAACTGCACCATTGAGAACATCATTGGCCTTGGCAAATGCATTTACGAGACTGACATCCTTACCCAAAACCGAGAGCAATTTCTCATTGGGTATAGTAATCAGTGAATCTACCGAGTCTGCCAACTCTGCCAATCCCTGGTCGGCGACGGCTGTCCGCTTTTTGCCTTCAAAATTGAAAGGGCGAGTTACAACTGCCACAGTCAAAATACCCAGCTCGCGAGCCACACTGGCGACGACAGGGGCGCCACCAGTACCGGTACCACCGCCCATTCCGGCTGTGATAAAGACCATATCGGCATCTGCCAAAACATCAGCAATACGATCTCGATCTTCCATGGCTGATTGCCTGCCCACTTCAGGATTCGCACCAGCACCGAGCCCTTTGGTGACATTACTTCCCAGCTGCAAAACAGTGCAGCCTTCCATGCCTTTTAAAGCCTGGGAATCTGTATTGGCGCAAATAAACTCCACACCTTCGACATTGTTATCGATCATGTGTTTGATGGCATTACCACCTCCGCCACCAACACCGATCACCTTAATTACCGCGCTTTGCGGGACTGTATCTACGAGTTCAAACATGGCGCTTTCCTCCGTTTATTACTCTTGCGTAGAATCGTTTGGAACGTTTAAGGACAACGCCTTAAAAATTCCCCTTAAACCAGTTTTTTACTTTGTCCAATAAACCTTCAAATTTTTCCGATGAAGACTTACCAGACTTGTTTGTTCCGCCACTGGAGTGGGTAATGCCGTATTTCAGCAAGCCCACACCTGTGGCATAGATTGGGTTGTTCACAATATCCGTCAGTCCAGTGACGTTTTGAGGAACCCCAAGACGCACTGGCATGTGAAATATTTCCTCGGCCAATTCGACCGCACCTTCCATCTTTGACGTACCGCCGGTGAGCACGACACCGCCAGCGAGCAACTCTTCATAGCCGGAGCGGCGTAACTCTGCCTGAACCAGGTTGAACAACTCTTCGTATCGAGGCTCAACTACTTCTGCCAATGCCTGCCGAGACAAATTTCGCGGTGGTCGATCACCGACACCCGGGACCTTGATGGTCTCCTCTGGGCGGGTAATGCTGGCGAGGGCACAGGCATATTTGATCTTGAGTTCTTCGGCATACTGGGTGGGTGTGCGCAAGGCCATGGCGATGTCATTGGTTACCTGATCACCAGCAATCGGGATTACCCCGGTATGGCGAATTGCACCATCCGTAAAAATAGCGATATCCGTAGTACCACCGCCGATATCGACCAAACATACACCCAGTTCTTTTTCATCATCTGTAAGCACGGCGTAACTGGAGGCCACTTGCTCCAGAATGACTTCGTCTACTTCCAAACCACAGCGATTAATACATTTCACAATGTTCTGCATGGCGTTCACTGCGCAGGTCACCAGATGCACTTTGGCTTCCAGACGAACTCCTGACATACCAAGTGGCTGTCGAACACCCTCCTGCTCGTCAATCAGGTATTCCTGCGGCAGGATATGCAAAATTTTCTGATCAGCTGGAATAGCCACTGCCTGGGCAGCATCTATCACCCGCTCTACATCCAGCTCATAAACTTCCCGGTCGCGTATGGCGACGATGCCGTGAGAATTCATGCTGCGAATATGATTACCGGCAATGCCTACATACACAGAGTGTATGTTGCAGCCCGCCATCAACTCAGCCTCTTCAACTGCGCGCTGAATGCTCTGCACTGTGGATTCAATATTGACCACAACGCCTTTTTTGAGTCCCGTCGAGCGGTGAGAACCGATACCAACTATTTCCAGTTCTCCATCCTCGCCAAGCTCTCCGACAATGGCGACGACCTTGGACGTTCCAATGTCCAAACCTACGATTAAGTTGCCTTCTGTGGATGCACTCATTGTTCTATACCTAAGTAGCTATACCGGGTTGTCTGTTTTAGTTGAAGATGGATTTCTTGCTGGCTCATCCCCATTCGCCATTTGTTTTTCTTCCTGGGTACGGCGTGCACGAATTGCCACACCGTTGTCATACCGGGCATCAATTTCACCGATTGTTTGTCGCTCCTCTGAGGGAAGTCGACGCCACGCGGCCAGCGCATGGCGAACTCTTTTTAAATGGTCACTGCGGCCCAGATCTATTTCGAGGCCCGACTCCCAAACCATAATCCAGCCTCCAGAAGCATCCTGAGCAAGCATTTCAACGCTCTCACCGGATACAAGAACAGCACTGTTTAACAAGTGATATATATCGATTGCCTCGCGCGCACCTGTCTCGGCATCGACGCCCCGCAGGTTGGAGCTAAGCAGAGGCAACCCGGAAATCTCCTCATGAATGGGAGATTCAATGAATTCCCCCAGCGAACTGATGTAGCCTTGATCATTCCACTGGGCTACCGGCCTTTCTTCCTTAACCTGAACAACCAAGGAGTCCGGGTATATACGTTTGATTTCAGCGTCTTCTACCCAGGGCACCTGCCGGATTTCGGCTCGTAGCTTTTTAATATCGATAGAGAAAAGATCGCCATCGAGATTTTCCGTTATCGCTTTATGCACGGCACTCTGGTCCAGCCAGTTAAACTCACCTTCAAGAACCACGTTCTCAACCGGCCAGTTCAATTTAGGCAAGAGCCAATAGATCCCGAAGCCTGATAAGCCAACAACTGTTATAAAGAACATAGCCGTCATGGTGTTTTTAAAGATCGCCGAAATATCCACGCGGTTGTTTCTTTGGCTTACCCGAGAACGCGAAGCTCCTCGACTTCTTGCCTTGACTGCTCTGGAAGCGCTCATCTCCTCACCTCCATAGATGTTTCCAAAATTTTGACGACCATCTGACTAAAACTAAGTCCGGCAACTTTGGCCGACATGGGGACCAGGCTGTGTGAAGTCATTCCCGGTGCAATATTGACCTCCAGTAACATGAGTTCATCATGCTCATCCATCATCAGATCAATGCGAGCCCAGCCATTGCATCCAAGTATGTTGTAGGCCTCCATGCTTACTCTTTGCATTTCTTTAATGAGTGATTCATCGACTTGGGCGGGACAAACGTACTCAGTATTGTCAGAAAGATACTTTGCTTCGTAATCGTAAAATTCATGGCTGCTGGCAATCTCTACTGGGGGGTAAGCCCTGTCGCCAATGACAGGAACGGTAAACTCTCGCCCGGGCAACCAGTGTTCGGCGATGACTATGCTGTCGTGAGTTGCCGCATCCACATAGGCTGCCTGAAGGCCTTCAGGGGTAGTGGCAATAGCCATTCCAAGGCTAGACCCTTCATTGGCTGGCTTCACCATGACCTTTCCACCCAGCTTTTCGATCGTTTCGCCCCATTCGGTATCTGGTCCCAGCAGCTCAAAAGCTGCTGTTGGCAAATCAGCACCGCGCCACATTAATTTGGTTCGATATTTATCCATGGCCAGAGCTGATGCAGCAACGCCACTGCCGGTATATGGAATTCCAAGTGCTTCCAGAAGGCTCTGCATACGCCCATCTTCCCCGCCAGGACCATGCAACACGAGGAATGCCCTATTGATTTTGGACGAACGAATTTGATCCACAGCGTCTGCACCGATATCTAACTTAACGGCATCAACGCCTGCATCGAGCAATCCAGCCAGGACAGCCTCTCCACTCTGGAGTGAAATCTGGCGCTCCGATGACATTCCGCCACAAAGCACCCCGACCCGGCCAAACCTGCTCATATCCTGACCAGTCATTAGCGCAACTCCCTTTCTTTCAAGGCTCGTGCCAACTGACTGACATTACCTGCACCCTGCGTAATCACCAGATCACCTGCCTTTACCAGATCAGCCACCAGGTCAGGAACGTCTTCAATATTCCTAACAAACAGGGGATCAACCAACCCGCGTTGACGAATGCTATGGCATAACTGGCGCGAATCTGCACCAGCAATAGGTTCCTCACCAGCGGAATAGACGGAAGTCACGATCAGTACGTCTGTAGTGGAGAGCACACTGACAAAGTCATCGTATAAATCCCGCGTCCGCGTATACCTGTGAGGCTGGAAGATCATGACCAGACGTTTTTCTGGGAAACCACCTCTTATGGCCGCGATGGTCGCAGCAACTTCCTTCGGGTGATGACCGTAGTCATCAACCAGCATGGCCGTGCCCTCTGCCACCGGGAAATCACCCTGAATTTCAAACCTTCTCCCCACTCCACCAAACGCCACAAGGCCGGCAATAATATGCTCGTCGGAAACCCCTTCATCTGTGGCAATAGCAACCGCCGCTGTCGCATTTAGCACGTTGTGCACACCGGGAATTTGTATATCGGCCTCGATATCGGGCAAATCCCCCGGTCGAGAAATTTTGAGCCAGGTACTGTTGCCACTTTGCTTGTAATCGAGCACACGGAAATCAGCACCTTCTGAAAAACCATAAGTCAGCAGGGGACGATTCACCCTTGGCATAATTTCTGCCAAATCCGGGTCGTCAAGACAGATAACTGCCAATCCGTAAAATGGCAAGTTGTGAAGAAAGTCTACGAACGTAGCTTGCAGCTTGCCGAAATCACCACCATAGGTATCCATGTGATCCGCATCAATATTGGTCACAATGGCGGCCATCGGCTGAAGATGTAAAAAGGAGGCATCTGATTCATCTGCCTCGGCGACAAGATATCGGCTTTCACCCAAACCGGCATTGGAACCTGAGGCCTTTACCAGCCCCCCGACCACATAGGTTGGGTCTCGACCGGCTTCTGTCAGAATCGAGGCAATAAGACTGGTAGTGGTGGTCTTGCCATGGGTTCCAGCGACAGCTATGCCATGGCGGTAACGCATCAGTTCGGCCAACATTTCTGCCCTTGGCACTATAGGAATTCGTAATTCCTTGGCCCGGACATACTCAGGATTTTCATGATCAATGGCGCTACTGACAACAACCACATCCACGTCTATAACATTTTCTGCTGCATGTCCTTCATAAACGCGAATACCTGCTTGCTGCAGGCGATCGGTAGTCGATGACAACCGCTGATCCGAACCTGAAATGAGATAATTCTGGTTATTTAAAACTTCTGCAATACCGCACATACCGGTACCGCCAATACCGATAAAATGGATGCGCTTGATTCGACGCATCTCAGGGATATGAATAGGTCCGCTAGGCGACATGTGTCAACTCCTCACACTGTTTCAGAATTTGCTGTGCGGAATTTCTAATTCCTTTGGTACGTGCTTTTTCAGACATCTGAACCAAGCGATCCCGATCCTGTAGCAGCTGGGTTAACAGCAAACCAAATCGAACAGGGTCCTGCTCACTTTGCTGATAGAGCAAAGCGGCATTCACTGACACCAGCCAGTTGGCGTTGGCGGTTTGGTGATCATCAATTGCATAGGGAAAAGGCACAAACAGCGCTGGCAATCCAGCTACCGCTATTTCAGAAACAGTCATCGCTCCCGCACGGCAAACCACCAGGTCTGCCCACTGATATGCTGCGGCCATGTCTTCTATAAACGCAGTAATTTCGGCTTCTACACCGGCCTTTTTATAAGACTCTGTGGCCTCATCCAGAAGTTTTGGGCCCGCCTGGTGACGCACCAGCGGACGCTGGTCTGGCGGCATATCTTTCAAGGCAATCGGAACCGACTCATTCAGGAACCTCGCCCCCAGACTTCCACCCAAAACCAGTAGCCTGGGTCGCCACTGCGAATCGTTAACCGCTTCATACTTGCCAGGGAGATTGACGATCTCTTCGCGAACCGGATTTCCGACGGTCAGTGCATTTGGCAGTGCTTGCTCAAATCCACACAACACTTTTGATGCTATGCGACTCAACAATTTATTGGTCGTGCCAGCGACAGCATTTTGCTCATGAATAACCAGCGGAATACCCGCCATTCGCGCCGCAACCCCTCCGGGTCCCGCGCTGTATCCACCGAAGCCAACAACCAGGTCGGGGCGAAGATTTTTCAGGATTTTCCTGGCTTGATGAATCGCTTTGATTATCTTGATTGGCGCTGAGATAAGTGGCTTGATGCCTTTTCCACGAACACCAGAAATTTCAATGCAATGGAATTCAATCCCATTAGCCGGCACTACTCGAGCCTCAAGCCCTTGATTCGTCCCGAGCCAACTGATTTTGTATCCACTCTGGCGTGCCAGAGCAGCAAAGCCCAACGCTGGATAAACATGCCCGCCGGTTCCTCCGGCCATAATCAGGAAGTGCCTACTCATTTATCAGCCTCCCGCTCACCTAGCTGGCGGCGCTCCCAATCAGCACGCAATACCAAAGCCAGCAATGCAGACCACACCAGCACACTGCTGCCGCCGTAGCTAATGAATGGCAATGTGAGCCCCTTGGTTGGCAATAACCCGCAAGAAACTCCAATATTGATAAAACACTGAAACAGGAATAAGAGCCCAACACCCGAGACCAGATATCCCGCGTACCGCATAACATCATTGCCCTGTCCTTCGACAATGCACCGACGGCCAATACGCAGTATCCGCTCTCCTAATGTCCAAAGGAGCACGATAAGAAGCACGGCGCCTACCAGACCAGTTTCTTCAGCAATTACAGCAAAGACAAAATCAGTATGTGCCTCAGGCAGATAAAATAGTTTCTGCAAACTGTTGCCCAGGCCAACACCAAACCATTCTCCTCGTCCAAAGGCGATGAGTGCCTGCGTTAGTTGGTAACCACTATTGAATTGATCCGCCCAGGGGTCCATAAACGATAGAATGCGCTGCATTCTGTAGTCCGATGATGTTGCCAAATACGCCAGCAGCAATACCGACACACCCAGTGTCAGAACAAATCGCCACAATGGGATACCTGCCAAAAAGAGCACCGCCAATATCGTTCCCGATAGCACGACTGCAGAACCAAAATCAGGCTCCAGCAAAAGCAAAATAAGGACGGCGCCAAGAATTACCATAGGCTTACCAAATCCTGCCCAGGTTGTTCTCAGCTCATCGCCCTGACGCACCAGATATGACGCCATAAAGGTAAGCATGGCGAGCTTGGCAAATTCAGACACCTGAAAATTGAACAGCCCTAGATTTAACCAGCGCTGACTGCCATTTACCCGCACACCAACACCTGGAAGTAGCACTACAATAAGCAAGCCGACGGCAAGCATCAAAACCCAATGGCTATAGTCTTTCCATACGCTCATTGGAATCATGACAGTAATGATCACTGCCATGGCCCCTATAGCAAGAAAGACCAGGTCTTTTTGCAAATAATAAAGGGGATCTCCTGCTCTGGATTCAGCAATGGCAACAGAGGCGCTTGCACCAAAAACCAGACCAACACTTATCAACAGCAACCAAAGCATCACAAACACCCAGTCAATCTGGGCCGTGCCTTTTGCGGGCAATGAAAAACTATCTACCGCTTTTTTCAGCAGAAGCGTGCTCAATGGGTTGTGCAAAAACACATTCATACCAGTGCCTCCACCGCCCGGGCAAACTCGTTGCCGCGATGTTCATAACCATTGAACATATCGAAACTGGCACAGGCGGGAGACAACAACACAATATCTCCTGCCTGACTGGATTGAGCGGCTACTTGAACAGCGACATCCATGCTGACTGCAAAAAGTATGGGTGCACAATCCTGCAACACAGAGGCTAACTTGTCCGCATCCTGGCCGATCAAAACCAACTGTTTGACGTGCGCTTTTATCAAGGATTTCAACTCATCGAATTTCTGGCCTTTTGCCTGACCACCGGCAATCAAGACAATATTCTTGCCTAAACCCAAACCTTCCAACGCTGCCACAACGGCGCCTACATTGGTTGCCTTCGAATCGTCGATCCATTGAACTGACATGTGCCGGGAAACTAACTGACAACGATGGGGAAGCCCGGCAAATTCTCTCGCGACTTTTTTCATGGCTGATTCAGAAATACCAACCGCTTCCGCCAAAGCCATGGCCGCCAAAACATTGGCATGATTGTGTGAACCCTTGAGCGCAACGTCGTCTGCGGCGATCAATGGGTGATGACCTCTAACCAGCCAGGTCTCGCCACTCAATTGACGAAGGCCAAAATCATTAATATCCGGGTTGTCCAGACCAAAACTCAAGGAAGTTTGGCCGTCTTGCACTAAAGGTTGCGTTAACTCATCTTCTCGATTGAATATCAAACGTTCAGCTTTCTTGTAGATGCGCTGTTTAGCCGCGTGATACTCAAGCATGGAAGCATAACGATCCATGTGATCAGCACTGAGATTAAGAACGCAGGCTGCGACTGGCGCGAGGCTGCCTACCAGTTCCAGCTGAAAGCTCGACAATTCAAGCACATACAAGTCGACATTTTCTTCCAGCAGGTCTAGTGCCGCCGTTCCCAGATTTCCGCCAACACCAACATTAAATCCGTCTGCCTTGGCCATTTCCGCAACAAGCGAAGTTACCGTGCTTTTCGCATTGGAACCCGTAATCGCGATCACTGGCTTATCAACTGCTTGGGCAAATAATTCAATGTCACCAAAAACTTTTACCCCAGCCTGCAATGCTGATTGCACCCAACTGTTTTTAGGGTCTATACCGGGACTCAAAATCACTTCTGAATAACCACAGAGATCGCCGTCTTCCAGGGCGCCTAGATGCACTTGAACCCCAGGAAATTCTTTTTTGAATACATCCAGGCCGGGTGGGTTATCGCGACTGTCGTAGACATCAAATTCACGCCCTTGAGATTGGAGGAAACGCGCCACAGACAAGCCAGTAACGCCGATGCCAATCAGCGCCCTGCGAATGTCTGTTGATATAAGTTGCGTCACTTCAGCCAATCTCACTTTTTTCTCTCTAGCGAATTTTCAGCGTTGCCAGACCAAACAAAACCAGCATTACCGTGATAATCCAAAAGCGAACAATCACACGCGGCTCTGGCCAGCCCTTGAGTTCAAAATGGTGATGCAGGGGTGCCATGCGAAATATCCGTTTGCCAGTTAACTTGAACGAGGTCACCTGCAAAATGACCGAAAGCGTTTCGATCACGAACACACCAGACATAATGAAAAATACGATTTCGTGACGGGCAACAACGGCGATTACACCCAATGCGGCACCCAAAGCCAGGGCGCCAACATCTCCCATAAATACTTGGGCCGGATAGGTGTTAAACCAAAGAAAGCCCATGCCAGCACCTGCCAGCGCCGCAGTGAAGACAACGAGCTCACCCGCTCCCGGAACATAGGGAATGTGCAGATAAACGGAGAAATAGGAATGCCCAGCCAAATAGGCAATAACACCCAGAGCACCACCGATAATGACGCTGGGAAGGATGGCCAAACCATCCAGCCCGTCTGTCAGGTTGACTGCATTACTGGAACCGACAATCACAAAATAGGTCAACACAATAAATAACGGACCCATCTGCAAACTGATGTCCTTGAAGAACGGCACAATCAAGGCGGTCTCTTCAGGCAATATTGCTGATTGATACAGGTAAATTGCCGCGGTCAGACCAATTATGGATTGCCCAAGGTATTTCCAGCGTGCAGCCAGACCTTTGGGATTTTTATAAACCACTTTTTGATAATCATCGATAAAGCCGATGGCACCAAAACCAAAGGTCACTAAAAGCACCACCCAGACATAACGGTTGCTCAGGTCTGCCCACAGCAGTGAGCTGACGAATATGGCAATCAGTATCAGTGTGCCACCCATGGTTGGCGTACCGGCCTTGACCAAATGGGTTTGCGGACCATCATCTCGAACTGCCTGACCAACCTGCATATAGTTCAGGCGCCGGATCATGGGAGCGCCAAATACCAGGGAAATTGCCAGGGCGGTTAACACACCTAAAATTGCACGCAGAGTCAGATACCCAAACACCTGAAACCCGGAGTAATACTGCTCTAGATAATCGGCCAATATCAGCAACACGGTTTTATACCCCTCTCTCGTTAATGGCGTTCACCAGATCTTCCATTCGCGACGTGCGCGACCCCTTCACCAAAACAGATGTTTTGGCATCTAGCCGAGGCATAAGCGCAGTAACCAGCTCTTCCTTGGTATCAAATCCCTGTCCTTCCGGACCAAATTCTTCAGCGGCGCGAATCGCATCCGCGCCGACGGCGAAAAGACAATCAATGCCCTTTTTGCGGGCATACCGCCCAATTTCCGCATGCATGTCAGCAGATTCAGCACCCAGCTCTCCCATGTTTCCAAACACAAAAATTCGCTGGCCTTCGGCCATCCCCAACAGATCAATTGCCGCGCGAACGGAACTGGGGCTGGCGTTATAGGTATCGTCGATAACAATGGCACCACTAGGCAGCTGATGTCTGGCCAGTCGGCCAGACACGCCAGTGAAACGTTGTAAGCCATCAACTATTTGCTTCAGTGGAATATTTAATGCGGTACAACAAGCCGCTGCAGCCAACGCGTTGGCCACGTTGTGTCGACCAGAAACCTGAAGCCGAACTGGCATTGCTCCCGCCGGGGTAACCAGTTCAAATGCAGCGAACTCCTGAGTCAGCTCGATTGCACGAGCAGCAATATCTGCAAGCTGATCTTCAAACGAAAATGTCAGGGTATTTTGGCCTATAAGTTTTTCCAGATATCGTGCTGCGCCAACCGAGTCGAGATTGACCACACCCGTACCATGACTGGACAAACCGTTGAAAATTTCGCCTTTGGCAATCTCAATATTTTTGACGCTGCCAAATTCGCCTACATGGGCATCACCAACGTTATTAACCAACGCCACATCCGGGCTGGTCATTCCAGTAAGGTAATTGATTTCGCCCAAACCGCTGGCGCCCATTTCAATCACCCCATATTGATGCTCAGGACTAAGCCCCAGCAGGGTCAAAGGCACACCAATGTGATTATTCAGATTGCCGTGAGTTGCATGAACTTTTGAACTCACGCGCAGAATTGAGGCGATCATTTCCTTCACACTGGTTTTGCCATTACTACCAGTCAGGGCAACCACTTTTCCTGCAAAGTTCTCTCGATTCTCTACAGCGATATACCCAAGAGCCCTCAAGCTGTTTTTTACAATCCATTGCGGTGCTTTTTTAGGCAGCACTTTTTCAGTAATCAATGCCGCTGCGCCTTGATTAAAGGCTGTATCCAAATACTCATGACCGTCGAAATTGCCACCTTTGAGGGCCAAAAAAACCTGGCCGGGCTTAAGCGTTCGCGAATCTGTACACAAGGATTGCACTGACGCGTCCGGTTCAATCAACACACCACCGTATTTATGCGCCAAAGCGGCAAAGGAAATAGGCTGCATCATGTCGACAGCCTCCTTTCCAGGGCCTCACGACAAACCGCAGCATCGCTGAATTCAATTTGCTGATCGCCCATAATCTGGAAACGCTCATGGCCTTTACCCAATACAGCAACCAAATCATCAGGGGTCGCCAGGTTAATCGCTGTCTCTATAGCTTCGGCTCGATCTTCAATTACCCTGACTGTTTTTGCCGCGGACACACCAGCCTGCATCTCTTTCAATATGTTTTTTGGGTCTTCACCACGAGGGTTGTCCGAAGTGAAAATCTGTATGTCCGATTGATCAACAGCCTTTTGCGCCATCAGAGGTCGCTTTGCTCGATCTCTGTCGCCACCACAGCCCAGAACAACTATTAGGTTGCCTGACGATTGCTCCCTCAGGGCAGACAAGGCTGAAGAAACTGCATCTGGTGTATGCGCATAATCCACAACTGCAGCAGGTAGCTCCTTGGTGTCACCTTTAATAATTTGCATACGACCTGGGACGCTGGGCAATCGCTCCAGCAATGGAGCAATCTCAGCCAGGGCAAAACCCCTGGCCAACAAGGTTGCGGTTACGGCAAGCACATTACTCAGGTTGTAGCGTCCAACCACTGGCAAACGCAACTGGAGAGAACCCCAGGTACCGGCTATCTCAACCAGGTATGCCGCAGCCGCTGGTTTGATAGATGCGAAATAAAGATCCGCATCTTGTCGGGTTAGGCTATATCCGAAAGCCTTAACACCAGGCTCGAGCTCATCGAGAACGCGACCCGAAACCTGTTCGTCCAAATTCACGATGGCTCGCTTTAACCCCACCTGCCGAAACAAGCGAAGCTTGGCCTGTAGATAGGATTCCATGTCGGCGTGATAATCGAGGTGATCCTGACTTAAATTTGTAAAAAGTGCTGCCTCAAAACGAATCGCTGCGACGCGGCCTTGATCAAGACCATGGGAACTGACCTCCATCACGACAGTCCTGGCTTCATGTTGCAGACATTCAGATAACAGTCTTTGCACCTGAATAGGGTCTGGCGTGGTAAAACCTGTCGATTTAAAGCCTGTATCCGGTGACATTCCCGCCCCCAGAGTGCCGATATGCCCGGATAGCGTCCCCAGCTGATTTAACATCCAGCTCAACCAAAAGCAGCAACTGGTTTTACCATTGGTTCCAGTAATACCAATAACATCCAAAGAGTGACTCGGATGCCCATAAAACTCGCCAGCAATGTCCGAAAGATTAGCTGCCAGGTCAGGCACATGCGCAACAGGAACATTCAGATTCAAGGCTTCAACTTCAGGCAAATCTGAAATAACTGCTGCCGCACCAGCCTTCACCGCGTCTCTTGCAAAGTCCGTCCCAGGTCGACCATATCCGCGCAGTGCAACAAACAAGTTGTCTTTTTCTATCATCCGTGAATCAGAGCTCAGTCCGGTAACCAGAACATTCTCTGCGATGGGACCAAACTGCGGGGCAATCTTGTCCAATGACATTGACCTGGTCATGGCATTCATCGCGCTGCTACCCTTTGAGATGAATCTTCGGGAAGTATTCTAAGAATGCGCAAGGCGTCACTTAACACTTCCGAAAACACAGGTGCGGCAACCACACCACCGAAGTAATCTCCCGCCTGCGGGTCTGTCACAACAACGACAGCTACCAGCTCTGGGTTATCTGCTGGAACCATGCCAGCAAACAGAGAGGCATAACGATCGTCTTCATAGCCACCAGCACCCACCAGATGTCCGGTTCCGGTTTTCCCGGCAACAGAGTATCCATCTATTTGCGCCCGAGTCCCTGTTCCGTGATCAACAACATCGACCATCATGCCCCGGACTGTGGCCGCCAATTCAGCAGACATTACTCGTTCGTCGGGAATACCAGCGGTTCCCCTTACCAGTCGGGGAGAAATCCTTATTCCATCATTTGCCAGAACGCTGTATGCCTGGGCCAATTGCAAAGAAGTGGCCGTTAACCCATAACCAAAGGCAAAGGTAGCCTGCTGAATATCACTCCAGCGGCTCCGTTGCGGCAATACTCCTCCTAACTCACCGGGAAAACCCATTCCAGGGGGAGTGCCCAGACCAACCCGCTGAAACATGTCATGCAGGGCCGCGGGCTCCATTTCCATCGCAATCTTAACGGTGCCGACCTGACTCGACTTTGCCAGAACTGTTCGCACATCGAGCTCACCGTAGTTCACCGGATCCTGAATAAGATTTCCATCTATTCGCAAATAGCCAGGTGCCGTGTTTACCCGAGTCGAAGGCTGCACCAACCGCTGCTCTATCGCCGCAGCCATCGTAAATGGCTTGACGGTTGAGCCCGGTTCAAAGCTATCCACTACCGCCCGATTGCGCATTGCATTAGGGTTGAAGTCACGAGAGTTCGGATTAAAAGAAGGCTGGCTAACCATTGCCAGAACTTCGCCAGTCTTCGGATCCATAATGACCATCGAGGCTGCTTTGGCCTGATGCTTTGCAACCGTCGCTTTAAGTGCGCGGTAAGCGATATATTGAAGTCGCAAGTCAATCGTAAGCTGGATATCAGAGCCGGGCTCCACGGCCTTGACCAGCCCCAGGCGTTCGACGACCTGCCCACGCAAATCTTTTACAACGCGCTCGCTGCCTGATTGGCCGCGCAGTACCGAATCAAACCCAAGCTCAACGCCCTCGATACCCCGATCATCAATATCTGTCAGGCCAACGATCTGGGCTGTCACTTCGGCTTCAGGATAAAAGCGACGGTACTCAGTTTGGACATTTAGCCCAGGCAATTTCAGATCCAGGATTTTTCGAGCTTCTGCGGGAGACATCCCGCGCCGCAAATACATGAATTGACTATCTTGATAACGGGCAAGTCGTTTTTCTAATTCTGCATACGGGATTTCGAGAGCACTTGCCAACCTGGATGTATCGTCCAGATCAAACACACTGGGGTTCAGCCACAAAGCCGCCAGAGGCGTGCTGATTGCCAGAGGTTCGCCATTACGGTCTGTAATCGCACCACGATAGGCTGGAATTTCTTGCTCTCGAATGGTTCGAACCTGCCCTTGATGCTGTAAAAACTGATACCCCTGCTCAACATCTGGCATAACCTGCAGGCTGGCTATTCGTAATGCCAGCCCCAGACCAAGCATTGCGACTGAAAACTGAACCAGCATAAACCGCCAATTCGTAGCCAGGGTTTGCAACCTGCCTTTACTGGCAGTCCGACGCTTTACTCGGGGAGTCGCTCCTCTACTCATGGCAACAGCACTCCGATTTCCCCATCAGAAGGAAATTTGAGACCGAGCCGATCTGTCGCAACTCGTTCCACTCCTGCGGCGGAAGTAAGCGCCCGCTCTTGCAATTGCAACTGTCCGTGGGCCACCAAAAGATTGTTGGCCTCTGCACGTAAACTAAGTAGCTGCCCGGTTCGCAGGCGTGTGTCATTGGTTGCCCAGACAACAGCAAGTGCGGAAACCATTACCGCCACCCAAAGCATTCCCAGGGACCATTTTCCAAAGATGGCGACCAACATCAGGCAACCCTCTCTGCCACACGCATCACCGCGCTGCGAGATCTGGGATTGGCTGCTATTTCTTCACTGGAAGGTTTTACAGCTTTGCCTACCAGCTTGAGCGGCGGCTTATCCTGCTGCGATTCCATCAGCGGAATACCCTTGGGCATTGGTTTCGGGCGCGCACTGTCTCGCATGAAACGTTTGACCAGCCGATCTTCAAGAGAATGAAAGCTGATCACCACCAGTCGTCCGCCCACTGCCAGCAAATCAAGGGCATCGCCAAGCGCTTTGCGCACTTCGTCAAGTTCGGAATTTACCTGGATTCGTATCGCCTGAAAGCTGCGAGTGGCAGGGTGCTTATGGGGATCGCGAACGGGAATCGCCGCATCAATGATCTGCGCCAATTCACTTGTTGTTTCGATTGGACCATCGACACGACGCTCCACAATGGCAGTTGCAATACGACGGGCAAAGCGCTCTTCCCCGTACTCCTTGAGCACGCGAACCAGTTTCTCAAAATCGACTGTTTGCAACCACTCTGAAGCACTCTGACCCGCTGAGGGATTCATGCGCATATCCAGAGGGCCGTCATGCATAAAGCTAAATCCACGCTCGGCCGCATCCAGCTGGGGCGACGAAACACCCAGATCAAGCAACACGCCTGAGACTCGCGCCTTCCAACCCATCTCTTCAGCCAGCTCTCCAATTCTGGAAAATTCACTGTGCCTAAAACAAAGGCGCGACTCATTTCTGAATCGCGCTCTACCGGCCTCTATTGCATCGGGGTCTCGGTCGACCGCCATCAATTTCCCTGAGCTACCCAGCCGATCAAGGATCAAGCTGCTATGCCCTCCACGACCAAAGGTGCCATCGATATAAAAACCGTTTGAATCCACCAGAAGTGCGTCGACAGCTTCGTTTAGTAAAACAGTGGTGTGCTTAAAAGTCGCCATCATCCACTTACCTAGTAGGACAACGAACGCATTTCTTCGGGCAGCTCTTCCAGGCCGTCCGACATATTTTGAATATCTTGGAAGCGAGTCTCCCACAGCGCTTCAGACCAAATTTCAATCTTCTGGCCTTGCCCAAGAAGAATCAGCCCTTTTTCCAGCTCGGCATATCGACGCAACATAGGTGGAACCAGAATGCGCCCGTTACCATCCATATCGAGATCAGACGCATGGCCAATAAATAGTTGCTGTAAACGGCGGGCCTGGGGGTTAATCGAAGGCAACGCCTCAATCTTTGCTTGAATCTCTTCCCAGCGGCTCAACGGGTACATCGCCAGGTTTTTCGTGTTCGGATCAATAGTGACAACTACCTGCCCTTCACAAACAGACAATAATTGGTCGCGAAAACGGGCCGGCACTGACATGCGACCCTTGGCGTCCATATTGATTGAATGTATTCCGCGAAACACAGTATTGGCCCCTTTCTCCCCTGCTGACATCTAGATAGACATCCGCAGATAAACCACAATTACCCACAATTTGGGATTTTTTACCACTGATTTGCACTATAGACTCGAAAACATCCAAGTCAATAGGGCTGAAAACCAAAAAAATCTAACAGCAGCAGTAACTTAGTGGTTTGATGCCAAGTGGGAGAATGCGGGGAATTTACTACCCGATCAAAAACAGCCGGATGTAGAAAAAATCTAATATTCTTAAAAGCTTTTATACTTTTTTGGAATAAAAGATATTTTTTTATGGATGATTTTGTATATAAAAAGAAGAGGAAAAATTGAGTCAGCCATAAGCCGGGTTCTGTCCGACCCTAAAAAAGGTCGTAGCAACCATTCATCTGGGATATTCGTCACCGAACACCTCTAGCAGCCTACCCGAATCCAGTGCGGGTCGCACCTCAGGATCCCTATTTGGCCTTGCTCCGAACGGGGTTTACCTTGCCGCAAACTGTTACCAGCTGCGCGGTGCGCTCTTACCACACCCTTTCACCCTTACCTCTAACTTCAAAAGTTAGAGGCGGTCTACTCTCTGCTGCACTTTCCGTACGCTCACGCGCCCCTGCCGTTAGCAGGCGTTCTACCCTATGGAGCCCGGACTTTCCTCCAATACGAAACCGTATCAGCGGTTGCCTGGCTGACTCGGCGCGAAGCATAGGCTTGTGCACCCGAGGAGTCAATCTGGCAAATGAATGCTAATCCCTATCCTGTATTTTTAAACCGACCTGATAGCAGTCATTTTTTCGAGCCCCTAGCAAATCTGAAGTGATCGCTGCGGCTTTTTTTATAGGAAGCTCCTGCATCATTGCCTTCATGTATCTTTCGATTTCCACTGCCGAACCATTACTTTCTGGCGCGCCCTTGACAACCACCACAAACTCCCCCTTTAACTGATTACTATCCGAATCCATTCTGAACTGGACTTCAGATAAGGAACCACACAACCAGGTTTCAAAGGTTTTGGTTATCTCTCTTGCCACACAAACCTGACGATCACCTAAAACTGACTGCAAATCGTTCAAGAAGTCACGGATGCGGTGACTGGACTCATAAAAGATCAGGGTTTCTGTAGAGAACGCTATAGACTCAAGCCATTTTTCCCGCGCTTGTTTTTTTGCGGGAGGAAATCCCAGAAAAGTAAAACGATCACTGGGCAATCCAGACCCCGCCAGTGCTGCAACAAATGCACAGGCACCAGGAATGACACTAACTTCAATACCGGCAACTCTGGCACAATTGACCAACCGATAACCTGGATCAGAGACCAGCGGCATACCCGCATCAGAGACTAGCGCAATATTCTTTCCCTTTGCGAGAAGCTCTACCAGCTCCGTGGATTGCTGCTGTTCGTTGTGCTCATGGTATGCCCTCGTAGGCGTTCGTATGTCAAAATGCTGACAAAGCTGTCCTGTACGCCGGGTATCCTCCGCAGCAATTAAATCCACTGATTGAAGACACTCGACCGCCCGAGGTACCATATCTCCCAGGTTGCCAATTGGTGTCGCAACCACAAAGAGCTTTCCGTCCGCCATGAAAAATACCTTCGCCTTCCGGCTAATTACTATTGTCTTCTCTGCCCTGATGTTTGTCTCGCTTCAGGGTTGCGGCTCTACGCAATCTACCGAAAGCAAAACCCCAACGTTAAGCGAGCCCTCCGAAGAAGCACTCAGGTACGAACATCTGGCCAATATCGCCAGCGAAGAAACCGAACGTGTAGTCTATCAATATTTGGCGGCACTTAGCTGGTATGAAGAAGGCTTTCGCGACCGCGCATTCTTTCTTTTGCGCAACCTCAATCCAGAATTACTTGATCAACAACAACGATTAACTCGCCAGCTGACCCTGGCTGATTATCATCGAGAACGCGGTGAACTCGCTGTTGCACTCGACTTGCTGGACAGGGACTGGGTACAAACCGAATTAAGAACTTCAGATAACGACTTAAAAAGCCGCTGGGCAGGAGCGACAGCAGAGCTGAGCCTTTTGCTGGGGGACTATGGACGAGCTTTTAGGGTATATGATTTTGCGCTGTCTTTTGCCGATGCTGCTGACAGGGAAGAACTCAGGAATGGACTTTGGAAAAGTCTAACCCTGACCGACACTCTTCCCAGAGCACCCTTTGCCAGCAGCGAGACGGCAGGATGGGTTGCCTTGGCACAAATTAACAACCAGAGCACTGGCATAGTCACTGACCAGTACCTTTCATACTTGCTGTGGCAAGACCGTTTTTACAATCATCCGGCCATGCTAAATCCTCCGCCCAGCTTCACTCTGCTAGAGCAAATAGCCACGGGGGATCGGCCGCGCGTGGCTATTCTCCTGCCACTTTCTGGTGATCTGGCTGCAGCTGGAAACGCTATTCTCGATGGCTATATGGCTGCACGCGCAAGCAGTTACCAGCCGGGGAATACCGAACCGGCTGATCCATTGGCACCTTTTGAAATAGAGATATTCGATACCAATGCAAACAACATCACCAGCATCGTCCGCCAACTAAACAGCAAAGAATTCGACCTGGTAATTGGGCCACTTGATCGAACCCTTGTTGCTACTTATGTCGAGATAATGCCGGACATACCCACACTGGCGCTGAACAGCCTGCCAGAAGAGCTGGACCTAAGCGAAAAGCCCGTACTCGGATTATCCCTAAATGTAGAGCAAGAAGCGGAACAAGCAGCGATTCGCGCACTACAAGAGGGACATCAAAGCGCCATTGCACTGGTTCCTGACAGTGAATGGGGTTATCGGGCAGGCGAGGCCTTTACGGATTTATGGATAGCTGAGGGCGGCAATCTGGCGACGTTCGCACGCTATGGTGACAGTACTACTCATGCAGACCTGCTCGAGCAAAACCTCCATGTGGATGAGAGCGTTTCCCGAAAAAATGCACTGCAGTCAAATCTGGGCCGAGCGCTGGAATTTACCCCGAGAAGACGACAGGATGTCGACGCTCTTTTTCTCGCGGCATCCCCTTCCCAAGCCAGGCAATTGAAACCCATGCTGGCATTTTTCTTTGCAGAGGATATCCCTGTTTATTCGACATCGAGCATCTACTCAGGATTTCCTGACCCAAAAGCAGACCGGGACCTGGACGGGATTGAATTTTCAACCATGCCCTGGATTCTCGACAATCAAAATGAGCTCCGCAACAATATATCGAATCAAACGGGAGCTTCAGCGACGGCCTTGCGTATGCAAGCTTTAGGAATTGACAGCTTTTATTTGTCACAAAGACTTATTCAACTGCATGAAGCACCGGATACACTTTACCGCGGTGTTCTCGGCAAGCTAAGCAAAGAGAGCCAGGGTAACAACCTTGAAAGAATGCAAGTCTGGGCAAAATTTATTGGGGGTAACGCCAGACCTGTGAACAATTAACCCCCTAGGCACAGCCATGAAAGGAAGACTGGCAAACCTTATCAAGGGAAGCGACGCT
>Ga0255753_1000646_pt1 | contig 44545 bp, 23 predicted proteins | sample 041ome_10_FD_179953 | JGI IMG/M metagenome (GOLD analysis project Ga0255753, IMG submission 179953) | Coastal salt marsh microbial communities from the Groves Creek Marsh, Skidaway Island, Georgia - 041412US metaG (version 2) | ecosystem: Environmental > Aquatic > Marine > Intertidal zone > Salt... | reverse complement strand
CTGGACGGCGCGCCGCGGGTCGGGGACGCGGTGGAGGCGAGGGTGACGTGGATGAATAATCCCGCGGGCGCGCTCGACCTGGAGGTGAAGGGGCTGGCGAGACGGCGGTCGCTGGAGCGGGTGTGGAGGGAGCTCCTAAAGGCGCGCGACGCGGGTGCGACGGTGAAAGGGAGGATATTGAACGCGGTGAACGGGGGGTACGCGGTGGGGATCGCGGGAATGATTGCGTTTTTGCCGGCGAGAGCGTATCGAGGTCGAGCGCCGCCGACGACGGCGGAGCGCGCGGCGGCGGGGGGGGGGAAGGTGGACGCGCCCGTGGTCGGAGAGCTGTGCGGATTTAAAATTCTGAAAATGACGTCGAGCGGGGAGAATTATAAGAACGTCGTCGTGAGCGGGCCGGTCGGGGGGGGCGCGAACGAGCGCAGGGCCGCGGCGAAGGCGAGGAACGAAAAGGCGCGCTCGTGGGGGACGAAACGACGCGGCGACGACGCGGCGGAGGCGGCGACCGAAGACGAGGCCGCGTCGCCGGATGAGGAAGAATAGCGGCGAACGAATCGAACGAGCGGTGTGTGTAGTGTGAGATTGAACTTTTAAACTCGACGTCTCGCGAGAGCGCGCCCTTGACGAAGTTTGGCTGGTAAACGAAAGTCACGCAATTCGTATCATTTCGTATCTGACAACGCTAAGAGAAAGCTACAAGAAGTACACCGGCGGCGCGAGCGCCGCGGGTAAAAAATCTACCCCCCCTCAACGTGTCTGTCTTTCGGCGGTCGCCGTCTCCCAGTCGCGCGTTTGCGTCGTGTAACGTGTAAGTAAAATTTTGGACGTCTCGTCGCGTCCGTCGTGAAATCACGCGCGTGAGATTTTAACTCCCGTGCACCTTGATCAACGCCTTTTTAGAAATCTTCGCCTCGAGAAGGAACGTCGCGATTTGCTTACGCTGGTCTCCTTGAAGCTGAACGATGTCTCCGTGATCGGGATCCTCAACGATGCATCCGTTGCAGTTGAACTTCTTCTTGAGATCCTTGAGCACCAATTTCTTGTTGATCTTCGGGTTGAGTCCTTGCACCGTCGTCAAGCTCTTACGTCCGTTACGCTGTTGCACGCGAATGTGAATGTAGTTCTCCTGAACCGAGTCCGCGGTTTCCTTCTTTTCCTTTTTTGGCTTTTCTTCGTCTCCAAAGTCAAGCGCTTCGTTAGCAAAGGGATCGTTGGCTGCGTCTCGCGGATTCGTCGCGCGCCTCTCGTCAGTCTCTCGTTCGCGTCGTCGTCGTCGTCGTCATCGCGCCCCATCCCTCGTCATCCCTCGTCATCCCTCGCGCGTCTCGTCCGAGATCCGCGCGCTTCCCGCGCGCCTCGTCGTCTCGCGCGCCCTCGCGCCGCGCGATCCCTCCATCGTCCCGTTTTCCCGTCCCGCGCGCGTCGCGTCGTCCCCGCTCGCGCCGCTCGCCGTCGCGCGCGACGATCGCGCGTCCATCGCGCGCGCGCGCGCGCCCTTCGCGCGCGCGCGCGCCGCGAACCGCGCGACGCCGAAAGAATCGTTCGCGATTCGAGGTCGCGATCGCGCGTCGCGATCGCGTCGCCGCGCGCGCGCCGCGACGCGCGCCGCGACGCGCCGCGCGCGTGGCGTCGACGCACCGAACACTAAGTCGTCGGCCATAAAGAGAAGGTCTCGCGAGGGTCCGAGCGTCGACGCGGTCGACGTCGCGCGCTGTGATGTGAGGAATCGTCGACACTCATCGCCGCGTCGCGTCGCGAGGCGCGACCGGGACCGCGCGCGCGCGTCGCGGGCGACGCCGCGCGTCGTCGCCGAGGATGTCGTGGCACGATCGCGCGCGCGTCGACTCGAATCCGGTGGTTTTCTTCGACGTGACGATCGGCGGCGCGAGCGCGGGGCGGGTGACGTTCGAGCTCTTCGCCGACGTCGCGCCGAAGACGTGCGAAAACTTCAGGCAGATGTGCGCGGGGGAGTTTCGCTCGCGCGAGGGCGCGCCGCGAGGGTACAAGGGGTGCGCGTTTCATCGCGTGATCAAGGATTTCATGATTCAGGGCGGGGACTTCGTCAACGGCGACGGCACGGGGTGCGCGTCGATATACGGATCGAAGTTCGACGACGAGGCGTTCGTCGGCAGGCACACGGGTGCGGGGTTGCTGTCGAGCGCGAACAGCGGGCCGGACACGAACGGGTGCCAGTTCTTCGTGACGTGCGCGAAGACGGAGTGGTTGGACGATAAGCACGTGGTGTTCGGACGCGTGCTGGGAGACGGGATGTTGGTGATTAGAAAGGTGGAGAACGTGGCGACGGGGGGCGGGAATAAGCCCAAGCTGCCGTGCGTGATCGCGGAGTGCGGCGAGATGTAGCGGACGCGCGCGAATTTTACGATGGAAGCGGTCGACGCGCCTTCGGGGGCGACGGAAGTCAAACAAAAAAAAGCGTCGGTCGAAAGAAACTCCCTACCGCATCGTTCGGATGCGCGCGCGCGGGTCCGTGGATCATCCCGAGTGCGCGCATTCGAGATGGTGCGCATCGCGGTCAGGGATTTCCCTCCTCCCAGGTGGGTGGTCGCCAGTCCCGAGGGGCTGTCGGCGCCGCCGCCGGAAGGCGAGCGATCGTTCGTTCGTTCGCCGAAATCGGGCGAAGGCGTAGGGCGCGAGGTCCGCCGCGGAGCTCGCATCTCCAAGAATTCCGAAGAATTCGATTGAATCCCGAAGAAAACAATCCGTTCGACCTCGCGTCCTCCAACTAGCCTAGACGTTTATTTTGTAACGCCCCGCGCGCAACACCTCGCGTAACACCCTCGTTTTTTTTTGAAAAAACGTACAGTAACACCCTCCCCCGACGGCGCGTTCGCGTTCGTCGCGCGCGCGACGGCATCGCGCGACGCGAGCGCGACGAACGCGGAGCGAACCGAAACCCCCGACGCGCGACGACGCGGCGCCCGCGCGAGGGCCGCGCGCGAGGACGGACGACGCCGCCGCCGCCGACGCCGACGCCGACGCCGATGCCGCGTCAGCTTCGCGAACGACGCGCGCCGTCGCGGTCGACGACGCGCGATGGCGCCGGACGTCGATGGGACGCGACGCGAACGATGATGCGCGGGTTGGTCGTCGCGAGCGCGCTGTCGTCGCTGCGAGGGGTCCACGGGGGGTCGTCGCCGTCGCCGCCGAAAACGGATTGTTCAGGCTTTTGGCAAGGGAGTTGCACGGCTTTTTGCGGACCGGCGACGTACGTGCAGACGTTCACGGTCACCGTACATCCGCGACACGGAGGACGAAGTTGTGCGTCGATATACGGAGCGAATGATGGACAAACACGAAGGGTGAATTGCGAGGGTATAGCGAATTGTTCGCCGCCGCCGAGTCCGCCGCCGCCGCCGAGTCCGCCGCCGCCGCCGAGTCCGCCGCCGCCGCCGAGCCCGCCGCCGCCGAGCCCACCGCCGAGCCCACCGCCGCCGAGCCCACCGCCGCCGCCCGGTGCCGGTGTTGCGATTGAAGTGAGATTTGGTTCCAAAACGGAGAGGATCGCGGGGCACACGTACGATTTCCAAGTCGCGGTGCATCATCCCGCGTGCGCTGAAGCGAGCGACTGTTTACTGAATGTGAATGAAGAGACCGTGAGCAATCACGCGCTTGGTCTTCGATGCGATGTTCGCGTGAAACGAGACGATCAGTCGTGTTCCGAGTCGGATTACACGGACAACTTACCGTGTCTTAAATGGAATGATTTTTTCCCGAAGGCGCTCGCACTCACAGAGTTGGATGGGACGCACTCGGTTGGATCTCACACCATAACTTATAACTGTCACTTTGTTACGGTCGATGGCATCGTTCCAGGTTCGGAAACCGTTGGTCAACACTCTTTCGAAGTTATCAAGGGTTGCGATTTACACCTGCCTCTCGGATTCAACGCCGCCGGCCAAGCGATCGCGAATCAGAATTCGGGGCTTGAAGAACTGGTCCGGTACATATTGCTGAGTAACGACCAATTCAACAACGTGCTGTGCGATGATGGCGAAATTTACAAGACAAAGGAAAGCATCTTCCGTAGGCACGACGTGGATCCCAGCGATGGACTGCTGCGCCTGAATGAACTCCAGGCTATGTTGGTGGAACAAAGCGTTTCGAGGTACATTCTCAAGGTTTGGAATGACCAATTTCGCGCCGCGTACGACAGAGATCTGGCGGTATCTATTGTTGACGTGATGGAAATTCCCGTTAGACCCGTCAAGTGCAGTGGAGCTTCGTCGAACAGTTTCAGTATCGATAGCATCACCTATCCGACTCTCGACTGGCAAACGGAGAGTCGCTGTGTGAGTAGCCTCAACGGGCTCACCACTGCATGGTCGTACAGTCCTAAGCCAAAGAACGGCGATTACGTCTGTGCATACGTGGATGGTGTACTCTTCAATCAGATGTACGTTGCCGACGGTACAGTCGACGACATCGCCGATGTACGCTTTGAAGAGTATGAAGTCGGCGGCACGACGCTTCAACTTCCCATCTCTTTCACGGACGTTCGCCCAGCAACGAGTGACTTTCTCGACGAACACGCCTCTCTGGTGGCAGCATTCACGTTTGATGAAGACCCTTTACACGACGGATCGCTTGTTTCGGTCGCGCCAACCGTCGAGGGACAGTCTTCCGTCCCGATGAGATTGCAGCCGAAATCCGTTCGCACAATATTGGGATGTACGGGGGGCAGCGGATTTCGCTGCCTTCAAGCAGTGGATGATCCTGGGACGACGGATTATTCATACTCTCTTGATGCAGAAGATACGCTTGGGCAAGACATCGCGATGAGCACATGGGTGCGCATCGATCGAAGTCGTTGTTCGCAACCCAAATCCTCCAACGACGAATCACTCATGACGGTCGCTCAGTTTCAAGGACAGTTGGGACTTCACGATCACAGACTCCGCGTATACCTCAAGATACGTACTAGCAACAACATGGTCGAACTGCGGGCATCTCACCAGGTCAAGGAGTCTGTGGATCCTCCGAGCGCTTTCACATCCTCAAAGGATGTGCAACTTGATTTTGCGTGCGACGGGGAGTGGCACCTCATCGCCTTCGCCGTGAACTCGGTGAATTTCATGACATTGTACGTAGATCCAACGAGTGACGCAAGGGCCACAGTAATCGATGACACGACTTACAAGCGAGATGTAACTTGGCCGCTGAGCTCGCTCGAGTCAATGACGGACGTTAGAATGCTTGGCGCGGTGGATTTTGAATTCGACGACGTTCGAGTGTATACCGGAGTGATACGAGAAGTGATGTTCATTGATACCGTAAGATGTGGAAATCACAAGCGTTGCGTGCTTCGTCAATCAGCCGCGCCAAAAGCTCGAAGAATTGTGTGTTTAAGTGGCGTCATTTCGGACGCTCTCGAGGAAACTTACTCAAAGTTTGAATGCGGAGGTGGATTGTACTACGATGGTTCTACTATTGACGTCAACGGAAAACTGGAACCAATAGGAGTCACTTTCAGCTTCCGTGATACCGCTTGGAATGAGGTAGGGTTCGAGATTCTTCGTCAGAGCATGCAGGATTCTCTGTCGGATGCACCTTATGAGTCAGTGGTGATGATTGACAGTGGCCTCACGTACTGTCATCGATCGTACGCGCCGTTGCTTTTCGCCGACAGAGAGGCGGCGGCAATTCCAGGACAGATTTGGAAGTATAAGGTGGTGACGAAAACATCATCCGGTGGAAGTATAAACTCTTCCCCTTTCAAATTCATCACTCCCTGGCACGGAGAGATAGGTGGTTATGTGTACGCCGGTGATTCCGCTGTTCCAGTACCCGACGTCCGAATATGCGCTAATTTTCACGACCCGATCGTAATAGATGGGGAGGTCGCGAATTACCGAGGGTCCAAGCCTCCAGACGCGGACGAACATGAGAATTCGACGATAACTTTACGACCGGGCGACGACGTCGAATCATCTTCCAGTAATGTCGCACTCTTCAAGCACGCATACTCAAACCCTTTGAGTGAAAAAGCGTACACGCTCACCGATGGGAATCACATACCTTCCGGTGAATCTGTCGCCGTACCGACGGGTGGCTATGCGCGCATCGATCTTGGTCTTTGGATGTCAATAGACAGTGTTCAAGTATGTCTACAGCCGCAATCGATCAAGGCTCGCAAACTTGCCGAGGGTTCTCTCACCGACCGACTGGAACATACTGGCGATACAAGCGATGATCCAGATGTGATCGTTGATCCACCTCGTTACGAGAATGATGTCATCCGACTCGTGCGAGCAGACGAGAAACTCTGGGTGAACAATGATGATGATCCACTGGACGCGAAAGCTGGTGATACGGTGTTGCTGGAATGCTGGGTACGCGCCGTCGGGAAGGAGGCGAGTATGACTTTCCGGATTGAAGAAAAACAGACAACCATATTGAAGGAAATGCAGAGAATGGGTGACCCGCTCGTCATTACGGCTGAACCGAATAAATGGAGGAAAGTAAGGCTTAAACACACGCTCGAGGACGCCGCTCGTGTCGGATTTAGCGTATCAGCTTCGTCGGAAAGTACGTTCTACTTCACCGGAGCTCGTTTCACTCTTAATACTCTCACCGAACGCCTCGCGCTTGTTCAGGAAAGCACAATCAGTGCTTTAACCGCGAGCCCAACTGCGCCTCCACCTGGTTTCGAGGACGTTGTAAAATCGGTGGACGCAGGCGTTTCAGTCATGGTGCACGTTCCTGGCGAGTCTTTGCGCGCTCTGACTGGAGATTCCGTCGTGGTGTCGTTTTGGGCGAAGTCTTTGGGAGGTGAACGCACGGTGTCAATCAAATTGCGCGGAACATCCGCCATTGACGCCAGTACGGAATCATTCTCCATACATGAGGCATCGTGGAGACGTTTCAGCGCCACCCTCATATCATCTCAAGATCAACACATACCTTTCCCCGAGATTTCTTTTGGCGCGGAATCGAGCAAAGTTGAAGTAACGGGATTCGAATTTCGGCAACAGGCGAGCCCGACGCTTAGTTTACCGATGAAAGTGTACGTGCATGACATCGATCCCGAAGACACGAGTAATTATGGATATGTATGTAACCACGATCCGTCTGATGTCAGTGATGGATTCGCAGATTGTTTGACGTTTATGTGCGGGGGCGACACTCTGCAAGCGATGCACGGGCAGTTCGTATCAGTCGTGGCGGTTCGAGATGTCAATTTGACTGAAATAAGAGTATTGGGTGGTGAGACGCGATGCCCTTTCAGCGCGGTCACTGATTCGGAAGGATCGTTTGTTGTTCATGTCACAGACTCCACGGGTGCAACGCCAATGAAAACTCACGTTGACGTCGGAGCGTACAAAGCGGAAGTTTTTGAAAAGACGACGCAGCCCATCTTGCAAACGTCGGACGTGTCTGACCCGCTGAATGTACCCAGTAAAGTCTTATTGGTCTTAAAGGAAGATGATTCATCATCATCTGAAAGCACGACGTCACTCTTGGGCTGGTCGAATGGGTGGGGGTATTATAGCTGGTCGTCCTGGGTAAAGAGCCCGCCGCCGCCGCCGGCGCCGTCGACTCGCCGTCGCCGGCTTTTCGGCACCGTCGCCTCGCCGTCGCCGCCGCCGCCGCCGTCGCCGTCGCCGCCGCCGCCGCCGCCGCCTGTTGGAAAAGCACATAAAGCCGTCGCATGCGAAGGCCAAAGTAAGACGCTTTCGTGTCCAGCTGGTAAGATAAGCGTGAACGCAGCGTCGTATGGGCGACATGATGGAACCACGTGCCCGCACATCGCGACTTCGAATCAAAATTGCCACTCCGCCAATTCGCTCGAAAAAGTGAAGGAAATGTGCGAAGGCGAGACCTCCTGCACGGTCACGGCGAGTCATGGTATTTTCGGTGATCCCTGTGGAGGTACGTACAAGTACTTGAGTGTTGACTACGAATGTATAGAGACGAAAACAGCGCTCGCGTGCGAAAGCCAATATACCGACTTGTCTTGCCCGGAAGGTCACACCATCAGCGTGTACACTGCATCGTATGGGCGACATGATGGAACCACGTGCCCGCACATCGCGACTTCAAATCGAAATTGCCACTCCGCCAATTCGCTCGAAAAAGTGAAGGAAATGTGCGAAGGCGAGACCTCCTGCACGGTCACGGCGAGTCATGGTATTTTCGGTGATCCCTGTGGAGGTACGTACAAGTATCTGGAGGTGACATACGGCTGCGAGGTTAGTGTCATAAGTAGATCGACTCTCGCGTGTGAAGGCGGTTCCGATGCTCTTGAGTGTCCACCTGGGTACATAATCGATCTGCAAGATGCGTTCTACGGTAGAGTCGATCGTGACGTCTGTCCTCACTCCGCTATTCACACTGTCACGTGCAGTGCGAACGGCGTCTTCGACAAGATTGCAAGGGAATGTAACGGCAAGTCAACCTGCTCTCCCAGTGCGTCGAACTCAAGGTTTGGAGATCCTTGCGGTGGGACTTATAAATATTTGAGCACTGAGTACCAATGCGTTGGCGTCGCGTCGCCACCGCCGCCACCGTCGCCGCCGCCGCCACCGCCACCGCCGTCGCCGTCGCCACCGCCACCCCCACCACCAGGAAAGGCGGTGGTGGGCAAGATAAGTGGTCAAGTTGTATGGGTGTCGCAAGTCGGCGTCGAATCCACAAAAAGCGGCCAAGTCGCGCGCACAGCTGCAGTGAATAGCCGTTGGGACGCCGGTGCGGTGAGTCAGCGCGCTATTCGAAATGGTTCTGACTCTGTGCGTGGCATCTCCGCAGTCTGTGCCGGAGAATACGCCGCCAGGATGATCGGCTTGAATTCTCAGTCGACGACGGATTCGACGAATTGGCAAAGTCTTGATTTTGCGATTCACTGTAGGCAAGACAAAACTATCAGGGTGTACGAGAGAGGCTCGCGTAAGTATACGATGGTTGGGAAGTACTCTTCGTCCGACTCGCTGCAAATCGTCATCAACGACGCCGGAGCCGTTGAATACTTCAAGAATAAAATTCGCTTTTACACCAGTCAACAGACTCCCGAGTACCCGCTGCATGCGGATGTCTCTCTCAAGGCCGGTTCTCTCACAAACGTTCACTGGGTCGAGCGCATCGCGTCGCCGCCGCCGTCACCGCCGCCACCGTCGCCACCGCCGCCACCGCCGCCGTCGCCACCGCCGCCGCCGCCGCCATCGCCGCCACCACCAGGAAAGGCGGTGGCGGGCGATCACGTCGCGTGGGTGTCGCAAGTCGGCGTCGAATCCACAAAAAGCGGCCAAGTCACGCGCACAGCTGCCGTGACTAGCCGTTGGGACGCCGGTGCGGTGAGTCAGCGCGCTATTCGAAATGGTTCTGACTCTGTGCGTGGCATCTCCGCAGTCTGTGCCGGAGAATACGCCGCCAGGATGATCGGCTTGAATTCTCAGTCGACGACGGATTCGACGAATTGGCAAAGTCTTGATTTTGCGATTCACTGTAGGCAAGACAAAACTATCAGGGTGCTCGAGAGAGGCACGCGTAAGTATACGATGGATGGGATTTACTCTGACTTAGACTCGCTGCAAATCGTCATCAACGACGCCGGAGCCGTTGAATACTTCAAGAATGAAATTCGCTTTTACACCAGTCAACAGACTCCCGAGTACCCGCTGCATGCGGATGTCTCTCTCAAGGCCGGTTCTCTCACAAACGTTCACTGGGTCGAGCGCATCGCGTCGCCGCCGCCGCCATCGCCGCCGCCACCGTCGCCACCGCCGCCGTCGCCACCGCCGCCATCGCCGCCGCCGCCGTCGCCACCGCCGCCATCGCCGCCGCCATCGCCACCGCCGCCATCGCCACCGCCGCCATCGCCTCCACCGCCATCGCCTCCACCACCGATGCACGATTTTGACGAGACGGACACAGATGGCAACGGGGGCATCGATAAGTCAGAGTTGACCGCCATCATCGAGAAAGGTGCGAGTTTTCCTAGCAATGGGTACGCTATAATTTCAGACCAACTTTGGCATTCGACGTTGGATATGGACGGTGATGGGCTTCTGAACGCACAAGAATTCCTCAGTGTGGCGCATCGTCTGGCTCAACGGACACTGTTTGTCGAGCCAGTGCTCGTGTTCCCTCCGCGGAAAATTACATACGACTTCGATTTGTTCACCGTGCAGAGTGTTAGCGCTCCGATCGGCGACGAGTCTCACCAGGATGCGCGTAGCCAAGTGTTCGGCAAAGCGTGCGAAAATTTCATCGTGCGAAGATCGACATCAGCCCATGTTCCGTACTCTTCTGAAGGATGGAACGAGTGGTATGATGAGCTCAGCGCAGAGGGTGGGGGTGATGTTGTGTCAAAAATCGATCACTGTCGCCCTCTCGAAGACGCCGAGTTCGATGCCATTGTCGTCGGCGATCAGACCTCCGTGTACGCAACACCGTTACTTGCTACATCTCCCGGCTCGAATAAGATTTTCGTTGACTTAGATGCCGCACTACTGCACGACGTAGTTCAAGATGATCCGCAGACGCTGTTAGCGCGCGTCAGTCGTCCTGGATTGGATGTCGCGCTGTGGAGCACGCGGCAGCTGCCAGAAATCGTGCATGTATTCAACAAAAATGACGTCGTCGCGCAAGCTGGAACTACAGACGACACTGGTGACCTACATGAAACTGGTACCATATTTTCGGCGACGGCGGATATTGATGTCATCAATCTAGAGCTGACCCATAATCATCAGGTAGAGCAGAAAATGCAGGACGATACGACGGTGGTCGTTTCGGGCGCCGTCATGTTCCCAATAGAATGGACCGAGTTGTCCGAGTGTGGACTTTTTGAGGCAAACATTTATGTCAAAGATGAAAGCGAGGCTGGTGCACCGCGACAATTCACTACAGACGAGACTGGCTGGTTCGAATTCGCAGTCACAAACGGGAAAACCTACACGATAACCGCGGAATATGACGGTCACGAAATCTGCTATTCGGGAACCACCATCGTGGAAGCTACGAGAATTTGGAGCTGCGACGGTAAACCGACCGCAGTTACTCTCCACGCTGTATCATCGAAAAAGTACGTTTTCTTCTCAGACACGACGACGGCGAACGTCGATTTGGGTGTCTATCAAGGTGAGTGTGAAAAGCTTTACACAGGGGCGACTTTCAAAATTACCCCCATCAATGGCTGTCACCCACCAGCCATCTTCACTTCGGCTCAAGTGTCCGGCTGGACTCTACCTGACCGCGACAAGGAAAACTCAGACGTTATACCAACATATGAAGAAGTTCCGAATGGAAGACGATGGCCACTCGCCGCGATGGATTACTCAGTAGTGATCGAAGAGGCCCCATCCACAGCGAATTTCACGGCGATGCGCGAGGAGAAATATCCGAACGCGTTGTGTCATGTTGGAGTAGACGGCATCATTCCATACTTCCGCCAGCATCCAACAACGATCGAAAGGCTTGTACCATTACGCACTGAGCACACTTGGTATTCGGCGAGATACAAGTACCACGGTTATTTGTGCGCAGAGTTCGTAGATCTTTCTGTAATCACCGACGATGGCGATGACTGCTGGGACGTTGATAGCGTGAAAGCTGGTGGCATTAGACACAACCACTTTGTTGGGATATCGCCATTTTTTGATGATTTCGGTGGAGAGGGGCTCTTTGCTTTGGGGCCGAAAGTTGTGAGCGCCAAAGTACTTGAACTGCATGTGGAGAATGGTTCACTCGATGAATGCTTGACACTGCCTAGCGCCGAGAGCGGCGGGATGACGGTGGCCATGTTCAGACAAAGCGTCACCGATATAGCCGAAAATCCATGTCACACCGATCGCAATGGAGGACCATTGTGCGACTTTGACGTTGAGATCGATCCGGAGAGCGACAAACTTTTATTCCCCACGGATGAGGGCGAGAAGACGACGGATCGACTCATTGTCGCGGGAGATCCCAAGCTCTCAGGAAATTACCGCAGATCTGTCGAACTGACTGTGGGTAGATTTGATGGTTCGATGACAGTGACAGTTCCGTTGAAACGAGAGCTCATCTCTCTTGGCTCGAAACCGCGAGGCGAAGGGATCTACGGCGAAGAAAGCGATGACGTGTATTGGGCAACTGTTCCACTCGAAGGTTTGGTGTACATGACGGTACATGATCCGCCCGGTGGCAACTCTTACGCCGAACTTCTTATGGGCACGGAAGTGACCATGTCCGTGGAGCTTTCAGACGAACAAGCGGCGTCTGTGTCGAATTCACACGAAGGCGGTGGCGGCGTAGAACTCGAAATGGAGGCGAAACCGGGTTTTGGCGCTGGATATGGCATGGAGGTTTTATTCCAGCTCGGAATGCCTCTCTTTAAGATAGATTTTGACGCATACCATGAGGAGTCTGGACCAGAATTCTCGGTTGCTCAGAGTTCCGCCGTCGGTTGGGATCTCACGGCTACGATAAATCGTGTCATACGGACAAGTACCGACGTCGCCATCCCGGGACGACAGGGCGATGCGATTCTAGGTGGCGGCGTTGAACTTGTCTACAGGCTAGCCGATGCGCTCGATCTTGCGCTAAGGGAAGACGATAAACCGTGCTTGCGGATATCGACGGCGATCACATGGATGCCGAGGAAACCCACGTCCTACATATTCACGGTACACTCGATTGAAGCGAAAGTGATTCCAAACTTGCGGTATTTGCTTTCCGTCGTGGAAAGCGGCCTCATCGTCGGGGATGATTCTAAAATGGAAGCGCCTAATTGGCCACAGTACATCGCTGACAAAATTAACGTGTGGCAACGCACACTTTTGTGGGCTTCGCCAACAGTGTACAAGGTTCCTATGGAGCCGACTGCGGAAGGCGCTCCCGTGTTGTACGGTAAAAACTACAGCGCAATGGAGCGCATCATGATTCCTTTTATGGATGAACAATCCGCGTTCGGTATGGAAGCCGAGAAAATGGAAACATCGTTCATAAGTGACGCGAGCGGTCCGATTTCTACCCCAATAGACGAGTTGAAGCTTGCTTGGAAGAGAATCGACAGAGTTAGTCCATACATACATGGCGTTCCAGGGGACTTGGGCGACGCGGATGGTACTATAGACACACTTAACGACTTCATTCTCTCGGATGAGACGGATGAATCTCGATGGTCCCAGCTCATCGGTGGCTACGTTAGCAATCCCGGGACTTTATTTTCAGACGTGTTGAGTGGAAACCTTGGGTTCCGCGGTGACGACGACAAGAACGACGCCACCCCAGACGTCGGCAAGGTTTTCTGGTCACGAAAGAGTGAAAGGATGAAGCCGAAGTTCCTCGAGCAATTTCAAGAAGCGGATGAGCTCGTCACGACAATGGGGATGAATAGCCCCACTCGTGAAGATCTGAACAACACGGTTTCATCCTGCATCACAGAAAAATGCAAAACGCAGGCTCTAGACGTGTCGTCACAACTACTTCAATCGAGCGATCTTAGCGATCTTACGCTCGGAGAGGATGCATCCATTTACATGAACGATACGAAACGAGTCGATGCGTCGTTTACAGGGCGTATGGGTCCCCGCGGCTACTCCACCACAGATTCGAATGGACCCGCTGATGAAGCAATTTTACTATCGTTTAGCGGCGGTGGTGCTTCGACAGAGTACATATTTTCTTCCAACGAAAACGTCGACGGTCAAGATTACGCATGGACGCTCAGCCTGGACGGCTCAGCTGAAAACGGATACTCCTTCGCGGGTTCAATCGCCATCGTCAAGGGGCATGTAGGTGCTACCACGGATATGAGCAAGTCAGTTTCAAAAAGTCGTGCCTTTGCCTGGGCAAAGTATGAACACATGAGCACGATGTACTCATTAGGTGACCCAGATTTTGGGGATAAGTTTGTGCTCCAGGTCAGTTCCGACAAACGTTTCGGATCTCCAGTGTTCATCACGATGGGCGGCAGAAGTCGATGTCCGGGAGAAAAATGGACGATGTTCCGAGAAGCTGGCGTTACCATAGGTAAGGAGTCGACGCATAACACGAATCTGAACCCAGGAGAGCACGCTTTGATCCAACTTCTCATCAGCAATGAGTCGCCCTACAAGGAAGTGGCCGACATGGGCCTTCGTTTGGTAGATGGAGTCGCCGACTGCGTTGGAAAAATCATCGCGGCTGCTCATAACGCGGCACAGTTGAACGAGGACAACGCAACGTTCGTAAAGAATGCAGCATACGCCATGGCGGATAGCCACGAATGCTTTGCGTCAGAGTCTGATGACATTCAAGACCTGAAGGCGCGGATTGAAGACATCGTAGCGTCATACGAACAGTCAATGAGCGTCAGAGCAGGGAGATTGTTGGCAAACGCAATCGCTCGTCTCACGCAAACCACTACAGCACAAGGAACACTCCTACAGGGAATGAAGTTCTCGATCAATGGTATTCAAATGTGGTCATTCGGTGAAGTCCTACCTCTACGAAGATTGGCTGGAGAGCGTATGGATTCGCAAAGCGTTGTGCGCGAGAGTCGCGTGCTTCTGAGCGTGGAGCCAAGCGACGGAGTGTATGAAAGCTCGTACCTGGGGATTTCCTTGGTGAGCTTGTGTGAGTCGATGATTGAAGAATACATGTATCGCCCGATCATCTCGAGCAGTGTTACACTCGGTGCCATGTCGTGGAGTAAAGATTGCCCTCAAGTTGCTTTTCACTCGTCTACGCTCAGCAAGGAAGCAAGTTACTTTGAGAAGAGCGCAGCGTCTGATTCGAGCGTTTTGAGCATCTCGGTCGTAAATCCGAATAGATATTCTCTCTGGCCCAAGGAAACTGCATCCACGTCCGAAGCGTTGGTGACGAATGGGAATCTCGCCTACGTCTACGTGCAATATCGTTCGGTATCAGGAGGCGAATGGATCACAGCGAAAGACGCCGTGCGCGGTGCCGGCACGAATAAGAATTTCAATTTACTTTGCCCGGAGTCGCGGGGTGGAGACGGTTGCATCTTTGACTGGGATCTAAACGACCCTTACAACAAACTTCTGAGTGGATATAAAGATGGGAAATATGATATCCGATTGAAAACAATGTGCGTGGGCGGATCTCACCTCGCAAAGCCGTCAGTGCACGAATTTGTGAGCGATCAAAATCTCATGGTGAAGATAGATACGAAGGACCCGCTCGTCGGTGATTTCAAATATGTGAGCTCACAGGTAACGCAACGCGTCGATTTCATGGAAGACATTGATTGCACGAAGCAAGTGATCACGGCCAAGCGAGGCAACTCGTCGACGGGTCCCTTCGAAGCCGTTTCCAACGAAGACTTGAGACAGTACGTCCTTCAATGCGTTAACGATGGCGCTGGTGGTCACTGGTTGATGAAGTTTCCATACTTTTCACAAGGCTATCACAAAGTGACTGTTACGGAAGTGACCGACGTCGCAGGCAACCCAGCGGCTGAGTTTGAATTCGTCGCACCTGTGCGCGTCGGCGCGAGCACCGCCGAAACGCCACAACTAGGGTCGTCGGGATCTTCTCCACGACAAAAATCATCTCTCGCATCATCGAGCCCTCAAGATGACATCGACGGCAGTCAAAAGGTCGCAATTTTTTACACTCCCTTCGCGTTCACGCTGTGCGTCGCGCTGTTCGCGTTCGCGTTCCGCGCGCGCGCGCGTCCAGCCGACGCCGAAATGTCCGAACGTACGTCGCTCGTCGCGACGACGTCACGCCAAGTCGACGGCTACAGCTCCGTCATCTGATTGACTTGGACGTAAAATCCAAAACACCGTCATTTTAACTATTTCAACTCTACAGTACAACTTACAGTACGACATCTTTAATGCAACATCTTTATTGAACATTAACAATGAGCGCGCTCGCGTCTCGCCGACTGCGGCGGGTTTAGGCCTCCTCGACCGACCTGAGACTCGATCAAGTAAGAGCCCGCACTCGCCGTCGGCGCGGCGCGCGTTCGTCGACGATGTCCGACATCGAGATCACCGCGCCCGCGCGCGAGGTCGACGCCTCGCGAGATCGCCCGCGTCACCGCGCGTTCGCGCGCGCGCGCTGGGTGTTGACGATTATGGTGTTGGCGACGGGGGGCGCGTTGGCGCTCGCGACGCCGCGCGCGCGCGATGCGCCCGTCGCGAGCGCGAACGATGACCGCGTCATCGACCGCGGCGTCGGTCGGCGCGCGCTGAGCGTGTACTACAACCGAAAAATCGCGGGAGGGCAGCAATTGAGCATGCAACACGGCGCGTCGGCGAGACCGGGGCGCGCGAGAGACTCTCGCGAGGCGAATTGGGTCGGCGACGAGATTAATCGACACGTTAAACTCAACGCCGACGCGGGAGGACCGGAAACCCCGGAGATCGAAGTGGGATCGTCGAAGTCAGAGTTTGAAGGGATGGACAACAACCAAGACGCCGCGACGCAGGATTATATCCTTCGCCGTCGTCGACGAAAGCGAAGAGCGGAACGGAACAAGGAAGCGGAGAACGAGCATCAAATCATCGAAACCACGCCGGCCGCAGATGATAACGACGACGCGATGCAGTCGGCGCGCGAGACGTTGGGGGTGACAGAAGGTGCGACGAAAAGGGAGATCACGAAAGCTTTTTACAAACAGGCGAGGCTGCATCACACGGACAAGGTCGGGCCGGCTGGTAAAGAAAAGATGCAAGAGATCAACGCCGCGAAGGATCTTTTACTCACCGCGAGCGATAATTCAGACTCTGATTAGCGTAATGTGTTACGTAAATGTACATATTGTGTAATGTTACTGTACAGTGTTCCAATTATTCCACGGGAAAAGCGCGCGCGCGCGCTTCCCACGCGACGCTTTCAAGAGCGTTGACGTATTCGCGTCCTTCGCGCACGGTCGGGTCGCTCGGACGACGGCGAACGCGCGAGGTGCGACCGCGTCGCGCGGCGTCGGCAAACGCGTACTCGCGCACGTCGTACCGAATGAGAACGCCAGCCCCCTCGTTTTCATAATCGCGCGCGCGCCACGGACGAACGACGCGCACGATTTCCGCGCCAGCAGACGTGTGGAAGAACACGCCACGATCGAGCGCGTCGCCGTGGACGTATGCTTCGTACGTGAGATTCGGATTCAAAGCTTGCGTCGAGCGAAATCCTCGCGTTCGCGTCACCGCGCACGCGTATCTCAATCCCGTCTGCTCGGCGTAGTGTAACACATAATTACGAAGCTCTTGACCGACGGACGCGCCCGAATCGCTCGCACACCTCGCGCCGTAAGCCTGGTCCACAAAAACGTCCAGAAGTTGAACGACATCCGTCGATTTCGGCTCGCGGCGATTCGACTCCTTCGTCTCCCACGTGGCGTCGAGCGGCGCGTCGACGCTTTCGACGTATTGCGTGTACATGACGCCTCGGACGTCTCCACTCTTGATGTCTTCCACAACAAAGTTCATGCTCGCGTTGTTTTGAACGCGCTCGCGCACGGTCTCCGGCGACGTCCGCATCTCTGGCGTTTCAACCCACGCCTCGGCCTCGATGGCGACCAACGCGTCGACGTCTTTGAGCGTCGACGGCCGAACGCGGAATTCTCGTCGCGCAAAACGGGCGGTGATGATACACGCGTCCTCGCGCACGAACGCCTTGAATACGCCGCCGTCGACGAACAGACCTCTCGATGCGGCGCGCGCTAAAGCTTCGCTAAGAAGCACGTCGCCGTCGCACAACGTCAAGTGATCGCCGTAAGTCGAGCATCGAGCGACGAGCACGCAGGCATCCGTCTCCGCGTCGCGCATGGACGACTCCAACGATTCCATAAAAATATCTGCGTCATCGCAGGCGGTGCGCAAGCACACCACGGCGCGTTTCGTTGACGACGCGTCCTCACCGCGCACAAACTCGACAGCATCGACGAAATCTCGCGAGACGTTTCGTTCGAATTCCAACGTGTGCGAAATCTTTCCGGAATCGTCGCGAAGCGCGCACCCGAGCGCGTCCACGACGGCGCCTGCTGATTCCTCATCCGAGAGCGTTTCCCCGCACGCTTCCGCGATGATATACATACATGATAGTCGAATAGACTCGTTGTACTCGATTTTCTGCCGCGCACACGCGTGAAGCGTCAAAATCATCGGTGCGTCGTCGTTCGTCGCATCGTCGCGAAGGGTCTCGCCGCGCGCCTCGGCAAACGCGAGCCAAGTCTTCTTGCCCGGCGAAAGCGCGTTCTTAGCCTCGTTGGGCGCCGACGCCGGGACGACGTATAACGTAAGAAACTTGCGCGTGACCCAATCTTCACGCTCAGCCATGACGTCGGCGTCGCACGCGACGCCGTCGCACTCCACCACCGCGACGTCGCGCGCGGAATGCGCAAAGACTTTGACACCTTCGACGTCGATCGGCACTGCGCTCAAGATGGGCACCGCGCGACACGGCGACATTCGCCAAGCCTCCTTGCGAGTGGCATCGAGCATGAGCGTTCGAATAAACGTCGCCCCATCCGGTTCGCCCGCGATTTCGTTCGCCGCAGTGGTGGCGAAGAACCGGTCGACGACGAAGTCGACGCCCAAAATTGATTCGCGAGTCGGAACATCGAATCTAGTTCTCAACAACGCGTCCACGTCTCGCCGTACGAAACGCATGACGCCGTACACTTTTGTGTCGAACGGGTCGTCGACCTCGACGAAGTACTCCATCGTGCCCGGATCGGAGTTGACCTCGGCGACGTCGTCCTCACACGCCTGTGCCGCGGCGTACCGAGAAGTTTCCTCGCACGTCCCACTCGATCGCAGCACGTGCATCTGATACGTTCGTGCGGCGCAGCATTTTTTCCGCTCGTATTTCGTGTGTGCGCGCGCGACGACGAACGTTTCGCCTTTGAACCGTCGTCGGAGCGCGACGTCGCGGCGGCGCGTTCGAGCGACGACTTCTCTCGCGACGTTGTCGCCATCTAGCAAACGCAAAATACACGACTTCATCGGCCCTTCGTCGTCATCGTCGAAATCGATCGTCGTGTCATCCGCGGAATCGCTCGAAGTCGACCGACGCGACGAGAACGGCCCCATAGGACTCATCGTGTTGTCGTACTTTGGCGTCGGGACGCGAAGCGCGGGGGGCCTGCGCGCCGCCGCGGGCTGAATGTCACCATCGCGCGCGTCTCCCTTCGCCTGCGCGTCGACGGCGACGACAGCGACGGCATGGACGCCATCGGTCGTCATCGAGCGCGATCTCACTCGACCGCGCGTCGTCGTCTGCGCGCGCCGAGCGTTTTTATCCGCTCGCAAAAAGGTGTCTGTTCGCCTCCCAATCGCTCGAGCGAAAAACTCCTCACTCAAAACTCGCCGCTCTCTCTCACGAACGCCGCGAAGCTCGACCAAACCGACGGTGCGTCCCTTCGAAATCGTTGATACTCATCCTCGGAGACGTCCGCGAGCGGTTCATCGAACCCGAACCCCGTCGCCACGAAGACGCTCCCGACGCTTCGACTCGCGTCGTCCCGCCACCGCGTCCACTTTCTCGGCTCTCCCACCTCCCCGTCCCCGTACTCCTTCTCGCGCGTGAACACCACCATCTCCCGACCCTCGCGCGCCAGCACCAGCGTCTCGTCCCAGCACGCGCTTCGATCGATCGCGCCCGCGCCGTCGAGCAGCGCTCTCAACCCGTCGCCCCCGACCCTGTAGTTAAAATCCTTCGTGTACGGTCCCGGGAACCCACCGAGCGCGCGCACGCACAGTCCGCAGTCGTGCGCGACGACGCCCGCGCACGCGCGGTCGCACCGCTCGAGCGCCAGCGCCGCTTTCGCGACCGCGACTTCTCTGACACTGTTTGCCTGTATCTCCTCGATCGCCGCGCCGCGCCACGCGTCGACGCGCGCCGGCGCGCGCGCGCGGCGCAGGTGCTCGCGCATGCGTCGCAGTTTCCCATCGTTCGTCGTCGCGAAGACGAGCGTCGGCGTCGCGGCGTCGAGCATGGCGCGGTCGAGGTGTGGAGACGACGACACTCATCGGCGCGATGGCGACGCGCGCGAGCGACGACGACGCGCGCGCGCACGAGGCGCTGGTGCGGTGCACGAGGTACGTCGAGCGCGCGCGCGACGAGGCGCGGGAGCGCGCGCGCGAGCGAGCGAGCGCGCGATCGAGCGATGGATTCTGTTGAGATTGACGACGACGTTCGATGACGAACGACGACGCGCGCAGGTGCGCGCTGGACGCCGCGACGGGCTCGGACGATGGTGGAGTGATGTTTCTGGGAGATCTCGCGCGCGAGCTGCGAGAGGAGCGAGGGACGAGCGCGGTGTTGAGGATGACGGGGGAGACGCTGGAGCGGGTCTTCTTCGCGCGGTTGGCGCGCGACGACGGCGGCGGCGGCGGCGCGAACGCGGGGTTCGACGAGCGCGCGGAACCGTACGCGTGGACGGTGGAGACGTACCGGCGGGCGACGGAGGAACATCGAAGGTTGGGGACGAAGAGCGATGGGGCGTCGACGGCGGCGCGGGAGGAGCTGCAGAGTTGCATGGAATTTTGCGCGTCGTACGGAGGGTTGTTGTTGAATCCGGCGCTCGCGGGGACGTTTCCGCAGAGCGAGTGGGCGGCCGGGCGAGGGGCGTGTCAGTTGTTGGACGCGATGCGGACGGTGGGTGGGATACCGCACGGATATTTGGAGCGATTGGCGACGCGGTGCGAGGACGAAGGTTTGGACGAAATCGCCGAGCGCGTGTTCGACGAGTTGCGCGTGTCGACGCGAGGGATGAGTCCGTTGGGGGAGTTTGACGAGCACTTAAAGGTGATGTATCAGCTGTGCTCAGTGAAAGCGTTCGCGACGGCGCTCGTGAAGCACAAGCGGTGGGTGCCGATGAAGAGTCATCTGAGCGCGATTAACGGGAGGCAGTTTGAGACGGAGAGCGTGCTCGGTTGGTTCTTCAGACCGAGCGTGTTGCCGGACATTCTCGGATGCGGCGAGCCCGACTGCGTGGGCCCGTACTTTAGTAACGTCACGAAGCGATTGAAGCGAGACGTGGAGGCGTCGTACGGCATGTTACGAGGCTGCGGCAATCGCCTGGTCGAGGGACTGTATCAGATTCTCTTTGTCATGTTGAAACACGGTGGCGACGTTCGCCAGGGCGTGCTGAACTACCTAGATGCGTTCATGCGCGTCAATGCCGGGCGTGGCAAGATGCGCATCCATCCTCAAGTCGTCGCGTCGCACGGTGGTGCGCACAATTTGAGCATGGTGGCGTTGCGTCTGGCGATGCCGTTTTTGGATCCGCAGAGCGGCAAGTACGACAAAATCAGCCCGGCGTACGTACGAAGTCGCGCGTGCAGGATCAATTTGACGGACGAGACGCGCGTCGCGTGCACCGCGGACGAAGCTGTAGCGGCTAAATTGTCGACGTCGGAAGACAAAGAAGATTGGGGATTCATTTGCGAGTGCTTTTACATCACCGGACGAGCGTTGCATTTGGGCTACGTCAAGTGCATCGCCGAATACGCGGCGTGCACGCGCGAGATCCAAGACATGCGAGAGGCGGTGCGGGATTTACGAGGAATGTTAGACCAGCAATTGATGAGCTCGCCCGAGCGAGAGCGGTACGAGCGCAAACACGAAGAGATGACTGCGGAGATTGAGCGCGCACTCGAAAGAAATTTGCAATTCGACTGCGCGCTTCGCGATCCGCGGCTGATCAGCGAGGCGATGCAGTACTATCGTCTCGTCGCTGTTTGGCTCATGCGTATCGTCGCCACGAATGGGGACTACGAGGCCGGGAACGGATTCACCTTTGCTCAAATCACCATGGACAAGTTCCCTCAGACGTGTCCGGTGGCGTTCGGGTGCTTGCCCGAGTACGTCATCGAGGACTTGGTGGAGTTCATTCTGTACATCTCTCGCTACGCCCCCGATGCGCTCGATCACGAGCCGTTGGATGAGATTATGAACTTCTTCATCACATTCATGGGCAACACGGCATTCGTGAAGAATCCGTACTTGCGATGCAAATTCGTCGAAGTCTTGCGCCACTGGATCCCGTTTGAGGATGGCTACCAATCGCAAAAGCTCATGACCTTATTCGAGGTGAACCCGGTGAGTTTGAAGAACTTGATTCCGAGTCTGCTGTATCTCTACGTCGACATCGAGTTCTCGGGAGGCGCGAACCAGTTCTACGAAAAGTTCAACGTTCGATATCAAATCGGTGAGCTTTGCGAATACTTGTGGTCCGTGCAATCGCACCGAAACGCATGGATCAAGCTCGCGAGCGAAGACCCTGAATTTTACACTCGATTCCTGAACATGCTCATCAATGATGCAATTTACTTACTAGACGAGGCGATGAAAAAGCTTCCGGAGGTGCGCCAGACGGAGACGGACATGCAAGACCAGGCGGCGTGGGAGGCGCGTCCGCAGCAAGAGCGCGAGGAACGCGAGAGCGAGTTTCGCCAGACACGGCGTCATTTGCGATCTAACCTCACGCTCGCCATGGTGCACGTACGCATGATGGCGTACACTTCGTGTGACATCGCACATCCATTCTTACGCCCCGAGATGGTCGAACGTGTCGCTGCGATGCTGAATTACTTCTTGCTCTTCCTCGCCGGTCCCGAGCGCCGAAAGCTGAAGATTAAAAATCCCGAAAAGTACGGCTGGGAACCTAAAGAGCTTCTCGGCATGATCACCGACATTTACGTCCAAATCTACGCCGCGGACAAGGACAAAGCGTTCATCGCCGCCATCGCCGCCGACGGCCGGTCCTATCGCGACGAAGTCATGCTCGAAGCCGCCGCCATCGCGCGCGGTTTGCAGCTCCGCTCCGAGCGGCGCGTCGCCGCGTTCGAGAAACTCGCCGCCGACGCCCGCACGCGCGCCTCCGAGGACGAAGAAGAGGAGACCGATCTCGGCGACATTCCCGACGAGTTCCTCGACCCGATCTACTGCACCCTCATGCGCGATCCGGTCAAACTTCCCAGCGGGCACTCGTGCGACAGGAGCATCATCACTCGACACTTGCTCAGCGACGAAACCGACCCTTTCTCGCGCCAACCCCTCACCGCGGACCAGCTCGTCCCGGACGACGACTTACGCGAGAAGATCGCCGCCTTCATCGCCGATCGCAAATCCGCGTCCGGGCGTTAGCTCGCCGATTGTAATCAACCGAATCTCGACTCGCCGCCGCGCCGCGCCGGTTGGTTTCGCGCGCGTCGACGACTGAGTGACCGATCGCCATTCCTCCGCGCGCGCGACGCCGATGACCACCGCCGCGTCGCCCACGCCGTCGTCGCGCTTCAAACTGATCACGTCGACCCTGCTCGACGCCGGTCGCGTCGACGACGCGCCGCTCGACGCCGCGCTCGACGTCGACGCCAGTTCGTCCGCCAATCTTCCCGCGCGTCCGCTCTCGCGCGCCGACTACTTCAGGCGCCTGCGCGCGTTCAGAGACTGCGTGCGATGGAACTTCGACAAGCCGAGCGCGCTGCAAGGGCCCGCGTGCGCGGCGCGAGGGTGGACGCTCGAGGCGAGAGATTTGCTGCGGTGCGAGACGTGCGAAGCGCTGTTGGCGTACCCGGGAAACGTGGATAAATTAGACGAAGACGCGCGAAAAGACGTCAACGAACGCGTGATGAAAGACTTAGTCGACACGCACGAGCGCGGGTGCGCGTGGCGGGAGACGGGATGCTCGACGAGCGCGCGCGGATTTCCGGCGGCGAGCGCCGACGAGACGCGCGCGGATTTCGCGAGTCGAGTAGACGCGATCGCGCGTCGAGGAGGGAAATTACCCATGGTCGTGGGAGCTTTAGAGGACGAAGGACGATCGCGACCGACGAGCGAGGCGATCGGGGACGGGGAGAAGGAGAGGATTCGCGCGTTGGTGCGAGACGCGCGGACGCACGCGGAGGAGGCGGAGACGAGCGCGAGCGACGACGCGGATGACTTGACCCCGCTCGAGCGAAGGTCGGCGATCGATTATGCGACGGAGATGGGGTTGTTCGGTTGGTCGCCGACGGTCGTGGATGGGGATTTGGAGACGGACGCGAAGGGACGCGCGGCGTATTGTTGCGCGCTTTGCGGCGTGCGCGCGCCGGAATGGACATTCACACCTCTGATTGCGAGTCGTAAGCAGCTCGCGATGGCGCAGAGTTCGTCGAGCAAGAAACCAAAGACGACGCTGGCGGCGCTTCGAGGTGCCGCCGGTGGGACGTACGGTTTGGGGACGTTGCGGAGCGCCGTCGCCGCCGCCGCCGCCGCGCCGTTCGCCCCGAAACTTCACGAGGAGAAACCGGCGCACTCGCCGAGCGTCAAGTCGAAATGGGTCGCCGCCGTCGCCGGCGCGAGCGTTCTGTCCAAGCTCACGGCGAGCATCGCGGGCGGTGGTGCGAGTGATGCGAAGGTGGATTCCACGCCTTTTGGTTCGACGACGTCGTCGACGCCGTTATTCGGTAGCCCGCGTCCGGTGACCACGATGACCGACGCTACGCCGTCGGCAACGCTCGATTCCGAACAAGGTTCAAAGTTTGCGTCAATCGTCGTCGCCGCGGCGACGAAAAAACTCGCCGCGGCGAAGAAGCGCAAACGCGTCGCCGTCGACGAAAACGCCAAGCTCAACATCCCCGCGCTCGCCGTGCGTTTCAACGTCATCGACGAGCACTTGCCCTACTGCCCCTGGATCAGCACTCGACTCGACCATCGCGACGTCGACCCAGGCTGGCGCGCCACGCTCGACGTGCTCGTTCCGAGCGCGGCGGCCGACGCGCCCGACGCCGCCGCGCGCCGACGCGCCGACAATTTCAAAGTCGTCGATTACGCCCGCGCGCGCGACATGGTTCGCAAGTACTTACCGTCGTCTTAGGTTTACGTTTTAAAAAGGTTTAGGTTTAAATCAAACATCGCGCGCGCTCGATTCGCCCGTCGCGTTTCGCGGAAACGAATCGCTCGTCGCGCGCGTCTCGCCGCGTCCGCACACTCGGCGCGCGAGCGCCGCGAGATGCCCGACGCCGTCGCGCGCGCCGCCCCCCCGCGCGCGCCGGCCGCCGCGCCCCGATCGAGGCGTCGAAACCGCGTCGCCGCGCGCGCCGCGAACCGCGACGCGTCGTCCGACGACGCCGCGCTCGGTCGATCTCTCTTGGCTTTGGCTCTGGCCGCGACGCTGAGCGCGGCGCCGACGCCCGACGCGCTGGCGGCGCTGAGCAACCCGAACAGTCGCCTGCCGCGCAACGCAAAGGCGGCGCTTCGACGCGCGGTGCCGGCGGTGAACGAAGAGACGCGAGAGATCCAACGCAAACTCGAGGACGCGGCGTACCTGATGCGCATACCGCAGCGCAAGCCCTGGGCGACGATGGCGAAAGACGTCGATGAATCGCGGAAAATAATGCTCGAAAAGAAGACGGATGTGTTTGAAAATGTACGGCCGAACGATCGAGCGGAGGCGGAGGAGGCGTACGCGCGATTGGATGACGCGCTGGAACGGTTGAGTCGGGCGGCGGCGACGCAAGACTTTGATACGTTTGACGCGAAAATCGCGCAAGCGTTGGATTCGCTGTCCGTCGTGCAGATCGCGCAAGCGCCGGGACTGCCGTTTCAAATTCCAGCGAAATATCAGGCGTTGCCCAAACTCGTCGGGCGCGCGACCGTGGAATTGAAGGTGCGGAACGCCGACGGCGGCGGATTTGGGTTGCTCAACGGGGATAAGTTGGATGAGGCGACGATCGAAATCACCGTCGATGGCTACAACGCGCCGGTGACGGCGGGAAATTTCGTCGATAACGTCAAGCGGGGGGTGTACGACAACGCACCGTTGCGACGAAGCGAGACGAGCATCATGGGCGGCACGAACGCCGACTCGCAGGAGAGCGTGCCGCTCGAGATTAAATCGAGCGATTCGTTCGATCCTTTGTACCGCTCGCCGCTCGACGTGCAATCGGGCGAAGCGATTCCGAGCATTCCGCTCAGCATCAACGGTTCGGTGGCGATGGCTAGAAGTAGCGACGGGCAGAGCGATAAGGAGCAATTCTTTGTGTATTTATTCGACAAGCGAAGCGCCGGGCTCGGCGGTTTGTCGTTCGAGGAGGGGGAGTTCGCCGTGTTCGGGTACGTGACGAAGGGCGAAGAATATTTAGGTTCAATCGGCACGAACGCGCGCATCACGAGCGCCAAGGTTACGAGCGGAGGGGATAAATTGGCCAACGCGAGAACCGTCGTCGAGCCGGTGCCGAGCGATTTCTCCGCGCCGGACGTGGCAGTGTGATGATCGCGCGCTGTACTAGTACTGCTCGTTGCTCGCCGCTTGTTAATACATTTCATTTTCGTTACGCATCGCGCGTCGGCCAGCGACCGCGGGCGCACCGCCCCGAATCGTCACGCGGCGGCGTCCGCTCGACTAACGTTGGCGCCCCCCACCGACGAGCCGAACGATCTAGAAATCGCGCGTCGCAACGCGCCACCCGACGACGACGACGACGAGAGCGACGACGACGAAAAGAAGGACGACGACGACGACCGCGCGTCGCCGCCGCCGCCGCCTTCTTCAACGAACGGTCCGTCGGCGAACGCCATCATCGCCGCCGCCGCCGCCCACAGCGCCACCATCACCGCCGCCTTCACCCCATCCCCCACGCGCGTCGTCCGCGCCCCCTCTAACCGCGCCTCGCTCGCCCGCGCGCGTTCGACCGCCTCCCGCGCCGCGGCGAGCCACGCCTCGCTCGATCCCCAACTCGCCGGCGCGTCGCTCGCCGGCACGCTCGCCGCGTCCCGCGAATCGATCCTCCACCGCGTGTAATCCCCGCACGCCCCGTGACACGCCCACGTCGCGCTCGACAAGGACGTCGGCGACGCCATGTACCGCCACATCGGGTGCGGTATGCGCTGCGCGCCGCCGCACCGCTCGCAACGATATCGCAGCGCCGCGCGTCCGCCGAGCGCGCACGCCTCGCACGTCTCTCCCGTCGCCCTCGCCTGCCGGCACACCGCGCACCGCCGAAGCGGCGCCGCGACGAACGCCCCATCGACGCGCGCGATCGCCGCGCGACACCGCGGACACGCGGCGACGCCGTCCCCCGTCTGAATCAAAATCTCGACGCATTTCGCGCAAAACTGCGTCGTCGACGCGCGCGCGCGCGCGCCGCAGCACGGCAATCGCGCGAGCGACGCGTCGTCGACGTCGTCGTAGCACACCGCGCACGTCGGCGCGCGCCGCGCGTCGTCGTCGCTTCGGGACATGATTCGTGCGCTCTTCGCGCGCGGCTCTGGCGCCACTTCGCGTCGACGCGCGCGCGGCATGCGCTCGACGCGCGTCGCGCGAACCGGCGGCGCCGCGCTCGACCGTCGCTCGACGCGGCGCGCGGACGCGACGCGCGCGGCGGGCGGCGCGCGTCGAGCGCGTCTCGCACGCCGCGCGCCTTATCCGCGGGCGTCGCGTTCGCGCGCGCACGGCGACGCGACGCGACGCGCGACGCGCGCGCGCGCGGCGTCGAGCGACGCGACGGTGTTCGACGCGTCGTCGGTGGAGTGCGCGCTCGACGCGGGCGAGGGACGGGACTGCTGCGCGTACGCGGTGAATCTGCGAGCGCACACGCGGGTGCGGGCGGCGACGGACGAGCGCGACGAACCGGGGCTGACGCTGAGCGATTACATGCGACTGCCGGTGTCGCAGTACGTGGACGTGCCGCTGCCGCTGGGAGCGACGATGGCGAGGCTGGGAGAGGGGACGGTGAGAACGGCGACGGCGAGCGAGACGCGGGACGAAACGTTTGAGCTGACGATACCGGGACTGAAGTTTTTTTCGTTGGAGGTGGCGCCGGTGATCGCGGTGCGCGTGCGGTGCTTGGGAGACGAGGAAACGGTGGAGACGTGGCACGGGCGAGCGTGGGACGAGGGCGTGGACGGAGAGGCGGAGGTGAAGGCGGGACGGAGACCGGAGACGCGGAGAGCGGCGATGCGGGGGCCGTGCGTGTTGATCGAGATAATCAGCGCCAAGGTCGAGGGGAAGCTCGTGGAGAGCTTGGGGTTGAACGACATGTTCGTGAATCGCGGGACGACGGCGTTTAGGTGGCGATCGATAGGGGATGGGAGTTTGGATGGACCGGCGTTGACGCGGACGGGGTTCGTCGACGACGAAGACGCGGCGAGCGAAAAGGAGAGCGAGGGCGCGTGCATCATGGGATGGACCGATATCGGCGTCGGCGTCGATCCTCCCGGTCCGTTTGCGAAGGTTCCGAAAGGTGTTTCCCAGCGCGTGGGCGACGCCGTGCTCGGAACGACTTTGCGAGTGCTTCAATCCGTCTTCGTCGGAGGTTTGGCGCAAGACTATCAACGCTGGGCGTACGACGAAGAGTACAGAAGCGAGCGCGCGAAGCACTGAAACCGACGCTGTAACGATTAATCAAAGCCAACTTTTGTTTTTTTACATCGCGCGCGCTAATCGATCGCCACTTTCGCCCTAAATCCGCGACGACCGAGCTTGGCGCGAGCCGCGACGTCGACGCCGCCTCCGGCGACGGAGCTGAGCTTTTTAAACGATCCGTCCACGAGAACCAAGATGCCGAGCGCCGCGAGCGCGGTGCATTGCAGAAACGCACAACCTCCGGCGACGTATCGCTCGCGCCAAATCAACGGAACCCCTTGCGCGGTGAAAATCACGAATGGAAACGCGAGCAACCACGCGGCGCCGATGACGAGCAAGTTTCTAATAAACTGCGCCAGAGCTTGATCTTGCGATTTCGCCGTCGCGTACGTCGATCCGCCGGCGACGATGAACAACACGGCGAACGCGACGCGCATGAACACCAACGCGTACCCGGGCCAGTGATCGTGATCGTGAAATGCCTCGAAATCCTCGTGATACTTGCGCGACATCAATTCGAGCGTCAAGTGCACCAAGGCAAAGAAGACTAAGATGACGACGCCAATCGTAGTCTCCGCGCCGCGTTTGAGCATGTTCACGGGCGAACGTAACGCACCAGCGACGAGATCAACCCGATATTTCACCGCTGGATCGTCAGCGTTTACCTTGAAGAAGGATTTCAGCACGCTCGTCAGCATCGCTCGAGTCGATTGTCTACCATCGGCGCCGGACGGCGGATGCGGTCGCGCGCCGTTACCGCCTGCACCTGACTCGAGCGACGCGAACAGGCTCCCCCCGAGTCCACTCACCGTCATCGAAAGCGTGGTCCAGCCGCACACGAGGAACAATAACACGAACTCGACGATAAACTCGCTTGCGCCTTGCAACATTTCCGCCGCGAAATCCGCGGCAAACCACGTGTATCGCCAACGTAAACCTTTCCCGTTCATCGCGAACACGGTGATGTGCATGAATTCCAACCCAAGCGACGTCAGCTGACACGCGTGCGCGAGCATGACGACGAGTACGAGCGCGTGCACGCTCTTTGCTTTCGAGTATTCTTTGAACGCTAAAATTGAAAACACCGCCAGCGCGCCCGCCATACCGAGCCACGCGATCGCGTAAATCACCCCGAGCCCTCTGAGTTCTTCCGGTAAGTGTTTGTTATTGCTCTTCAATTCCAACTCGTAATGCAACGCCGGGGGCTTGGCTTGGTAAAACTCCAACGCGCAGTCGCTCAACACGACGAACCAATTACTCGCCACGCCGTATTCCACCACTTTCGCCCGCGAATTGGTCGTTTTCGTCTCCTTCAGCTCCACCGATAACGACGTCTCTCGATGCACGATCGCGAACGCCTTCTCGTGATGCGCGTTCGGGTGCATCCACGTCGTGTTCCCAGTAGACAAATCCAAACGATAGCTATCGCCGCTCTCCGGGTCGATGAAAAATTCGTACCCCAACGCTTGATGCGTCGCCCCGGGATGCGGCAGCGCGACCTGGTGCCTTCGCGACGCCAGGGCGTTCCGATCGCGACACAGAGACCCTTTCTTCATCATCGCTCGCCATTTGAAGTATTCTTCGTCGTTCAACACCAAAAGTTCGAGCTGATGCGCGCCGCGTTCCCAACCCGTCTTCGCCGTGGTCAGCTTCAATTTCAGCGACCCGCCGACTTTGGATACGCTAAATTTCGTGAGCACTTTCTCCGTCACCTCGCTGTTGAGCACCACCGTGCCTTGCGCGAGCTTGGCGGCGACCGGGACGACGCCGCAGATTAATCCAACCGCCGCGACGGCGAACGCGACGAGACGACGACGACGGCCGTCGCGCTCGCGCGGTGCGCGACGCGAGAAGTCGCGCGACATCGACTCCGACAGACTCGCGTCGCGCGCGGATGGACGACGGAGGCCTGGCGAGGCGCGGTCTGCGGTCCGCGGCGTCGCCAGCGGTCACTCGAGCGAGGCGTCGAACACTAATTTCGGGTGGTTGACGCCGAACCAACGCTCGTGCGGGTACCCGAGCGCGCATTGAATATATCGCACACCATCGACGCAGCGGTCGACGTTTAAGTGCGAGTGGCCGAAGACGTGAACGGTTGATTTCCATTTTTTGGCGTCCGCGTCTATTCTACAGCTCCCCATCACGTGCACCAGATCGTAGGTCCCTCTATACAGCTCCGATCGCGGAATGAAATGAGAGTAAGTGATGACGTGTTTTATCGGCGAGTTTTGATCGAGCGCGGCGTCTTGAAATCGATCGAGAACGCGATCGTTGACCGCCCGCATGAACGCTCCGATGGCGGGCGAGTGCGAGTTGCGAGCCTCGCTCGGCGGATTGATGAACGACGGCCACGAGCACGCGCAATCGAACCTGCGCTCCAAGTCGGAATATTTCGCCGGGATCTCGCCGCGCGGGGCGAAAAGATCGTCGTACCATCCGTAGATGGGCACTATTCGCACGCCGGCGACGCTCAACGGTGAACAGCACACGCCAATGTCGGTACACAAATCAATCAAACGAAGCATCTTTCCGATCGAGTCACACGGATACTCTCGTCCGTTGTCTCGGCACCACCGTTCCGTCGTCGCGCACCACAGCTCGTGATTTCCCGCGGGGAGGTAGCAGACCATGTCGTGGGCTTTGCTCAACAACCGCAAGGTGAGTTCGACGCACTCCAGATTCGTGCCGACGTCGCCCGCGACGACGATCACCGACGCTTCGTTCGTCTCAGATCGCGCGCGACGCGCCGCCGTCTCGCGCTCGACGTACTCTTCCATCACCTGCATGTTTTTCGGCATGTCGGTGTGTAAATCGCTCGTCGCGAAGACTTTGATTCGCTTCTCGTCCAGCTCGAGCTGTTTCTGCGCCTCGAGCGTTTTCTCGGCGTTACGTTCTAAAGCATCGATCACGGCGTCGAGCGCGCGCGCGCGCGCCGCGCGCCCGTCCTCGACGCGGCTCGATCGCATTTTTTACGCGCGTCGCGCTCGAAACCTCGCGAGAAAACCCGCGACGCGCGCCGCGTCGTCGTGTGACGCGCGCGTCGATTTTCACATTGGTCGCGTCGTCGGATGAGAAGAGTCTAAAATTGAGTTACACGACGGACGCGACGCGCCGTCCACCGCGCGGCGCGACGCGCGATCTCCAAACTAAACCGCATCGCCCCGTCACGCGTTGGCATCGATGCTCTCTAAGACTTCGAGTTGTTGCTCCAAAATCTTGATCCGCTCCTTCGTCACCTCCCGCGCGGCGTAGATGCCGACGAGCTCGGGCTTGTCCTTGAACGACGACCACGCGTCGTCGTGCGCGCTCTTCGGCGCCCTCTTCCACGCGTGCGACTTCATCCGCTTATAAAACCCACCATCGCACTCGTGAAACACGATTTCCTCGTACCGCTCCTTGATCAACGGTTTCTTCGTCGTCTGCGGTCCGTGCCTCGCGATTTCCTCCGCGCTCGGAAACAGCTTCAACGGCGTCGTCGTCGTCACCGTTCTCGCCTCGCCGCAATCGCTCGAGAACGTGATCTTCACCCCGATGTCGAATTCACCCCATCCCGTCTCCGTCACCTCGTACGGCGCCTGCGTCAGCACCCGCGTCGGTTCGTCGAACGACGGGTGCAGCGCGAACTCCACGCTCTCCACGCAGTGCGACAAATCCTCCCCGTCCAGCCCTCTGACGTACACCGTCCATCGATGGCTGTGATACTCGTCCGCCCTCTTCCCGAGGTAATGCGCGATCGTTCCGACGATGATCGCCTGCGTCCGATCGCGCTCGTCCGCGCCGCGCGCCATGCGTCGCGCGTCGTCGTCGTCGCGTTTCGATTCGATTCCGATTCGATTCGACGCTCGATTCGATTCGATTCGACGCGCGCGTCGGACGTCTCGCGATCGCGATCGATCGATCCGTTCGCGACGCGCTCGACGCGCGCGCTCGCGCTCGCGCGACGCCGTGTGCGGCGTCGGCGTCGCCGTCGGACGGCGACCGCGGCGCCGCATTCAAAACATGGGCGTTTTCCTTCTTCAATACGTAACTACCCCCCTCGCGACGGTTCGTGATTCGTCGATCGATCGCGCGATCGATCGCGCCCGCCGCGCGCGCCGCAGACGGCGACGCGATCGCGACGCGCGAGACGCGCGCCGACCGACGGCCGCGAGCGTCGATCGAACGAACGCGTCGCGCGCGCGTCCGACGCTCGATCGACGCCGCGCGAGCGCCATGCGCGCGCACCTGCGCGATCTCGCGCGACGATCGGCCGCGATCGCGTCGCGCGCGTCCGGCGATAAAACCTCGACGCTCGCGGCGCTCGGCGCGGCGGCGTGCGGGATGACGGCGGCGGTGGCGGTCGCGGACGAGGCCGAGCACGGGCTGGCGCTGCCGCGGTACGAGTGGCCGCACGATGGGTTGTTCTCGAGCTACGACCACGCGAGCGTGCGACGAGGGCATCAGGTGTACACGCAGGTGTGCGCGGCGTGTCACTCGTTGAATCAGATTGCGTACAGAAATTTGGTCGGCGTGGCGTACACGGAGGCGGAAGCGAAGGCGCTGGCGGAGGAAGTCGAGGTGAGGGACGGGCCGGACGATACGGGGGAGATGTTCGATAGACCGGGGAAGCTGAGCGACGGGATACCGGCGCCGTACGCGAACGAGGAGGGGGCGCGATTCGCGAATAACGGCGCGTATCCGCCGGATTTATCGCTGATGACGAAGGCGAGACACGATGGGATCAATTATGTGTTCGCGCTGTTGCTCGGGTATCGGGAACCGCCGGCGGGGGTGGAGGTGCCGGGGGGGATGTATTACAATCCGTACTTTCCCGGGGGGTTCATCGCGATGCCGAAGATGTTAGTCGACGGGGGGGTGGAGTACGATGATGGGACGCCCGCGACGGAGACGCAGATGGCGAAAGATGTGACGACGTTTTTGGCCTGGGCGGCGGAGCCGGAGATGGACGATCGTAAGCTCATGGGGGCGAAGTGGATCTTTGCCCTGTCGCTCGTCGCGGTGCAAGCGGTGTACTACAAGCGCTGGGCGTGGAGTCACTTGAAATCGCGCAAGCTCGTCGTCGATGTGGTGCGATAACGCGCGAGCGGGCGAGCGCGAGTCTGATTTCGTTACTTACGAGACGATAAAACACAACGACAACTTCTTAATTACTCGTCGACGTCATCCGTCGGCTTTTGAAATTTCACACATGCGCGAAGCGCGCGCTATCAAATCTAAATATCCTCTCTATCATCTACGTCGCTCGTTCATTCGCTCGATCCCGTCGCCGCGCGAAGGAGCGACCACTTCCACTCTGGCGTCGCGTCGAACGCACTCGCGTGCTTTTCGAACGCCTCGACGCTTTCGCCCGCTTTTTTCGCTCGCTCGATAAGTTCTCCCAGACTCGTCTCGGCGTCAACTTTCGCGCGAGATGCGGCGTCGACGGCTTCACTGACGACGCGCTGTAAGGCGCGCGCGTCGTCTTCGTGTCCTAAACTCACCAGAAGCTCGAGCAACTCGCCGATTTCTTCCAGGGTTTTGTTCACGGGCGCGAGCGCGATGACGTGAAGCGCCAAGTCGCGCTCCTCCGTCGGAGACCCCGCACGTAATCCGCTACGATTGTTTTTATTCTTCTTGTCTTTTCGTTTCTTGCCTTTGCGACCGCCGATTGTGGATGCCGCAGACGTGCCGCTCACGACAGACGTCAAGCCTGTGCGATCGGTGTAGGCGCTCATGTCGCTCGCGAGGCTCGGCGCTTCGCTCATCGCGTCGTCGTCCTCCAATCCGTCGGCGCCGACGCCGGCTCGAGGGCGACCGCCGAGTTCGGACCATCCGCCGTCGTCGAGCGCTAACTCAGCTCGCTCGCGGTGTTTGCGCAAATCACGAAGACGCTCGACGTACTTTTCCGAGCGCAACTTGTTTTCCTTGAACGCGTCGAAATGTTCCTTCGCCGCGCCCGCGCACGCGGGTGCGATGGTGGTTTGCATCAAATCTGCGCGATTCTTCGCGTATGCCGTCTCGCACGCTTCTCGCCACGCACCAGCGTTTGCGAATAACTCAACCGCGCGGTCGATGTCTTGAAGATACCCGCTCGCCACGCGCGCGGCGGCGAGAGGATCCGACAGCGTGAGAGACTCGCACAGCTCTTCCGCGATGTCGCGCACCGCGTTCGTGGGCATTTCCAATCGGTTCGCCAGCGCGAGCGCCTGACGCCACGAAAGTCCGGCGCGGTATTCGTCTAATGCTCCAGTGAGATCACCAGCGGCGAGGCGAGCGATCGCGGCGTCTTCAGAACGCATGCTCGACGACAAATGTTCGGCGTGCCGCAACAGCAGTGCGCGCCGGGCGTCCGCGAGGTTCAATCGTTTCGCTTCCGCGAGTGCCCAAGGGAACATTTTACGTTCGGCGGCGACGCTACCAGCGGCGGAGACATTATCATCCAACAAGTATTCCGTGATGGCGTCCTCGTGACGACCGAGCCGTTTGGCGATTTCGGCGCGGCGCTCGTGCTCGCGCATGGCTTGGAATTCTTGCAACTCGGACATGTACTCCCCCGGGTCCATCTGCGCGTGTTGCGCGACGAGATACGCCAGCGAAAGATCGCAAGTACCCAAAGCAGCGGAATATAGAGTCTTGCCGCCGACCAAAAAGAGTAAATGCTTCAACGCCGCCGCCGCGTCGACGGCGCGCCCACCTTCGTTCTTCGACGACGACGAGACGAGCGCGTTCGACGCCGCGTCTTCCAACTCGCGCTCACGCAATACGGCGACGCGACGAAGCGCTGAAGCCAAATCGGGATTCTCGCCGGAAGCGTAAGATGTCAATGCGGCTAATTCCCAACGACCGACACTCGCGGCGCCACCAGTGCCGACGTGCGTCTCGATCGCCGCTCTGATAGCCGCGCACACGGCTTGTACCTTGGATTCTTTGTTCGGCCGCTCGTTCGCGCCTGCGCCTGCATCGCTCGAGCGAGGCGGATACAATCGTACGAGATCTTCGTAAATTCCACCAGGCGCCGTGACATCGCCGTCATCGAGCGCTTCGAGAAGTTCCATCACCGCGTCCGCGCTGTCGACGTCTCGCACGAAGGCGTCGGCGGCGTTCAAGAAATTTGGCCACCCGTAATCGACGATGAGATTCAAATCCACGCGCTGCCTCGCTGCGAGCGCGTAGGCATCACCATATCTACCTGCGCGTAGCGCACACGCCGTCGCGGGTAACACCAAAGCCTTCGGTGCCACCGTCTCTAAATTCCCGCGCGGCATTTGTAAAACCACGCTCGTCGTTCCCGGCGCGCACGCGACAATGCGAGCACCGTCTTCGACTTGTCGTGTCGTCGCGTCCGCGGCAACTTTTGCCGCTTCGGGGCGCATCGCACGGCGCATGCGCATGTGCAAATCGCTAAACGCGAGCTCGCCCATGCGTGCGCCATCCGCCGCAGAACGCTCGGCCAGCCAATTTCCAATGTGCGCGTCGTCCGCAGCGACTTCACCCACGACTCGGGCGCGTCCTCCGCCGTTGGCTATCACGTCGTCGACTTCAGCGACAAAGAGCTGATTGTCTCGGGTAATGTAGCACACGCGTGCCGATGGGACGGCGTCAGGAAGCCAACGCGAGGAATCGCGCGCCGCCGCCGCCACCTCTGCACTCTCCTCGGGCGTCGTCACCGCGCATCCATCGGCACCGAAAACGTGCGTCGCGAACGACGTGACTCTGGGCGCAACGAGTATGTTTCCAATTCTGAGATTTCCTCGATCGTCAAGCGTGACCAGCGCCCCGCTTGGTCGATCCGCGGACGTTCCCAGCGCCGAGGCGTAGCGATCGCCAACGTCTAATCCTCGCGAGGAGATTATTTTCAGAGTCTCGCCGCCCGCGCTTGGCACGCCGTGCGAGCGCACGAGCCACGCATCGTCAAATGCGTTGCCTCCCGCCGCGATGGTATCCGTCACGTCCACTTGGTATAGGTCGGCGGAATCTCGCGCCACCGCGAACGCGACGCCGTTGGCGCTCGTCAACGCTCCGACGGCCACCGGCACGATTCGTCGACTCATTGCGTCTTCGCCCGGCGTTTTCGTTTCGTCGAAAGGCACGAGCAATAATTCGGTCTCGTGTTCGCGCGCCGCGGCGACAATCAAGTGGTCATCGCGCACCCAAGCCAAATGCTCGACGGCGGCGTCGGCGACGGCGACGCTCGAGTACGGCGTCGCGGGTATTTCGTTGTCGCACCACCGCGCCCAGGTCGCGGCTCGTTCACTATCGGCGAAATTATCTGCCGTCAACGCCCAATCCGTACCGCTGTCGCTCGTCGCGTACGCGAGTTCGCCGGTCGATAACAGCGCGACGACTGTTTCATTTCGCGAAGCTCGAGCCGGTTGAAACGCCGCGGCGATTACGGGGGCGCTAAACACCACCTTGGCCGCGCACATCGGCGGCGGCACGGGCGTGCGAAACATGGGCGTAAGCATGAGGCAGTCGCCGTCGATCACCGCGCACGTCCCTCGATCGCTCACCGTGGTTTCCCAAAACAAGTCGTAACGATGGATCGCTCCGCGTTCCGTGTACGCGCGCAACACGTCTCCGCGTTCGGCGTCCCACTCCATGCGCACGACGCCCTCGCGCGCGGGATACCGCGTTTCGTGTTTCAAGTACCAATGCATGTTTGATCGCGTCCAAATCTGCACCGCGTGCGCGCCGTCGCGATACCGCGTCGCCGCCGCTAAGCACGCCGAATCCGCGCTCCACGCCAGACTCGTAATCTCCGCGCCTTCCCCTGGAAGCACGAAATCCCCCCGTCGCAGCCCGTTCCGCTCGTAAAACACCACGCGATCGCTCACATCACCTTCTGATCGCGCCGCCGCCGCGATCAACGCCCCTCGCGGCTGCCAAGCCAACGCCGGCGTCCCGTCGCCCGCCGCGAGCGTCGCCGGCGTCCCGCTCGACGCCGTCCTCGTCTCCCCCACGCTCTCCACGCGCGCGCCCTCGCGCTCCCACACTCGCATCGTAGTCTCTCCCGTCTTCGCGTTCGTCGAGCTGCACGCGAAATACCGTCCGTCTCCCCGCCACGAGATCGTCGCTCCGCTCGTCGTCTCGTTCGCCGCGTCTTCGTCGTCCGCCCCGCCGTCCCCGCGCGTCTCGCTCACCGGATAAAAATCCCTCGTCATGATCACCACGCGTCCCTCCGCGCTCATCACCGCGCACGTCTCTCCGTCCGGGCACCACGCGAACGCGCGCACGCCGCACGGTATCTCACCGACGACGTCGCACCCGTCGTCGTTCGCGTCCCGAGCCCGCGGCGTCGCCGCGAATTCCCCCGACGCGAACGCCGCGACGATCTCGTCCGTCTCTCGCACGCACGCCACGCCGACGCACGCGACGTCATCACCGCGCGTCTCGCACGCGCGCGCGGGCTCGAGCTCGACGCCGTCGGCGACGCGAAAGCGTCGCAGCGAAATCACCGCGCCGCCGGTCGTCGCGCATCGCGTCGCCGTCGCGGCCTCGAGCGCGTCGCGCTCGTCGTCGAACGCGCCGCCGAGGACGCGCGCGTCGTCGCCGTCGCCGTCGCCGAGGCCGAGGCGCAGGCGCGCGCGCGACGACGCGACGCGGCAGTTTCGCATCGGCGCCGGGACGACGCGCGCTTTTTCGCGTCGGATTCTGCGGCGTCACGACGCCGCGCGCGCGGGATGACGCGCGGCGCGGAGAGGTTCAACATCGCGGTGAGCGCGACGGCGGCGCAGCGGAACAAGGCGCACGTCGCGCGCGTCGTCGACGCGTTCGTGCGAAGCTCGAGCGCGGGACGGGAGAAAAAGTTTGAGCTGCTCGAACTCGGGTGCGGCGTCGGCGCGCACGCGGCGGAGATCCTGCGCGTGAGCGGCGCGGCGTGCCTGAAGAGGTATTACCCGACGGACGTGTGCGACCACGACGGGTCGTTCGCGGCGGTGATGGAGAATTGCGCGGACGCGGGGGCGAGCGGGACGTGCGCGGCGCCGCGGACGATGGACGCGACGACGATGGCGGACGTCGTGGAGGCGGAATCGTTGGATGGGGTGCTGATGGTGAATGTGGTGCACATATCGAGTCGCGCGGCGACGCTGGGGATGTTTGCGGGGAGCGCGAAGGCGTTGAGGAAGGGTGGATTGGTTTTCGTGTACGGGCCGTTTAAAGTCGGCGGCGAGTTTCGATCCGAGGGCGACGCCCGGTTCGACGCGTCGTTGCGATTGAAGGATCCGGAGAACTTTGGGCTGGTGGATTTGGAGTGGATGGACGAACAGGCGAGATCGGTCGGGCTGACGCCGGCGTCTGTGGACGGGATGAAGTCGCCGGTGGAAATGCCGGCGAATAATCTCACGCTCGTGTACGCGAAGTAGAGTACAACAATTAATTTTAAGAATTACAGGCTATGCGCTAAAGCAGACACGCCACAGACGCCGCCACGGCGGCGGCTTGCGATTGTGAGAGCTCCACGCGACCGCCGGCGACGTTGAGCGCGGCGGCGACGCCGACGCGTTCGGACGGTTCGCCGCCGTCGTCGTTTTCGTCCTCGTCGTCGTTTTCGTCCTCGTCGTCGTCGGCGGCGTCGTCGTCGTCACCGTCGTCGCCGCGTGGATACGTCGCCGATTTCGTGGCGCTTCGATACCCCGCGTCGCTCGACGCGCTGACACCGGATGTGACGCGAATCGTTCGCGACGACGGCGCGACGTCGACCAACGCGCGCGCCGAGACGCCCGCGACGACGCCTATGGGTGACGGCGTCCAATCTTCCGCCCGTTCCCAGCGCGAATCGCGCTTGCGTTTACGACCGGACTGAAGCGTTGCGCGAAGCGCCTCGATGTCGGCTCTCGCGCTCGCGAGCGCGTCCGCGGGCGCCGCGCCGCGACGCGACGCGGATTTGATTTCATCCTTTGACACGCCGGCAATTTTTTGCAGCGTCCGGATCGTTCTCTTCGCCACCGCCGGGTCATCGCTCCAATCGTCTTCGTGCACGCTCGCGAGCGCGCGTTTGCACGCGTGGATCGCGGCGACGCGCTGATCGCCGTTCGCGGCGAAGTCGCCGCTCGCCGCGACGCTCAACAAAGTTTGAAACCCCACATCGTTTCCCGGTTTCTCGCCTCGAATCGCGGCGTCGAACAGATACGCGAACAAACCGGTCCATTTCTGACACAGTCGCTCGAGCGTCGGCCGCCAATCTTCCGCGCTCGCGCGAAACGTCGCTTCGTCGGCGTCGTCGACGTCGCTCGCCGTCTCGTCCTCCACGACGCGGAGCCACCCCCCGTCGAGCAACGCCTCCGCCACGACGTGCGCCGCGCCCTTCGGACACACGCTGCTCAACGTTCCGATCGCCCGTCGTCGTCGTTCTCGCACGTCCTTAAACGACGTCCCGCCCTCGCTCTCCCGTCCCGCGTTTTCGCCCTCGCTCGCCCCGTCCTCGTCCATCTCCTCGCTCGACGACTCCACCGCGCCCCGTCCCTCCCGCGCCCGCAGCCCTCTCGCGTCTTTTTCGCACGCGCACATCGCTCGCACGCATCCCCGCACGCGTTCGAACGCCGCGTCGAACGCCCGCGCCTGTTCGTCCCAATACCATCGTCGACACCACGCCAACGCTCGCCGCGCGCCCCTCCGCAGCGCTCCCGCGCTCGGCATCGTCCCGTGCGCGCACTCGTGTCGCAGATCCACTAAAAATCGCGGCAGTCCCACCTCTCGCGCCAGCGTCGCGATCGGCGCGGCGTACCGTCCCTTTTGCTTCGGGTCGACGACGCCGTTCACCAGTCTCGCGAGCGTCATCGCCGTCGCCGACCGCGCCGCGTCCGCGTCGCCTCGATCGACGCCCTCGCGCGCGCGCGACGCGCGCACGAGCATCGCGGTGACGTCCGCGGCGAGCGGCACGCGCCCGCGCGCGCGCCACGCGCGCACGACGCCGAGCGCGGCGTCGATTTCAACGTCCCCGGCGGCGCCGCGTCGCGCGCCGTCGCCGCGCGCCTCGTCCTCCGTCGCGCGCGCGAGCGCGTCGCGGACGTCGCGCCACTCCCGGACGCTCGCCCACGGCTGCAGGCGCGCGCTCATGGCGCGCCGCGGCGCGCTCTGACGCCGCACTGCGCGCCGCGGTGCATGTTGACGCGGAGCGCGCGGTCGTTCGGCGCTTCGAGCGCGTCCGTCGTCGCGCGCGCGTGTCGAGCGATGGCGACGACCGCGCGCGACGTCGCGCGGGCGCGAGGCGCGACGACGCGCGACGCGCGCGAGAGAAGTTGGCGAAGACGCGCGATGGGTTCAAATTTCAAACCGACGACGACGCGAACGACGCGCGCGACGGCGCGACGCGCGACGCGAACGTACGCGACGGCGACGGGAAGCGCGGAGGAGAAGATCATCGACGTTGAACTGGCGAGCGAGGCGAAGACGTCGTACCTGTCGTACGCGATGAGCGTGATCGTGGGGCGAGCGCTGCCGGACGCGCGCGACGGGCTGAAGCCGGTGCATCGAAGGATCCTGTACGGCATGCACGAGCTGGGATTGCGGGCGGATAAACCGCACCGAAAGTGCGCGAGAGTGGTGGGAGACGTGCTGGGGAAGTATCACCCGCACGGGGACGGATCGGTGTACGAGGCGCTGGTGCGGTTGGCGCAAGATTTTTCGATGTCGGCGCCGTTGGTGGACGGACACGGGAACTTTGGGTCGTTGGACGACGATCCGCCGGCGGCGATGCGTTACACGGAGTGCCGATTGAATAAGTTGGCGGAGAAGGGGTTGTTGGCGGACATCGGGAACGAGTGCGTGAATTTCACGGAGACGTTTGACGGGAGTCAAACGGAGCCGGAGGTGCTGCCGGCGCGGGTGCCGAATCTTTTGATCAACGGCTCGAGTGGGATCGCGGTGGCGGTGGCGACGAACATGGCGCCGCATAATCTCGGTGAGTCTGTCGATGCGCTGTGCGCGCTGGCGAAAAACCCGGATTGCTCGTTGGACGAACTCATGGCGTTGCTGCCGGCGCCGGATTTCCCCACGGGCGGGGTGGTGACGAATAAGAGCGGGATGAAGGAAATTTACGAAACCGGCAAGGGCGGGGTGACGCTTCGCGGGCGGGCGACGATCGAGCGCGTGTCGGCGGCGCGCGGTTCGCTGGATAAGGACGCGGTGGTGATCAGCGAGATTCCTTACCAAACCAACAAGGCGAGGTTGGTGGAACAAATCGCCGACCACGTCAACGGGCGCACCATCGACGGCATCAGTGATATTCGCGACGAAAGCGATCGCGATGGCATGCGCGTCGTGATCGAGATTAAGCGTGGATATGATGCAGCGAGCGTGCTGGAGGAGCTTTACGCCAAGACGAAGCTCGAAGTGAAGTTTTTTGTGAACAACGTCGCGCTCATAGACAACAAGCCGACGGTGATGCCTCTTCGCCAGATTCTCGACGAGTTCATCAAGTTTCGCGTCGATACGATCGAGCGACGGACGAGATTTATGCTCTCAAAGGCGCAAGATCGCAAGCATCTCGTTGAAGGCTTCTCGATCGTGCTCGCCGACGCGGATGGAGTGGTGAAGATTATCCGAAAATCGAAAGACGGCCCGTCGGCGTCGAAAAAGTTGCGCGAATCGCACGGTTTGTCCGACATCCAAGCCGACTCGATTCTCGCCATGCCGCTTCGTCGATTAACCGGACTCGAGGCGGATAAGTTAGACGCCGAGCTCAAGGAGTTGAACGAGCAGATCGCACACTTCCAAGGTTTGTTGAGCAACAAGTCAAAGGTCATCGACGTCCTCGTGCAAGAGGCGATGGAGGCGAAAGAGGCATTCGCGCGTCCTCGACGTACGTCCGTCGAGCAAATCGAATCTTTAAGCGGCGTCGAAGACGATTCGCCACCAAAGGATAATATTTTGACCCTCTCTGAGCGTGGATACGTCAAGCGCATCTGCCCGAAGAACTTTGGCGCGCAGAATCGAGGCACTCGAGGGAAGCGCATGAGCAAGCTCCGCGCCAACGATGAGCTTTCCAAAGCCATGCACTGCAAAGACAGCGATCAAATATTATTCTTCTCCGATCGAGGGCGAGTCCAAAAGCTCAGTGCGAAGGCGATTCCGCAATCCGAACTGAACACGATAGGAGTTCCAGCGACCAGTCTGTTGAACACGTTCGCAAAGCGCAACCAAAACGTCACCGCCATGTTGTCGACGAACATGAAACAGGATGAAGTAGCGGACGACCAAGTGGTGGTGATGTTAACAAGCCAAGGTAAGGTATCCGTGGCGTCCGCGGCGTCCATGCTCGGGCACAAGGGTAAGAAGGTGATCACGCTCGACAAGGGCGATAGGTTGCAGCAAGTGATGTTCGCGCGCACGTCCGACCATCTCTTCATCACAGGCACCGGGAAAGCTGGAAAAGGGCTCATCCTTCACTGCCGTGTCGGAGACTTCCGAGTCGTGAAGTCGGCGTGCAGGCCAATCTCGGGCATCAAAACCATGGGCGAGAAGAAGGTGGCAGAAGCCGTCGTCGAAGACGCGGGCGACGACGAAGACGACGACGAAGACGACGGCGAACTTTTGCCGCCGAAAACTGTCGGTATGGCTATCGTCCCAGGTGAACGCATGGTGTCCGCGAGCGAAGAATTCGGTCCGTTTATCTTATTTACGACGAAGAAAGGTAAAGGCAAAGTGGTCGCCGCAAACTCGTACCGCCTGCTCGGCCGCGGTCGCTCGGGCGTCATGTGCATGAAATTCAAAAAGGGTGACGACGACGCCCTGGCCACCATCACCCTCGTCGACCGCATCGGCGACGACGTCACGGATGAAGTATTGCTCTCCACCACGGGCGGAATCTCCAACCGCATCGCCGTCAACGATTTACCCAAGCGCTCGGATCCCTTGGCTCTGGGCGCCGCCATCATCAAGCTCGACGCCACGGACGCCCTGAAATCCGCCAATTTACTCCCGAGCGAAGTCGCGAGCGAGCTCGCGTGACGCGAGTGTTGTATTATTATTAACGTATTTTCCCAAGTCCCGGCGTCCACGCGTCGTCGCGCGTCGCTCTCGTCGTCGTTCTACCTCGCGTCTGGCTCGAGGCCAAATTTCAGCCGCCGCCGCCACGCGCGTTCGCATCGTCCACGAACCTCACTTTTCGCCCGCGCACGGCCGCCATGGCGGACAGCGCCGCGATGGAGAGCAAAATGGAGATCAAACGCGCGTCCACGACCGCGGGCAAGCGCGCGTTGCTCGCGCGCGCGCCGAAAAAGGTCGAAAAGGCTGGCAAAACCACCCTGTGTCTGCACGGGCAAAACAGTTCCGAAGTTTTGAAGCGTCTCCTCGCCGACCTGGCGCGAACCAAGGGCCAAGAGGCGCACAAGATGACGCGAAAGAACCCAGGGGTACGTCCGTTTGAGGGCGGGGGGGAGACGTCGCTGGAATTCTTCGCCAAGAAGGCGGACGCGGGGGCGTTTCTGCTCGGGACGCACCAAAAGAAGAGACCGAACTGCTTGACGGCGGGCAGATTCTTTGAATATCACCTGTTCGATTGCGTGGAGATGTTGGTGAGGAATTATAAGTCGATGCAATCGTTCGGGGGCGAGGGAAAGCACGCGGTGGCTGGAAGTAAGCCGTGCTTGTGCTTTCAAGGGGAGGATTTCGAGACGCACGACGGGTTGCGACTGGTGAAAAACGTGCTGAGCGATATATTTCGAGGACGAGTGGTGGATAGGATAAATTTGAAAGGAATCGATCGGGCGATCGTGTGCACGGCGTTGGCTAATCCCGGGGGACCACCGATCGTGATGTTTCGACAGTACGCGATCAAGTATAAGAAATCCGGCACGCGGTTGCCTTTGATCGAGCTCGCCGAGATGGGACCTAGTTTTGATTTCACGTGCGGACGTCACCGCGAGGCGCCACCGGACGTCAAACGCGAGGCCTACCAACGAGCTCGCGTGGCGAAAAAGCAAAAGAACGTGTCGCACGACATGTTGGAGGGCAAGGTGGGTCGCCTGTACGTGGAAAAGCAAACCGGATTAGAGGCGCTCGGCGCGGCGAAGATGAAGGGCATGAAGCGCGAAAAACGCGACGCCGCCGCCGAACGCAGCGCGGCAAAACAAGAGGCGTCGACCGCCGCGCCCGCGTCCGGGGCTGGCGCGTCCAAGCGCTCGAAGAAGGCGACGTGATCGACGGCTCGGCGCCAACCGTACGATGGAGTTGGATGAGGAAGATTACGAATTGCTCGAGGATAACCAAGTCACCGGGTTCAAGCGCAAGGAGAAGAAGAATGCTTTGATTGGATTAAAAAGTGTCTTCGCGGCGTCTACCTCGAGTCGCCTCGCGCCGGGTTCGAGACGGAGATGC
>Ga0255753_1000643_pt1 | contig 44622 bp, 30 predicted proteins | sample 041ome_10_FD_179953 | JGI IMG/M metagenome (GOLD analysis project Ga0255753, IMG submission 179953) | Coastal salt marsh microbial communities from the Groves Creek Marsh, Skidaway Island, Georgia - 041412US metaG (version 2) | ecosystem: Environmental > Aquatic > Marine > Intertidal zone > Salt... | reverse complement strand
AAATACCCTAAAAATTAGGGCTTTTTTTGGTGGAAGAGAACGACGACGACGACGCTCGAACGCGACGTGCGGACACGAAATGGATTCAGATATCGTGTTTTCGGTCATCTCCATGAGTCCCAGCACCTTTTTTGACCGATCGCGCTTCGTTTACAAAACGACATGCATCGATTGACGCGCTACGGGTATGCGAGAGGGGAGGGAGGAGGAGGGAGAGACAAAAAAACCGCATAACTTTCACGAAGTACTTTGATATGGCGTAAAAGGTATTAGGGCTAAACTTGTCACAATTCCACTTCCCTGTCGAAAGTTACGGGTAGAAATCATCAAAGGCCGGGGTAACGCCGCATGACGCAGAGGTAACAACGCAAAATACCCTAAAAATTAGGGCTTATTCACATGGACGAGAACGGCGCCGACGGAGCTAGAACGCGACGCGCGGACACGAAACCAAGTCGCAAATTAATGTTTACACATTCGCAGCAAGTTTCATGATGCTGTTCGGCGATTTGCGCTCTGTACAAAACGACATGCACCGATTGATGCGCTACGGGAAGTGGAACATATCATTTCATTACATATCTTTGTATCATTTTGCCGACGAAGCTTCGTCGCGTTGTTCTCGCGTTTCCACCTTGACATCGTTTGAATGACCACTGACGTGCTCTTCCGCCGAATATTCCGCGTCACCGTGAATGTAGCACTCCAATTGATGAATCTCACTTCGAGCTTCTGCTAGCACGCTCTTCAAAAGCTCGCCTATTGAAATCACGCCGAGAACGCGAGGCTGAATTGGATTGCCAAGGTTGTCGAATCCTTTCGAGCCAATCACAGGAATGTGTCGCAGTCGATTGTTCGTCATCGTTTCAATCGCGGCCAATGCGGTGCTGTGCGGCGAGGCAAAAATCAATTTCTTCTTGCTTTCGCCAGCGTCTGAATGCTTGAAGTCTGTCATGATGTCCTTCACCTTGGTGTCTAATCCGATGTTGCCTTGAGCCACGGCGTTGAGATAGTCACGTTCGGTGATGATGCCTACGATTGCGTCGTTTTCAGCACTGAGAAGTAATTCTTCGTCCGAAATGACACCGCTTCGGTCTGCGTCTAGCGCTTCACGTTGCATGACGACGAGCGCGCTCAAATGTGTTACAAACATCTGGCGAACGGCGTCCATTACTCGCGCTTCTTCGTCGATCCAATGAGTTTGCCCGAATTTCATATGCTTGGCAGATGTTGCATCGATAACATCGGACACTAAGACGCAGCCATACGTTGAGTAGTGCGACGCGTCGCCGTATGCTTGTTTGCAACGAGAATGAGCCGCCTCGAGCACTTCCCGGCACAAACACGTGTGGTGCCCTGGATCCAAGCTGTGCACGGTCGGATTGAGAATGTAGCGTTTGGCGAACACCAGAGAAGCTGGCCAAGACGTGAAGAAAGTACCGCCGTCGTTGTCGAGCGTGAAAAAGGTACCCGTGATGGAGCTGCCACGTCGGACGACGTCATTTTGGCGTAAGAGTCGATTACAACGCGCCAGGGCGCTGCATGCGCGAGCGACGCGTTGGCGCATCATGGACGTGATTCTGGTGCTTTTACTGCGGCGGCTTGAAGGGTCGTGCGTCCGCGAGTGACGGAAACGCGCGCGCGACGCTTCGGATGTTCATGTATCGGAAGGTGAGATTATTCGTGTATTTATGTCGTCAGCGTTTCGTCCAGCACTGACACACACAGGCGTTGTTTGCGATGTTAACGACTCTGTGTCGTTGTTAACTTGAAGGGGAATTTATACCTGTAACTTTTGACATGGAAGTTGAAATGTGCGCGCGAGAGGGAATCACACTCACCTGTGGAAAAGTGGAAAACGTATGCAAGATGGCGTCGTCCATGTTCCTCGTACCTTTTTTAAGGCTATCATTTTTATTTTTAATGTGTTTATCATCAAGTTTGACATGAGATTCATGGGTGCGATATCGTCGCACATACGTTTCACGCTTTGCCGTTTTCACGCTTTGCCGTACGCGACTAAGCCGAGACGCGTCATCTTCGTCTCCAAAGGGCGACGATCCCGCGCGTGTACGTGTACGTGTACGTGTCTTTACGTGTTTTTTTAAGCGTAACGCATTCCCTCAGATGGTGCGCCGACGGGCCGGGTGCGTGGCAAAATGGTGGCATTCCAGGCACCATGGCGCCGAACACACCCCCGGCGTGCGGCGGCGATGCCGGCGGCGCCCTGGCGCCCGCGCGCCGCTCGGCGCGCTTCGGCACACACAGCCACGCACACCCACAGTGCTTACGTACTGTTCCCACTAAGACAGTTGTGTTGCCACCGCACGCGTGCCGTCGTCGCACATCGCTCGAGTGTGTTTTGTGTCCAGGCACCCTGTGTGCAGACGAATCGGCGTCGTCGTCGCGGTCGCGTGCGCCAGTCGTTCGCGGCAGACCGCGGCGGACGCGACGGGACGGGCGGTGGCGGTCGCGATGGCGACGACGACGACGACAACGATGGCGATGGTGATGCGGACCGCGGCGCCGCGCGCGCGACGGTCGCAGTCGTCGCCGTCGTCGCCGTCGTTCGGCGCGCGGGTGGCGGCGCGGTCGTTGGCGAATGGTGGGCGGCGCGGCGCGTGCGCGCGCGCGCGGATGGATGGTGATGTCGTCGAGGACGACGAGGAGGATGGTGGTGGTGATGGTGATGCCGCGCGACGACGCGTGTTGTCCACGTCGTCGTCGGCGTCGGCGGCGGCGGCGGCGGCGGCGGCGGCGGTCTCGCGGCGCGCCACGGTGGCGCAGCACTTTGTGAATTTGAAAAACGGCGTCGAGGCGTTGCCGACGCTCCGACGCATGGGCGTGTCGTCGTTCACGTATATCCGTATCCAATCGTCTTTACTCGAAGCCGGGAATGTGGAGAAGATGGTGCTTGAGCTTGATTCGTCGCTGTTGCTCGCGCTCGCGCTCGGACGGTCGTGTTTCGTGTGGGATTACGGCTCGCGCGACGTCAATCCGCTCAAGAGCAACGGGAATTCGCGAGCGTTGTGGTACGGCGCCGAGTTCGTGCGCTACGCCACGCGTAAGGAGTGGTTTGGGAACACGTCCGTTCCCCCGGTGTTGCGTGGGAAAAACGTCGAGCGGGATTTCGCGACGAAACTGACGATGTTGAGTCGCGGCGCCAAGCGAAAGCTTCGGTACTATCGGCAATTCATCCCGGACGACGTCGACGATGTGAGACTTCTGGGCGTGTACAAAGCCACGACGCACGATGACGATAACGAGTTTTATCGCAACGTATTACACGCCGAGGAGTTTGGGGCGAGGCGAGCGGAGAGAGACCCGAGCGGTCTGGTCGGCGACGTCGACGAGGCGACGACGATTCGCGCCATTAAAGAATTAGGATTCAACATCTTTTACAGCGGTGCCGAAGAACCGGTGTGGCTGAATCAACTCCGCGGTAACAGCACTAGCGATAGCGATAGCGATAGCGATAGCGGTATGTAGGAATGCATCATCAAAGCTGATACTGAAACTAAAAACTAAAACTAGCCACCTATTTTTACGTACAGGAGTAGCGCACGCAACTATTAAGCGGTGAAATAATTTGTGATTGGATTACTTTTCGCCTTCTTGAATGATGGTCCACCACCAGTACCACCACCAGCAGCGTTCGCCTTTGGGAACAACGACGCGCGAATTTCGCGTTGAATCTCTTCGGGTAACTCGGCCAACACGCTTTTATCGATTTGATCCGCCTTGATTGGACTCACGGCTGGTGTCGTTGTCGTCGCGCGTTCGGTGGCATTTTTGAACATTTCCACGACATCGCCGCAATCTTTTTCGTTTGACACAAAATTTGAGGCGGAAATGGATAAACCCGTGATGGACCAATTCGAGCGACCGCTCGCCCACTTGGAGACGAGCGCCAAAGCGTCTTGAGCTTTTTCCGCCGCGCCTGCGCGCAGCGCGCAGCTTCGCGAACAATACCCGTTACTCGTGCCACGTTCATCTGGTGAAGACAATCCTAGCGTCAAGAGCTTGGCGGTGCGATCCCATTCTACTTCATCCGCCTCGACGCGATCGTTGAGCTCGGCGGCGAGCTCCGTGAGCCGATATTTCACCGCCTCGAGCGATTTAAGCGCTAGCGCCCCTCGAAACGTCTTGCCCGTGCCGATGCTCTTGGGCATTTCGCGCGCCTTGACTGGATCGTCATCCAGACCGAGCGACACTTTGCGCACCCATTGCGCCTTTTCCTCGCCGACGACGTGCTCGAGCTTGCGAATGGGCGTCACCGCGAGCTCGCCGATGGTCTTCACATCCAACGCCTCGGCGAGCTCACGACCGAGCTTGGCACCGAGACCGCGAATGCGGTCGATTGGCAGATCGCGGAGGAGATTTTCGGTGTGATCTGGGCACAGCACCGTCTGAGAATTAGGCTTATTCATGCCGCTCGTGAGTTTGGCGAGCATTTTATTCGGCGCGATGCCCGCGCTCAACGTGTACCCGAGCTCATCCATACAGCGCTTACGAAGACCTTCGCAAATGTACGCCCCAGCGGCAAGTAACTTTTCTTCTTCGCGCCATTCGTGTTCTTCGCGATCCCACCACGCCATGGACGCCTCATCCGGCAGCCGCGGGCGAAACTTAGCCATGGGATCGGGCGCCGCCGCCGGCTCCGACGGTTCAGACACAGTCGCCAACGACGCCTCCTGGGCGTCACCAACGCCACCGCCACCGCCGTCAGTCGCGGGCGCGATGACGACGCCATCCGCCGACCCCGCGCGCAAGTTCGCCTTGCTCACGAACGCCGGCGCCTCGCTCGCGCCCGCCACGTGCGACCGTCTCGCGCGCGCCACGACTTCTTCAAATCCAACCTCCTCCAGCGCCGCATTCGCGCTCAGCGTCAAATCCAAATACGCCTCATCAATCGATGCGCGTTCAATCACCCCTCCACACGCCAACACTTGCGCAACCTTGGCCCCTGCGTCGCGATACGACGTTAAATCCGCCTTGGACCGCCGCGTCGGCACTTGCACAAACACGCACTCCGGCGCCATCCTCGCCGCCTCACCCGCACGCATCTGTCGCTTCACGTTGCACGCACGCGCTTCATAACTAACCGCTATCAATGAATGGTTCTCAAAGTCCTTCGCCCCGCGATCGAGCACGCGCGCCCGCACATCTTGTGCGCTCATCGATTTCACCCCACCCTGTTCGAACGGATTATACTGCACCACCGCCACGGGACGTCCATGCAGCGACGGATCGAGCGTGCGCTCGACTTGCACGTAGAACGCATCGAGATCGAGGTGGGCGATGACTCGCGCGGCGCCCGCGGCGCCGGATGACATCGCGGCGGCGAATGGCGCGCGGAGCCGCACACCATCGCATCAAGTGTGTCAACTGTCGCGCCGCATTCGACGCCGCCATGCGCTCGACGACGGCGCCGCGAATCGCGCCGCGCGCGCGGGCGACGCTACCGCGCGGGCGGCGAGTGATGGCGAGCGCGGATGCGCCGTCGACGAGCGCGCGCGTGCGCGAACTGAGAAATGAAGGCGCGTACGCGGTGTTGGCCAAAGCGAAAGCGCTCGAAGCGCGCGGGCGCGACGTGGTGCACTTGGAGATTGGCCAGCCGGGGTTCGCGACGCCGGAGAATATCGCTCGAGCGGGTATGCGCGCGATCGAGGGCGGGGCGACAAAGTACGCGGCGCCGGATGGGACGATGGAGCTCAGGGATGCGGTGGCGTCGTACGTGGCGAGGACGCGAGGCGTCGACGTCGATGCGGATGAAGTCGTCGTCGGACCAGGGGCGAAACCGGGTTTATTTTTACCCACGCTCGCGGTGGTGGATCCAGGGGACGAGGTGGTGTTCCCGGACCCGGGGTTTCCAACGTACGCGGCTATGGTGGACGCCGCCGGCGGCGTGAAGAAACCGGTGGCGTTGCGCGCAGATGGCGCGTCGTTCGATATGGATGCCCTCGAGCGCGCGGTGAATGCAAAGACAAAGTTAATTGTGATTAATCCCACCGGGGGGAATCCCACGGGAGGGGTGATGCCGAGAGAGGATGTTGAACGCGTCGCGGCGTTGGCGCGAAAATTCAACTGTTGGGTGCTGAGCGACGAGATATATTCAAGACTGATTTATTCGGAAAGCAGTAGCGGTAGCGGCGACGTCAGTAGTGACGGTGCGTCGAACAGCGCGACGACATCGAACGCCGATGACGATTCGGTATTCTCCATAATTTCCCTTCCCGGGATGAAGTCGCGAACGATTTTAGTGGATGGATTTAGCAAGACGTATTGCATGACTGGATGGCGCTTGGGGTGGATTGTCGCCCCCAAAACCCTCGCCGAACGCGTAAAACTTCTTACCGTACACTCCGTGGGTTGCGTCGCCGCATTCACCCAAGTCGCCGGCGTTGAGGCGCTCACCGGGCCGCAGGACTCTGTCGTCGCCATGCGCGACGCGTACAAAATCCGCCGCGACTACCTCGTCGACGCTCTCAACGCCATTCCGGGCGTCACCTGCGCCAAGCCCGCAGGCGCATTCTACGTCTTCCCAAACATCGCCTCTTTTGGCGTGTCCTCACAAGAACTCGCAGATTATCTCCTCGAAGACGCCGGCGTCGCCTTACTCCCGGGCACCGACTTTGGCGCCAACGGCGAAGGCCATCTCCGTCTCTCCTACGTCGGCGACCTCGACACCCTCCGCGACGCCGTCGAGCGCATCAAAACATCCCTCGCCAAGTTCGCGTCGCGCCCATAGCTCACTTGCATCGCCCATCGCGCCCCTAGATGTCATGTAACGCGTCCTTCGCGCCGTGCCAAATGTTTACATTAGTGGCGTCACGCCTCAACACCCAAACGCCCCACCCATCCACCGGCCCGAAACAACGCGCCTCGACCGCGTCGATTCCCGCGCCGTACCACCCTCGCGCGCGCCGCACATCTCCGTACCTCGCGCATATCCACCGCGTCCGCACCCGTTCGCCGTTCGCGACGACGACGACGACGCGCGCGCGCACACGGATCGCATTCGCGAGTCTCGTGGTTTCGTGTTGAACGACGCATTTCGAATCGCTTCGCGCGTCGCGTTCGCGGTCGTTGAACGCAGTCGTTGGTGACGCCTACGCGCGCGATGTCGACGGATGGTCGTCGGCGTGCGATGACGCGATCGCGACGTTCGGCGTTGAGAGCGTCGAGAGCGACGACGGCGTGCGCGATGGCGGCACTCGCGCGGATCGCGGGCGCCTCGGCGGCGTCGTCGTCGTCGTCGTCGTCGATGAGTCATGGACACGCGTACGCGACGTCGACGTCGGTGCCGGCATCGCAGATGTTGCACCGCGAGAGACCGAAGATGCCACTGTTTGGACAGACGGAGGAAGCCGAGTGTGATTTTTACATGTCCCCAACTGGGATCGCCGACGCGTCGGATGAAGACGCCGGGTCCGTGACGAATCCGTTTGGTTCGTTTGAAACCTCGCAGTTGGTGTTGAAGCCTGGGAATATGTTGTGCGTGGAGAGTGGGACGTACACGTATGATACGTTTGTTGGCGCGGAAATTGTCGCGCAAGGGACCAAGGAGGCGCCGATTGCGATCAAGGGACGCGCGAGCGCCGCCGGAGTGTATCCAAAGATTAAGTTTACAGGCGCCGTGGCGATGGATTTTAGAGCTGCCGAATACGTTACCATGGAGAACATTGAGATTGACGGCGGTGCGAAAGCGCTCGACGCGAGATCGACGGTGGCGAATTACTGGTGGACGAATAAGAAGATCACCAATCAAGGGCAAATGTGCTTTCGATTGCGAGACAAGTCGCGACACGTGAAGATTTTGGGGTGCGCGTGCCATGACGTATCGGATAACGCAGTGACTGTGTTGGATGCGTTCTACACGACGATTAAGAACAACGTCTTTTATCGTATTGGCTGGTATCCATCTACTTCGACGACGACACCGATGGCAATTCGACGAGCGTACACGCCCAAGACGAGTGAAGTTGAGGAAGATGGCGAATATCGCCTTGATATCGACGGTAACGCCATTTTCAACGTCGAATCGCACATGTACGCGCGTAGTGATACAGATTCGACCGGCGAGATAATTGACGCGTTTGCCATTTCTCTCGATACCGTGACGGATGAAGATTCCAGGTATCGCATCAACGAAAACTTGTTGGCGTTCAACAACAACAACAACTTGCTCTACAAGTACAATCCGCACTTGACGGTGAGCAAAAATACCATCTATTCAGATCCAGCGCACCCATCCAACGGCATCACGGACGTGTCTGACGCGTCTCGGGCTGTTTTGCAAAGCAACGTCGTCTACACGGGTAAGGACGCCGAGTACGCGGCGCGTTTCGCGTCCAAAATGTCTTCCGACACGCGTGATAACGTCGTCGGTGGTGGTGCCGATATTACTGGGGAAGAGAACATGAAGAATGTCGGCGATTACACACGCATATTTGCTGACGCACCGGGTGGAGACTTTTCCGTCGTCCCGAGTATCACCAACCTCTTGGGCGACGGCGCGGAAGCTCTAGGCGTAGATGCCAGCACTTTGGAGCGATTGGCGACGATTGCGCAGCAATATAATGGCCAAGCGATCGGCGAAAGCACGTGGAAGGTCAATCACGAAGCGCTCACGCTCATGATTATCGACACGAAACCAGCCAAGTTTGACGGCGCTGAATTCAAGCGAACGTCGCCGAGCGAGGCGCAAATCGATTTCACTTCCTCGACGACTGGGGAAAAGTTTACGTTGAAGTTGAATTCCGAATACGCCCAACAAATTTACGACGCTGGCGACGTCTCGCCGCTTTCGGAGAGTTACAAAACTCTTGATAATGGTGAGCGTCCCCAGGATACCGTGAATGTCCCGCCAGCCGTCGCCACGGAGGAATATCCGACGACGAATTCTGCCTACCCATCTTCGGACACCAACGCATATCCTTCGAAAGGATACAGTGCGTACCCGGCGTATCCCTCTTCCGAAACCGAAAACATCAAACATGCGACGCAAGACGCCGTCGACGCTATTGAGGCGGCGACTGCGAAAGCTATTGCCGAAGTCAAGAAGGAAGCGCCTAGTGTCGAGGAATTGAACAAAGAGGATGGTTTGATCCAGGATGACTCGGGCGAGTACGAAGCGACCGAACCGTTTGCCATTCCCAATGTAGATTTGGCCGGCACCGACCCAGACGCGGGCGTCAAAGACGGGCGCGTGGTCGTTCCAACGGCGGATGGCAAAACTGGTCTCATCAGAGAACAGGTCATTGAAGGCGATGCATCGATCGTGGATTTGGACAAGCCGGATGAAGACGTGAGTAAGATTGTAGGTCTCGACGAGGAGTGCTACAGTCCTCCGCCCCCGTGTTCTCGCCAGATTCATCTGATGGCGTACAGAACTTCTCATCCACAAACAGCCACTTCGCCGGTGGCAGATACGACTCTCAACGCGCCCACGACGGAGGATACCACTCTCAACGCGCCCACGACGGAGGATACCACTCTCAACGCGCCCACGACGGAGGATACCACTCTCAACGCGCCCACGACGGAGGATACCTCTCTCAACGCGCCCACGACGCCAGAGGAGATTCCCCAGCTCGGTGACTGGGGCGTTCGCGATCCGAAGCAACAACGTAGACAACGAAGAGCAACTTTGGCCGCATTGGGCATCAAACAAACGCACTCTGAGCGCTTTGGTGATTTTATCGCACCCGTCGCTATCATGTTGGCGGTTGTTGCGGCGGTTGTCGTGAGCAATAAATCTTGGATGTCTTCGGACGCCGTTGAAGAGCGAGCCTCGTTACTCGCCATGGCTGAGGAAGCTGAAGAAAGAAGCAGCATGAGCAAGTATAGCAGCACAAAGAAGATGCGTCGAAGTGCACTCATCGGTTCCGCAGTTGCTGGCGTTTGCTTGGTGGTTGCGTCTACCACGTCTTCGGCTCCTCGCGCGTCAGATATGAAAGTCGCGCGCGCCGAAGTCGCTCAGTTGGGTTCAAAGCTCTCTTCGTGCGCTGGAAAGTTCTACGTCGTCGGTCTTCCCGAGGCATCGTGTTCAGTGCGAGCGAGTGACATTCCCGTCGAATCTAGACCATTTCCGCTTGAAGATTATATCAAGTTTGAAGCGTACCTCGTCGCGCGGCTTTCGTGGGGCGCGTTTTGGCAAATGAAGAAGACGGCGTTTGACCTTCGTACCGAAGCAAAGGCTCAGCTCCTGCAAGAATCCGGATCAAAGATAGAGGATGAGTCGTTGAACATCGATTTCAACGCGCAGTGCTTGAGAACGAAAGCGTGGTGCACGAGGTCAGACGAAGGAAAACAATCGATGTGTTGCCGAAGCATGCCAGTTAGCCCGTTGGAAATGGCCGACAACTCGTTGGCGTTTAGCTCGTATCAAAGTGTTTTGAGAAACATCTGCGCGTGCACCGCGAAAAAGAAAGATGTGGTACCGGCTGGTTGTGGCCAGATTTCCACTGAAGGGCGCGATATGTATTGCGATAGACAACGTACTTTGGGCGTGAGCGATGTCAAGCTGAACAAGTGCTGCTCTGCCCCAAATCCGTTCCGGGTACAAGAGTGCTTGTGCTTGGCGGATGAGGACAATCACTGGGACTATCGATAGTTTAAAAATTAGGGACAAAAGTAACTCGTGTATGTGATAATTATAAAACACAAACATAATCAGAATATCTCAAAGAACGATACAATGCGCGAGGAAACGACGATGCGAGCATTTCTGCTCTGCGCAATCCAAAGAACGATGCGCGCCAAGAGAGAGGAAGTACATGCGTGAACTGAAATTAGCCATCCATGCTGGTGATGCCACCATCGGTAATTTGAAATTCAGCCTCGGCTTCTTTCAAATCCGGCCCTTGCAACACCTTCAACACACGAGCTTCCGCGCGTCCTTTACGAACTTGAAGTCGAATTGTAGACGCGTGCGCCAAAACATGTCCTCCGATTGGTTTCTTTGGCTCGACACCAGCGAACGCCATACCGCCAGGATCACTTTGCACTTGGTTCGTCAAAATCACTGCCACGTTGTACTCGTCAGCCAACTTGGTCAATCGAGAGAGAAACTGTCCAAGACGTTGCTGACGCTCGCTCAACTCGCCGCGTCCGGTGTAGTCGACGCGGAACGGCGCCATGATTGAATCGATCACGAGAAGCTTGTAGGGCTCTTCAGCCATTTTAGCTCCGATTTGAACGAGTGCAGTCATCATTTGTTCATTTGTAAACGTGCGGGCAACCATGATATTTTCCAAAACGGCGGCGCTATCCAAACCAAAGCGATCGGCGATTTGCACGATGCGCTCGCCGCGAAACGTGCCTTCGGTATCAATCCATGCTACCTTGGCACTTCCACCACCATTTTCAATCGGAAGTTGCGTAGTCACTGCAAGTGTGTGGCACAATTGCGTCTTCCCACAGCGCCACTCGCCAAAAATCTCCGTAATCGCGCGCGTCTCAAACCCGCCGTTTAAGATTTCATCAATCGCTGCGCAAGACGTCGTCAAATGTAAAGTATCCTTACGCTTTTCACACCACTCTGCGCCACTGATAAACCCACCCGCATCGCGATCAGAAAGAACTTTTTGCGCGCTTTCGAGCAATTTATCCACCTTGGCGTCGCTGAACCCACGCACCGCAACCAAATCCTTGCGCGTGTACAACATTAAAGAGCGCACCGTGGAAAATCCCGCCTCGTGCACCTTTTTAATATCCGTCGCACTCACGCCGTATTGCTGCAACGCATCAATGGGAATGTGCGATGTAGGCACATCCAACAGCTCATGCATACCGTCGCCCACGTCCGCCTCGACGTTGCTGTGCGATGCAACGAAACGCGCGCGCGCGGCGGTTAGTCTACGACGTCACACCATCCGAGACGACGACACTCGCAACACACACGCGACGATGACAGCCGGACTACCGCGTTCGCGCGCGCGCGCGACGTACATGTTTTCAGCAGCCTCTGATGCCTTTTCTTTGCGCTTACGCGACGCCGTGGACGACATGATGATGCGTTCTCGTCGTCGATGTCGATTCGCGTCGGGTGCCTCGTTTCACTCGAGCGTCGTTGTCGATTCAATCACGCGCGTCACAGCACGTATCGTCTCGCGTGCGTGCGTCGTGCACGCTGTCGTATGTGTGTTGCCGTGTGCGTCGCGCGATGCGTGCGTGATGCAAAGATGTGCGAATCGCGCGCGTCGAATTGTGAGGCGAGGCGTCCCGGGACGTCGCATTAAAATCGCTACGAGTTTACGCGCTATGCTTTGAAATGGCTCTCGCGATGCGCTGCGTGAACGCATCGTCAGCGGCGAGTTCTAATAACGCAGCCTTGATTGCGGCTGGGGAAATAGCGGTCGGGAGCGCGGCGGGTAGCGTCGACGCGACGGCGACGGGCGCGGATTTGACTTTGGTCGTCGCGCGCGCCGCAGAAGCGCCGGCAAGGTTCCTCGGCGCTTGTAAAATTCGAATCGGCGCCGCCGCCGATGCGGACGAGGATGATGCGATATCGTTCACCCCATTCGCATGATTCGAGCTCGGCGAAAGCGATGATGCGCTGGCGAATAAAGCTTCTAAACCGTGCTTCACGGTCGCGCTCGTAGACGTCGCCGGCGGCGCCGCCCGTGAAATCGCCGTTAAATCTTCAAACACCTCCGTCATGGACTCACACTCGCTCTGATCGTGGAACCATATTCCATTCACTTCTGATCCAATCTTATACATCAAGTACGGCACGGAAGGCTCAACCTCAAACCCGTCGCCCCCGATCGCTTGCGTGAGATTCTCCGACCCGCATCGATTCAACACCACGAACGCGTACCTCGGCGCCGTGGACCTCGACACCACGAACAGCGCGCCTTCAACGTTCTTCCTCGCCCATTGCCTCGCCGCGGCATCGAATCTATACAACACCGCGTGCTTGGAGTGCGCGACTATCGACTCAATCGCATCGTCATCGCGCTTCAACACGCGAAGGTTAATGTCCGACGTGCCTTCCGGCGTGGACGGCGCCGCGGTCGCGGGCGATGCTTTCGGTTTCACCGTTCTCGGCGGCATGACGCGCGCGATTCGCGAGCGATTCGCGCGGGGTGTTGTGACGATGAAAGCTAACGATTGCGACGTGCGATGCGCCATTGTGATGCGCCGCGCGCTCGCGCACGCCACCCGTCGGGCGCTCGCATCGTCATCGTTCGCAGCACCGACAGTAGGACCGTTGCCGCCGTCCGTGCGGTCGACATCGACGTCGTACGCGCGCGAGATGTCGACGCTGTGCGTGCTCGCGGCGCCATCGCTCTTGGCTTCAAAACCATTGACCGATCGATTGCGCGCGGAAACGCCAAAGGAATTCGACATCGTGCTCGGGAGCGAGATTGAGGACTTTAAGGATGTCATCGATGGCGCGAAAAGTCGCGACGAGGTGTCCATGCTGTGGTGGTTTGCGAAGAAGGAGTTAGTGGAGGGATTCATGGCATCGGCGAGCGTGGGCGAGCGCGTGCGTTGGATGCATTCAGGGAGCGCGGGCGTCGAACATTTACTCGCCGTGGATGCGGTCAAGAATCATTCTGCACCGCTGTCGAACGGGAAAGGGGCGTTTAGTGCGAGTTTAGGCGAGTGGGGGGTGTTCGCGTGCATGTATTTCGCCAAGCGCGTGGACGTCATGCGCAAGGCGCAGTCGGAACGACGGTGGATTCGCGAACATGTGGGGATGATTGAGGGCAAAAGAATGTGTGTTGTTGGGTACGGTGATATTGGCGCGCATGTGGCGTCTAGGGCAAAGGCGATGGGGATGCACGTGGATGCAGTGCGTCGTTCTCCGGAGAAGACGTCGGCGAACGATTCGAGCGTCGAACGCGTCGTATCATTCGCGGAGATCAATGACGCGGTAAAGGATGCAGATTACGTCGTCGTCGCGTTACCTGCGACACCAGAGACGGAGAAAATGATCAACGCTGATGTGCTGCGATCGATGAAGCCATCGAGCGTGCTCATTAATGTCGGGCGCGGATCGACGGTGGACGAAGACGCGCTCGTGGACGCCTTGCGAGACAAGACAATCGCCGGCGCCGCGCTCGATGTGTTCGCCGTCGAACCGTTACCAAGTGATCATGCGTTTTACGGCATGGAGAATGTGTTAATCAGCTTTCACTGCGCGGATCTGACTGCGGATTATCACGATTTGGCGCTCGATTGTTTCATTGAAAACGCTACAAATGTCGTCAAGGGACAACCGCTGACGCACGTTGTCGACAAGGCTCTGGGATACTAGTACCTCCCAGACCTTTCCTACGACAATGACAATCACACTTGCATACACGTTTTGTAAAAAAACCAATAGCGCGCGCACACGTACATGATGAAACAATGCAATCAATCACATTAAAAAATCAAAATTTCGACTTGTCTACATACCGCAAATCGCCCTCTTCGATGTTCGCGTACTTGGCCAAAATCAACTCCCCGAGCTGCTCGCTATAGTCCCCTTGCAAATCGAGCTCATCCTTTCCCGTCGCGCCCTTGGTCACCGAACACCCGCACGCAAACTTCTTCCCAAACATCTTACTCGCGTCCTTCAAGTCGACGTCAAACGCGTCCAAGCCTTGCACGTTGGTGATTTGCTTTTTGCGATTCCGGCTCAACCGCGTAATCACCACCTCCTTCGCCTTGGATTTTGATTTCTTGGACGACGATGATTTCTTCTTCGTCTCCTCCGCGCCGGCGTCGCCCGCGGCGTCGCCCGCGGCGCCGTCGGCGGCAGCGCCACTCGTCGCGGGCGCATCCCCAGCGGCGTCATCGCTCAACGCAACTTTCTCGAGCTTTGCCGCAGCGACGCGCGCGCACGACGCGTATTCGCAGTACTCATACGGACACGAGCATTCGGCGCAGTATTCCACGTCCATCGCGCGCGCTTCGAGCGGTGTCTGCGCGTCGGGTTGTGACGAGAGCCGTGCGCGAGCTGTGGCTGCAGTCCGCGGCGTCGGCACATCGGCGCGATGAGCGCGATCGATGATGCCCTGGACGACGCGCTCGATCTCGAGCGCATTGCGTTCAATGAAGGCTTCCGCGAAGGCGCCGAGCGCGGTCGCGTGGACGGCATTGACCACGGGCGCGAGCTTGGCTTTCAGAAAGGATTTGAGCTCGCGCGTGAGGTGGGTTACTACGCTGGATGTGCGCGCGTTTGGCGCGAGCTCATGGCGCGAGTGCGCGATGAAAGCGTGTATAGTGAACGTGTCCGTCGGTTAGTCGCGCAATTCGACGCGCTCGTGGCGGCGAGTGCGATTGGCGATCCTTTGGATGCCGAAGTGCTCGCGCGCGCGGAGGCGTTGCGAGGAAAGTTTAAGACCATCGTTGCTCTTCTCGGCGCGCGTGAAGCATACGGCGACGGTGCGAACGATGACCGTGGTATTAGTTTCTAGGTTTAGTGCGCGCTCAAACGCGCGGCGAGAGAGTTACGATAAGACATCTCGCTCACCGAGGATAAAAAGCGTCCGAAACGTGCACCGCCGCCTCACTGTAACACACGGGGTATGCTCAGTTACGCCCGAGCGTTGGCATCGGTTACGCAAGGCGCCCGCGTGCAGTTAGGCTGCACAAGACCATCGTCGCGCACGCGCATCGTTTCCGCCGCGGAAAGTCGTCGTAGGATTGTCATGTCCTCGGGACGCAAACCAGGCGTGGCGTCAGACAAAGAGTTTGACGCCTTCCTCGCCGCTGCCGCTGGGCGAAACATCGTCGTCGTCGACGCACGCAATCCGGACTTTTCCATCGAAGCGGATGATGCAAAGTTTGGCGCTGATGGTGGATCTGCGCCGATTTCGCAGTGCGGAACGCCGGCGCGCCCAAACGCGATGAATATTCCCTTTGAGCGCGAGGCCAAGCGCTTGCAACCGCAAGGCATCGAAGCGCTCGCGGCAAAGACGGGCGGCGATAAAACGACCCCGATCGTCACGCACTGCGGAGGCGGCGGGCGAGGACAAAAGGCTAAGGAAGCGCTCGAAGCCATGGGCTACTCAAACGTAGTAAACGGTGGAGGTCCCGCCGTCGCGGAGCTCTGGACAAAGTTCGGGTCGCTTTAAACCCGACACGATGCTCTCGCCCCAGCGCATGATTTATGCGAGCGTTTTGACTCATTCATTTCATACCTAGCTATTTTATTACATACACAGTTGAAGCATTGTCCCAAGTTAAGCTGTCGCTTGACGAGTCAAGCCAATAGCCCCGACGTTTGGCTCTAGAATTTTGCCGCATCCCAAACACTCTTCGCCATCGTAGAACACCGCATATTGTCCGGGTGCTAAGCCTTGATCGTCTTCGTCGATAACAACGTCACTGACGCGCTCGCCATCGACCGCACCAAAGGTGAACGATGTGCACGGGTATATTTTCTCGCCGTGACGAACCTTGACGCGCAGGTTCTCAATCGATTCCAAAGGCGGTTCAACGCCAGAAATCCAATTGAATCCGGCCACTGTAAATTTGTTGCGCGCTTTGTCTAGGCTATAATAGTCACGCGTGACGTATACGATGTTGTTCACGCAATCTTTCCCGGCGACGTACCACGGGCCGCCGTGGAGAAACAATCCACTCCGTTGACCGATGGTGTGAAACCAGTATGCGCGATGTTTTCCGAGCACCGTGCCAGATTCTACTTCAATAATATCGCCTGGCATTTCCCCCAAATGCTCGGCGATGAATTCGCTAAATTTTACCTTGCCTAAAAAGCAAATACCTTGTGAGTCTTTACGTCCGGCGTTTGGAAGCTCCGCCGACTGCGCGAGCTGCCGAATCTCCGCCTTGGGCATACCACCCACAGGAAACATCACGCTGCGCAACTGTTCTTGGCTCAAGTCTGCTAAAAAGTACGTTTGGTCTTTAAAAGAGTCACCAGACATGACGAGCTTTGCCTCCCCCGTGACATCGTTCCGCTCCACGGCGGCGTAATGTCCGCTCGCCACTCGATCAAACCGTCCAGGGTGGGTCTTCGCCAACCACTCACGAAACGCGCCAAACTTCACGCGACTATTACACAACACGTCTGGATTTGGCGTTCGACCCTTGCGGATCTCTTCCACGCTATCTTTGACGACTAAATCCCAATACGCCTCTGTCAACGCCACCGTCTCCAGCGCCGTCCCGGTACGCGCGCACACCGCCTCCGCCACTCTCAGGTCCTCCTCCCACGGACACGCATCCCAGGTATTGCGAAAATCCTCTTGAAACCAGATTTGCAAGTAAAACGCCACGCACTCATGTCCGGCGGCTTGAAGCAACGACAGCGCTACGGAGCTGTCCACCCCTCCGCTGAGCAGCACCGCGACGCGCAACGGCGCGCTCGCGGGCTCGCACAGCCGCAAGGCCGCCGCATCTTCGGGCACCCAATCGAACGATGGTAACGACGCTCCGTGCACGCGCACTGGCTCTTCCGCGCTCGAGCTCACGGCGCGCGCGCGATAGCAGCGGTGGTGTCGCGTGGAGCTCAACTTTTTCAATGGCGGCTTGGGCGCGACTGTGCGCGCGATTGCGTGCGCCATGGCGACGGTACGCGCGAAACACGTGCGCGAGAGACGTGTGCGTGCGTTTGTAGATTCGCTCGACGGCGGTGGTGTGTCGGTCACGACACAACCGCGCGCGGTGCTGTGTGGAGCCGCGAGCGCGCGAGGGTAGAGGAGCCAAAAGCGACGACGCGGCGTCGCGCGCGCGAGAACGTATTAATGAATGAAGTAGATTACAGACACGGCGCCGCGATGGGCGCGTGAAGAATGTACGCGCGCTGTGTAGAGCACAGACCACGGATACTCATACCGTGTGCGCAGCGCGCAAGTTTTCATGCTCCATGTAGTCGGCTAAGCCTGGGATGGCGTTGGGATGCCGGCGAATGGCTTCGCGGAGCTCTTCGTCGGCGACAACAAAGACAATATTCTTGTACTCCTTTAACGCAGCACCGCGAACGCCTGAGCCCGATTTGTGCGCTGTGGCTATACCGAGCGTGAGAAGGTTTTCAAACGCGCGGACGAGCACGGAGCGTCCACAATCTTTGGCGTGCGTGAGCTGCTCCTTTGAGCCCATTTCATTGAGCTCTTGCGCGAGCGCGTCAAAAGTGAAAGATGGACGTTGGCGCGCGCGATGCATTCTGTACATGGCCACACACAATAATAACTCGAGAGGCGTGACACCGGTAAGAGAGCTCACGAAAGGATTGCGATCCATGCTCTTTGCTGCGTCGACGATGTCGAGCGCGGTGACTTTGCCAAGACTTCTATTGATGCGAGAAAGAATTGCGCACGCCATCTTACTCACCGATGCCGGTGTGTTCTCAAGCCTCCCAAATTGTTCCAGCGCATTCTTCACTTCCGCGTTCAACATTGCCGCACGCAAGGAAAGATTCCATTGCTGCACAAAGTCTGGCTCACTCGGGCACAAATGTTTGTCCTTGTCCGTCAACTTTAACGCCTTGGTCACGCCGTCGACCATGGATACCGTGCTTCCGGGAGGAGCGACAACGATTCGGCGGTTGGAGAATCGACTCGCCACACGCTTTTCAAGCAAGCGGTCGATACTATGCCTACACGTCACGCCAACCACGGCAGCTTGGACGTGAGGTTGTTGAAGCAAATCCGTAATCGCATAAAGCAACGTTTGCTTGGAACGCATGGCAAAGAGTTCGAATTCATCCAGCACGAAGATCACTCCTCGTCGACCGCCTTGCAAAAGCTTGAGCATTTCTGTCATGAACGCGACGTTTTCGGCAAAACCTCCCGCAGAGCGTCCGATGGAGTCTTCACTCAAATTTGGACACAGCTGGGCGGCGACTTTCTGCATGCCGATGCGTTCGTCGGCGTGTAACAAACCATTCAAGTACACGGTGACGACCTTGCCAGGGTGGCGGTCTTCCAGCATCTTCAACGCAGAGTCTAATATCAACGTCTTCCCGCTTCCTCGGTTACCAACCATGAGCACGGAGTTATTTTGGCCTCCCGAAACGGTGTCTTCAAGCATGTTTAATAAATGGTCTCGGTGCGCCTTCAAATTCGCCGCAAAGTCCAACCCATCTGCGGAAACTGGGCGTTCTCGATTGACACCAAACAATCGCCGCCGCAAAATGCGAATGACGGCGTCACCACCGCGCGCGCACGGGACCTCGGGTTCTTCAACCTTTGGAGCGATGGCCAAGTCAAGACGCGACGGCGCTTCGCACAATTCTGCAGAATCAAGCACTTGCGTGCCACCCGCGTAATCATCCATGCCATCATCATACATTTGCGTACCACCATAATCGTCCTCCTCTTCTTCCGTCTCCGCCTCGTCTTCGCTATCTACATCCAAATTAGCGAGCACGTCGCCGACGCGCGCCACGATGTTTGGACTCGCCAGTATGCCTCCGATATTTGGGGACATTCCAATCGATGGTGCACCGTGCGGTGTCGCACCTTTATGCACGGGCGTCATCATCTGCCCCGCTGGGCGACGTCCACTCGTCGTCGGTGTCGACATCGTCCTTCTATTCTCGTCTGGCGACTCTCCTCCGTCGCCACCCGCCGCGTCGAAATCTATATTCTTCACAGGTAACCCACTCGACCCTTTCTTTTTCCTGCCCAACGAAAAAATATCCGGCGACACGGCTCCCACTGGCGACGTCGGCTTCACCACCTGCGTCGACTGTACGTCACCCTCGATGTGATCAAAATTCAACGACGCCTTGGCGTTTGTTGTCGTTTCTTTTAAAACCGTCGTCGTCGTCGCAACCATTCTCGCACGTTTCCGTGCGCCTTCGCTCGTGCCGTCGCGCGACGCCGTCGTTGCAAATCCAGAATCGCTCGTACGGCGTCCGCGCGCGCTCGGGCCAGCCGTGCCCTTGACGGACGTCGCGCCCGCCGTGCGCAACGTCTCGTCCTCATCATCTTCAAAATCTTCATCGCGTACGTCGTCTCTCACCGCCTCTACGCGCGCGCGCGGCGTCAACCAATGCGACAAGCGTTTCAATGGCGACGTTGAAACCGCGTTTCGACCGGCGCTGGCGCTCACACGCGCGCCAGACGATGGGTTTTCGCGCGCGATCGCGTGGCTGTCGCGCGCATCCGCGTCGTCGACATCCTCGTCGCGACCGCTCGGTCGACGCGCTGAGAGCAGCGCGCGCGATGCGGATGAGAACAATTGACCCACCGCGTGCTGCATCGGCGGCGATTGCGCGGCGGCGTGCGATTGTGACGCGCGAGTGCGCGTACGCGTTGTGTTGTTTTTTTGAAATTTTGTTTTCAGGCGAATTCGTAGCCACGACGCGCGGAATCAATGTTAGAATGCACGGAGACGCGCGCGTGCGAGCGAAATGAATGCCAATGAATGAAATAATATTTAAGCAACACGAATATGGTAGACTAGAGTGAGAAGGCGGTGAAAGCGAAAGGAGGATACGAGGTTTTAAAGGTCGTCCGCGGCGGCGACGACGCGCTCGATTTCTCGCGAAACGAGCTCAAAGGATGTAAACGTGATCGCCGCCGCTGGGGTTGTGCGGATAAGATTTGTACCACACCCGCGATAAAATGCAGATGCGCCGCCGTCGCGATGGATGCGTCGGATGAGAGCGCCAATGCCTTGAAATGGGCCGAGGCCGTGCACGTGCATGTGGGACCGGATGACCTCGTGCGGGTACGTAATCGTCGACGCAATCATCTTGGCGAAAGCCGAGGCGACCATCAAATCGAGTGCCGGGATTTCGTCGAGTTGCACTCCCCGTCGCGCGGCGAGTTTGACCTTGATTGACTCGTACAATGGAAATTGGATTATGACGTGCGCAATGCCCATCAACGATGGCCCGAAACCACTGTATAAACCTTTAAGCCCTTCTTCAGTGGCAATCCTTCGCAGAGCATTTACAGTGGACGTGTATGGCACGCGCACTGGTATTGTTGACGCCAAAGCTTGGGAATGTTGTACCTGTAAACGAGTCTTGGCTACCCATAGCGGATTGGTAACGAAAATAGTCGCAGCCCCCGCGCCCGCCGCGGACACAATGTGCGCCACATGATCCGCCCCTTGCACCTCTACATCACCACCACTGGCATCGTTAGCGGAAGTTGTACTGTCGCTCCCGCTACCTCGCCGCTCTTGACGCAAAGCCTCTCGGGCCGCGGCTCGCTCGCTCGTCAAAACGCGCTTTAGCGCTCCATAGGTACTAAAGTACACCCCCCAATTCGGCAACAACGCCGCAATCGTCGGCCCTAACCCGCGATAGAGTCCTCGAACACCTTCAGAACGCGCGATTCTCCGCAGCGCTTCAACCGTGCTCAGGTACTGCTCACTCTGACTCGCGAGCGTGCTCACTTGAAGTCGCGTCTTCAGCACATCCAAAGGACACACCACCGTCGCCGCAATCGTCCCCGCGACGGCGCCAGACAACCCATTGGAGAATGACTGGTCCGCAATGGCGCGTAAAACCAGTGGGTTTAGCCCTCGGGCGATGCGCGAGTGGATGTCGTACGGGGGGAGCTGTCCTGGAGCGCCGCGCTCAGTGGACGACGTCGAAGCCGCAGAGGAAGGTACCGACGACGCCACGGGACGCGACATGCGTACGAATCGCTTGCCTAGTGCAATAAGTCCGTCTATACGTCTATGATACTAAGCCGCGCCAGGAGCGCGCGTCGTGCGCGCCAGCGTATGAGGTTGCACTGCCTAGGAAAATATGCAGGGTAAGCCACCGGGTCGAGCCGCTGCGTCTCGAGAGGAAACCATCCAAGCTCCGACATGAATGAAGATGACGGGCATTGAAACATGAGAAATATGCATTATTATACGAGCTAAGATGTATACTACGAGGCATTGGAGGTGACCCAATCCACGGTGTCGCGTAAAATTTTAAAGTCGTGCGCGTCGGCGATGTTTGAAAAGACGCGCAAATCGTCGTTGAGCGCCCCAGGTTTGGCTGAGCATTTGTACAATCCACCGCACGCGCAACGGTTTGCCAGGTGACCAACTTTAACACGACCGTCGCGAGAGCACTTTAAGTCCTGGAGTTGGTATTGACGCACACGGTCGTTGAGTTCGGATACGAGCGAGCCTTCGATCCACTGCAAGTCGTACGGCTGCGCGCACGTCAAGCACGCCCATCGACCGGCGGCCAAATCGGGATCACGGCACAAATCCAAGTCACGGCAGTCTGAACAGTACGAACACATAGCATCACGCAATGTGAAAGACACGCACGGGTCGATGAACTCGGCTTGCGGGGCGAATTCGGCGACGCGGAGCAAGCGAAGCGCGTTGCGTCGCAACAACGCCACGGGACCAGTGAGACGCGCATCGAGCGATAACACCTCAAGTACAGTCTTCACAAACGCCAAGGCGGGCGTACCGCGAAGTTCTTTCGAGAGGTGCGCACCCGGAGGTGACGGGAACTGGTGCTCTATCGGCGCCCGCGGTCCAGCCAAACCAAGCTTGGCTTGAATGGCTTGCGCGAGACGCAAGAGTTTCGGGCCAAAGTGCGACTCGAGCTGCGCTTCGAGCCACATCGCTTTTTCTTCTTCAACGCGATCCAAATCGCGAGCGTTGTGTCCAGCGCCTGGCGTCGAAGGCGGGATTTGCTGATCGATCGGAGAATCTCTTTCAGCATCCGAATCACAATCCACGTCCGAATCCTCGCTGTCGCTCAACATTCGAAACGACCTCACTGGCGTTCGGCCGCGAAGAGGCACGTCATCCTCCTTGTCGTGTTTCCATGGGATCAACAAATATTCGCCAACGATGGCATAGAAGTGCTCACGCACAGCTTCAGGTAAGAAGAGCGCGATGTTCCACACCATGTCGAGCGAATGCTCACCGTTACGCATTGCGCGCGGATCCAGTTCGGCATCCATGGGCGCGATGGAATCCTGCCACTGGCTTTCACCTGGAAGGTTCACGGCGGAAATACCGGCATAGTCGAAAGGTCCACGAAATAACAACGAGTGCCATTGCTTCACGGGTTCTAACTCGAGCCAAGAAAACAACTCGCGCTTGTGCAAGGCAGTCTTCAAACCTTCAACGCAAGAGGCGGCGCTCGCGAGATCGTGCTTGCCAGTAGCGATGATAATTCTACGCATGTCCGCGTAGACGACGTCCACTTGAAGCTTGCGGATTTCCGCGAGTAAGAGCGTGAAAACCTTCTTCATACACAACTCAACCAAATGTCTCAACGCAGGTTCCCGTAAAGCCGAAAGTGGACTGAACAACCAGCGTTGAAGTTGCTGCAACAATTTATCGGCGTATTCGTTGCCGTAATCTGATGCGTCAGAGAGCCAGTTCGAAACAAGCTTTCGCAAAGTCTTGAACGCGCCCGCGGCTTCATGTCCACCCAGTCGTGTCGTGCTCTTTGAGCCAGTCTCAAAGCCCAACAACGCGCCTTGTTCTAAATCATTCAAAATACCAGAGTTGACGATGGCGCACACGACTAAGTGATGCGCCTTGAGTTCAACGCACACGCTGCGATGAGCCCCGGCGTTGGTGATTTCCATGCGCGACGATTCGACGGCACCATCCAAATCGCTCAAAGACACGCCGCTGGCGCCGCCACCCAAGTCAGGGACACCACCCACACCAGTCCATGAGACTTGTTCGTCATCCGCCAAAGCGCGGGCGAAAAACGTGTCCGCCGTGTGCACACACCAATCAGCATGCAAGTTACCCACGGGAACGTGTGCGTAGCGCGCGATGTCAATGTGTTCTTTCAGCCACTGTGCACTGTGAGCAATGCGAACTGACGCAATTTTCGCCGCATTCAACTGCCACCCAACAGTTTCCAAAGCACTGTCAGACGAGTTCGGTGGCACCATGATTAAAGGCAAGCGGCCCGACGCAGGCAACATCGCTCCGAGACGCCCGGCGAGACCTTGGCGCACAGAAAGACTATCTTGAGTCGGTTCGAAGCCAGCACTCGATGGCGCTTCAACGACGAGCACAGTCGCACCACGCGAGCTGTCAACGTATTTGCCCAACGCAATGTTCAAGTGCTTGCTCACTTGCTCAGTGTTTCGCGCATACAACACTATCCAACCATTCGCAGTCGGCGCGGTGTCAACGACGTCTTCGTTTTCCACGTCGGACACTCCGTCGACTTCTCGTAAGAGTTTGGACCACACTACAGCCGTGACTTCTTTGACGCCACCACCCGGTTGATGCACAACGACGACGCCTCTGTTCTCGCGGTGATCGTGCAAGACATAGATCCCTCGACCCTTTTCACCAGATAAGCCGGCAAAATACAAAGATATGTGCTCAAGCTTTGGCAAGTACGAGATTTCAGTCGTCGTCTTCATCTGGAACATACTGGCATCGTACAAAGCATCGGTGATTTGCATAGCGCGTTGCTGCTCTGCTCGCTTGATTGCCATCACGCAACCAAACTGCTGAATCAAACGATCACGCAAAGGCACGTGTTTTTCATACACCCCAATCACGGCGGGGTTAGCAAGAAGAGCGGCAACTTCCAAACCGCTTGCAAAGTCTTCCTCGCTGATGTTGATTTCATACAAGTGCGGGGCTTCAAATCCACGAGGAAGCGACAAGTTGACGCGTCGCTTGCCATCGAGGCCAAGATCACCTTGACGATCTGGTTCACGCATAGCAACGATGAGACGCCGCGGAATGGAAATCTTTAAAGTCTGCATACCACCATTAACGTAAACCCACACGCCGTACACACCCGGTGTTTTCGTCTGCTCGATTTGAATGATTTGTAACGCAGAGAGCGCGACGATTTCTTCGCGGGACTCGATAAAGTTATCAAGACCATGCGCGGAAGAACGACGTCTCCTTCGCACAACGCCACCTTCGCGTTCCGCTCGAGCAATTTCGGCTTCTTCTTCTGCGCGCTGGCGCTTCATGTTGACGCGCAACTCCTTCCACTTTGACTTCGCGCGAGACAACCAACCATCATAGTTGGCTTCTCTCTCTTCAGCGGCGGCGACTTCTCGCTCGCCTTTCGTAGACCCAGGAGTACGCGGCGCAACTGGCGCAGAATTTTCCGGCGTTTGCGGAGGTTCGTCGTCGCGCAAGAATGTTCGAACACGGCCGCGAGTCGGCGTCGCGGCTGCCCTACCATGGTCTTCCATGTCAAGGATGTTCATATCTCTGCGCATGAGCGGTGCGCCACCTGCAATGGCCGTGTTAAACATCGTCCTCAAATTACGCTGCGAAAACTTGTCTGCTCTTTCGCGAATACGTCTTGCAAGCCAATCAGGGTGTTTCACTCGCGGACATGGGTTTTCAACGTTCTGCAACGCCGCAGGAATGGTGATAATTTTCTGAATCGCTCCACAAAGACGAGTTTTGTAGTACTCCCAGTCAACCATCTCACGCATATCTGGCATCTCATCAGCCTCGCCCGGAATCGCATCCTTTGTCCATGACTTCAAGAAAGAACGAGCGACGGACACCTCAGCGTTGAAAATACTCACAGGAATCGCGCGTTCGGAAGTTGGTGCTCCGTACGGCTTCTTCGAAATGATATACTTACACACCAAACCTTTGTCCTTGATCAAATCTTCACCCAAAAATTGTGCAAGACGGCGAGCAGTCGTAACAGGGCACGACTTGCGATCGCCATATTCCTCCGCGGACTTACTCATCACGCTTGATTCAGAAATAAACTCCATCAACTCTTCGTCTTCAAAGTTTGCACCTTTAGTCCACAACATGTCGAGCCAACGGTTTGCAATGGCGCCAACTGCTTGGTACACTTCTTCTAGAGTGTCACCCTTCAAGAAGTGATCAAACACCTCAGATTGGAAAACTTTAATAAGTTTGAGCTCACCACGTCGCTTGAGTTCGAACCCCTTCAACTCCTCTAAAGATCCATCGTGGTTGAAAACTGCGTAACGCTTTTTAATCAACACACCTTCTTCCTTTGACGCTGGCAAAATCATCGCCTTGTAAGGTCCATCGACTTCGAATTCGATTGACATTTCGGAACTCGTCTGATAAGAAGATCTGCCATTTTCATTCACGAGCGTTTGATATTGGTCGTTCGTGTTTCTCAACGCGGTCATACGATTAAGTACAACGCACGGGTACGAAATCTTGTAACTCTTCTTCTTACCGTTTGGCATGGAGAAAGCGAACTCCTCTGGGAATGAGCCAGGCAAGCAGCACCAAATACCATCAGTATCTAATTCAAGCGGCTTACCGATGTCATCCACCAAACGCTTCGCCATCTGAATAATCTTCGCGCCAGTGTTAGTCACGACGCCAGCCATCTCCATAGAGTACCAGCGCGCGCCCTTGCGCATGACGTATCCATAGAAAGAGTTCAAAATACATTTGTGCGCAAGCTGCAAAGAATCGTACAACGTGACCATATCGGCCGCCTTTTGGATCTGAATCGGGTTACCGTCGTCTTTGGCGGCGCCCAACTTACCCTTCCACTCTTTGTTCAATCCCTTGTACGTGTAGCGTCGATCGCGGAACGCCTTAACGGTGTCAATGTAGAAAGGGTTTTCACGCATGCAAATGCCAGCCGTCTTCGTTTTTGTCACGGGCTTGTCCAAAACCTTCTTGTACACTTTTTGCGTGTACTTTTTCAAACGATTTTTCTTCTCTTCTTGCTGTTCTTCGTATGAAAGCTCAGTCCAGAATCGCTGCGGGTCACCAGGTTTCAGCGGCGGAAATCTGTCCGCTTGAAGCTGAGCCTTAATGGCCGAGTACTCGCTCGACGTCGATGCGTAATGTTCGCCACGCCAAACCCATTCCATTTCGCGCAAACATGTTTTACCGGGACGGTTGTAATCACACGCCGCACACGTATCTTCATCAACAATCGCCGGCGGTTGCAAGCGGTTGGTAAGAATAATATTTGGGTACATAGCCGCGACGTCCAAGTGATAAATCAAAGGTGTTTCCGTAAGAACTGGGTTGTCACGGAGATGCTCCAACTTTTTCACAATCTGCTCCTTAATTTCGTCGTAGTTTTCACAATCTTCTCGCTTGATGCCTTTGCCTTCCACGCGAAGCGCGTAATCGAGATCGTCGTCGAGATTGTCCAACAGCTCTTGGTATCCAGTCGGATTCAAGCGGAAGTCGCAAGGGATATCCGAACGGAAAACCCCAGACTCCAAACACTCGACGTGACCACCGATGTAGGTTTCGCTACTCAACAAATGTCCGTCGTAATATTGTTCGCCCGCGCTGACTTGCTTGTTCGGGCACACAATATTGCCGCGGAATGCCTCAACCATCAATAAAGCCTCGCATAGCGTCCCTGAACCTTTACGAAGCACCTCATCAGGAGATAGCGGAATGATCGTCGACAACGCAAAGATGAATGGATGCACGTAGCTCATGTACAAATAGTACGTGCTGACGGCGTCGGAAACGGAATACGCAGCCATTGTTTGCGGCTGGCTCTGCGCGTATGGCAGCATATCCTCCGGGTCCACTTCGACAGGATCATAACCAAGCTTGGCTTTCGTCACCGCTTTCAAACCATGAGACCCAGCCGGGAGATAGGAGTCGCGTTTCACCCATGCGAACGCGTCGAGGTGCAATGCAAATTTGCTGCGGCATTCACCAGACGTTTCACATTTGAATCCAATTTCGCGGTACATGTTCATACCGTTCTTCTTCGCTCGCGTTTCAATGAATGGGAAATCGAAGTAATCGCCGTTGTACGTGACGTAAATACTCGGTTGTACTTCGCGCATATGATCGAACCATCGTCGCAATAATGCTTCTTCGTTTGGCTCGTTCCACACAATGAACGGACCTTGGTACTCGGGCTTTGGCGTGTACTCAAAGTCTTCAACATCCTCGCTCACCACTTCGCGGTTGATGATCAAATAACCTTGCTGGTCAACCATATACGAAATCATAAAAACTTGATCGAACTCGGCGTCGGGAAACTTGAGCGGCAACTTGGTGGTTTCGATATCAAACGCGCACACGCGCACTTCGCCACGCGTCAACATTTCCTCCTGCAATGTCATCGTGACCATCCCGTGCTCAGCGCGCACGGAGTACCACTTACCACATCGCACTTCGCTATCAATCAAATAACGCATGTGGTAAGGCACGTCGTACTCACGAATATCCAACATGGCGTCTTCGTAATCCGTGAGTACGCGCTTCTTCATCGTCCCCGCGTCCAAGCTTTCTTGGTGTGCCAACGCCTGGTATGCCGCCGACGCATCAGACTTTTTCTTGTTCTTGGCGATGATTGGCATGATTTCTCGGCGAACATCCATCATTTCCTGATTGGTGGCGAACGACACTTTTAAATACGTCTGCTGCAACCCGCTCAAGTGATTCTTCAAGTCTAAATCCTCCTTATCCACCATCTCTACGTCGAGCAATTGCTCGGAAAACTTCCGACGCAACAGCGCTTCGACTTCATGCTCACATGACGATTTGGTGGCGAGATAAAAGTACGGCGCGTACTTCACTTGCGCCTTGAACGTAGACCCGTCTTCGGACATGAAGTAACAATTCACCGCCGAATACGCCTTGTCCGACTCCTTATCCTCCACCTGCGTCGTGGACACATTAATCAACCACCCGATACGGTCTTCACCGCCAACGTGTACATCAAACCCCAACTCCTTCTCCAAAGCATCCTCCTCCGCGGCGATCTGCGCCTTGGTCCGCCCGTCGCTCTCCGCGCCCGCGTACCCGCCACCGCGCCCGCCACCGCGACCACCACCGCGACCACCGCGACCGCCGCGACCGCCGCGCGCCTCACCGTACAAATTCGCCTTATGCCCCGTATTCGTCCCAGTAAACGCCGGTTTCTGCCCCGCCATCGCGCGCACCGTCGCTCCGATGCCTCAAAACGTTTCAAAAATCACGCACCCACACCGATCTAATCAATCAAATCCCGCCCACGTCCAATCGCGCGATCGCCGCCCTCGCCCTCGACGGTCGCACGCACGATACGAAACAATTCGCGCGCACCCTTCCGTGCGCCGCGATCGACCGCCGCGTCGACGTGTGACGCCCTCGACGGTCGCGCGACGTCACAGCGACAGGTGGACGGACGGGTTTGAATTTACACACAATGATACGGGTTTTGTTTTTCTTAATACACACATGTACGGGTTTTATTGTTTTTGTGTGTCTGCGCCGTGCCGCCAGCGCTCGATGCGCGGGCTACGCGCCACACCGCGCGCGCCAGGGCGTCGAAGGCGTCGACGTGGGCGGCAACGCGTCGACCGTGCGTGTCTTTAGCGAAACCCTATCGCGTCGCGGTCGCTGCGCGGTGGTGGTGGCGGCGTCGAGGACGAGGATGGTGGCGTCATGGGTGTCCCGAGGTGCGCGAGTCGCGCGCGCGTGTTCGTCGCGCGGCGTCGCGATGCCGCGCGCGATGACCGCCGCGTGGTTGGCGATCGATCCGAGGCGTGTGCTGTCGTCGGTGACGTCGTCGGCGCATGGTGATGATGAGACGCCGTGGCGACGGAGGGCGGAGCACCACGAGGCGACGCCGCGCGCGCCGACGTGGTCGACGACGGCGCTCGGCGACTCGAACGCGACTCGAACGAAGGAGCCAATCGATCGCGTCGAGCTTGAGAACGTGGCGAGGTTGGCGAATGTGCGGATTGATGACGTGGACGCGACGCTGGAGGATGTGAATGGGATTTTGCGGTTCGTTGAGGCGTTGGACGGGGCGGACGTCGCGGGCGTGGCGCCGATGTGGAGCGCGCACGACGCCGCGGATGGATTACGTATGCGGTTCGATGCCGCGGCGAGGCGGGCAGAGGCGGGCGGGGAGGCGGGTGAACGCGAGCTCGCGGCGCTGCCTCGAGAACGCGCGTTGCGCGAGGCCAAGTACGCGCGCGATGGAGATGAGTTTTTCATCGCGCCGAATAGCGGGACAGCTGGGCACGACTAGTCGAGCGAGGATGCGCGTGCTGTATGATACCAACAAGTTTGTACTTCTAGGTAGTAGGGATTAATATTAGAACACAACTCGATAAAAACTACGAACAATACAATGATGTAACTATAGGCCAGCGCACTAGGCTGTCCTTTGGTGGGATTTGTGTGATTGCAACGAGCCGAGCGCTGCGGCGGATTTCGCGCCGTCGCGTTTAATTTCTCGCGCGGTGAAATGAAAAACGCCCCCGGCGAGGGTAAGAAGCGCTGCATTCGCACCGAGTGCGACGGGGATGCCTACACTATCTGCTAGCGCCCCGAGCGCGAGTGGGCCGAAAAGCAACCCGACGTCGCCACATGTGCGGTAAATGCCAAGCGCCGAACCTCTGATGTTTTTCGGAGAAATGTCGGCAGCGTACGCCGCCGGCGCCGTTCCCATCAAGCTCCCAGCGGCGGCCCATAGAATACTCGCCGCGGTAAACGCGAATGGATCGGTGGTCGTGCCAATGAGCGCTACGGATGCGGCGCTCATAATCACGCACGGCGCAATCACCGCTTTTCTGCCTACAGCGTCGGTGATGGCGGCGGCGGGGCCGAGACCCAGCAGAGACGTCACCGCCATGGCAGAGAACAATGCCCCGAGCGCGTCTGGCGTAAATCCAAAGCTTTGATAGGCTAAAATCGGCAACAACGTCCCACGTCCACCGGCACCAGAGAAGAACAACGCAGCGTTCAAGCCGCACACCGACCAAAAGTCAACCGATTTCACGAGTCGACCCATCGCGGCGTCCTGCGCCGTGCTCGCGTCCGCGACAACTACGGGTTTCACCACTCCTTCGCCCTCTAAAACTTCCGACGGGTTCTCAATTGGATGTCCGTCGCAATACCAATGTTTGCTAGGCTTGACGGTATCATCCACGGCTGTCGCCATAGGGCGAGTCTCTGAGACTTTAAAATAACTGTGCGTCATCGCGAGCGAGCTCAATCCCGCTACGGCTAAAAATGGCGAGCGAATAGACATGCCTTCCGCACCAGCGATGGCACCACCGAGTGCAGGGCCGGCGGCAGCGCCTGCTAAAACCGCCGCCTGATTCGCGCCTAAAATACGCGCTCGATTGCCGTGCGTGGAGAGGTCGGCTAACATCGCCGTCGCGCCCGACATAAACATCGACGATCCGATACCCGCCACCGCCCGCGCGGCGAGCAACTCCCCGAGCCCACCACTCGTGTACGACCAAAGCATCCCTATCGTCGTCACCGCCGGTCCCGCAATCATGAGCGGACGTCTACCATACGTATCCGCAAACATCCCGCACGGCAAGTTGAACAAGAGTCTACCCGCCGCAAACGCCGACATCGTCGCCCCAATCTCCGTCGCATTCGCCCCAAACTCATTCGCCAACATCGGTAACACCGGCGAAGCACACGAATGCGCCGTCATCAATATCGCACTCGTCAAGCACACCGCAGCGACGTCGCCATGCTGACGAATGAGCTCAAACGCACCCGAAAACGCCGACGCTGAAACCCCACCGCTCGTGCTCACCGCCCCCGTATCGTCCTCGTCTCGCACCGCCGCGCGCACATGCGCCGTTGACGTCGACGACGACGCAAACGTTGGTCCCACCGCCCCGCGCTCGCGCGTTCGTCCATCGCGCGCGCCTCCACGCGCGTCGAATTCATTATACCCGCGCACCGCTCCGCCACCATGCGATGACGCATCTTGTCCCGCCCGCTGCGCCGCTCCCGCGCTCGACACCGCGCGCCACCGCGCGTGCGCGACGAACTCATCGCGTGGCACCGCATCGCGCGCGCACAGCGCGCGGAGACGCGCTGCGTCGACGCACCGACGGCGCATGGATGCGGCGCCGTGTGAAGTGGCGCAACACCAAACATCGCCTCACATCAACGCGCGCACGTGCGTTCGACACGCCCTCGTCCGCGCGGTCGACGCGCGTCACGCGAACGCGACGCGAACGCAGTGCGCATGCGCGACGATTCCGGCGCCGCCGATGTGCGCGCGAGCGACGCGGCGGAGATGAATGATGGTGATGATGATGTTTCTCGCGCCACTCGCACGGGCGACGCATCGACGACGACAGCGACGACGACAGCGGCGCCGGGCGCGATCGATGCGTCGGAATCGGTCGTGACGCCGACAAAGGCGCCGCGTGACGTCGCGAACGCGGATATCACGCGTGCGTTGCCCACGAAAGGGTCGGGGAAGGGTGTGGGCGTGGCGTTCTTTGACTTGGACCATACGATTATAGACGCCAACTCGTCGTGGCTGTGGGTGAAGAGTGAGATTAATGCGGGACGAGTTGGGTTTTCGCTCATCACGCAGGCGATGTATTGGTTCGGGAGGTACGCGCTCGGGTACGGGGATGGGGCAGAGACGGCGGGGAAGGAGGCTGCGGCGCTGTACAAGGGCGAACGGGAGGAGGCGTTTAGAGGTCGAATTGAAGACTTTTTTCGCATGGAGTTGCAGCACCGCGTGCGGCCGGGGTTTAAGCGCACGCTCGCGGCACATATTGAGAATGAGGATCGATGTGTGATGTGTACGTCGACGTGGCAGCATCCAGCGGCGATTGGGGCGGAGATTTATGGGTTGGAGACGGGTGAGGAGAACATCGTGTGCAGCGTCATGGGCGTGGATGAGAACGGCGTTATGGATGGTAACATCAACGTTGTAGCGTATGGTGATGGGAAATACGACACCACAAAAGCGTGGTGCGAGAAGCACGGTGTGGACATGAAGGATTGCTACTTTTACACGGATAGCATGACGGATGTGAAACTACTCGAACACGTCGGATATCCCGTGTGCGTGAATCCTGATCCGAGATTGAAAGCGCACGCACTCAAGCGTGGGTGGCCAATTTATGATTGGGGAGTATCTCCACCGTTGTTCACGAAACCTAGATATTCGTACGCGTGCTTGCGTAGCCCATGAATTATTTGGAACGCCGCTGAGACGCGTCAGACGCGTCCAATGCTTGGCGTGTTGTTATTGTATTACAGAATCTGAAGATGATTTTACCGCCTCTCAGAGCTACCAAAGCTGATGCGTTTTTAAATTGCGCACAGTGTTAAATCGCCGTTCCTCGGCGCGCCACGCGGAATCGTACGCGCCCGCAGCTTCGCGATTTTCGACAAACGAACCGTACTCCTCCGTCGGCGGCTCGTACCAATCCTTCATATGTCGCGGCAATTCATGCACGCCGTACTCAAAGAAACCTTCTTCTTCTGGAGCTTGCTCTTGCGCATACGACGCCGCTGGTGGTGCCTCCTCGTACGCGTGTTGTCTGTCGGGCGCGAACGGCATTGAATACGGCTCCCCGTACGCCGCGTCGTACGACACCCTCGTCGCCGTCGCCGAGCCCAACGATCCCGATCGCAACAATCGCACGTCTTCATCACTTAATGGCACTCCCGACGGTGGTGCCGATGCCGCTGTCGCCCCTGCTCTCGCGTGCATCAACGAAAGCTCTTCCTCGTCGAGCTCCCGCCCGCGACGTCGAGGCCCATCGCTTTCGTCATCATCCCCTCGCCTCTCTGGCGCCAACACCGTCGCCAAGTGCGACTCCAAGTGTGCACATCGCCTTTTATTCTCCGCAGCTTCCGCCCCGGGGCGCGGCGCGCGCTCGACGCCCGCGCGAACGCGCGCCCAGTATTCGAGCACCGCGGCATCTTCCTCTCGCGCGCGCGAGCTCGCGCGCTGTGCACGGCGCGACGTCGGCGATTGTGCGTTCGGCGCGCTCGTGGCGATGAACGGAATCGGATTCGTCTCGCGCCCGACGTCGTCGTACGTGCGGTACGTCATGACGCGTGCGCGCGAATGTGGCGTGGCGTTGGTGTTTCCAACGACTGTATTCAACCAGCGCGCTCCAAGAGGCGAGCTCACGCGCTTTTCTCGCGCGCGTCGACGCCGATGGATGCGCGTTTGTGCCGAGATGATGGCTATGATTATTAACTTAACATTACAACACCCTCGGCGCGACGACGTGCGCGCTGATGCGCGTTTACGGCGCCGCCGCGAGCGCGGCTTCCATGACGTCGCAGTGCGCACGCGCGACTTTCGCCTGGTGAAGCTTTACGCGCGCCAACGCCTGCGAGGCCGCCAGAGCCTTCTTCACGTCATCTACGCTCGATGCGTCGGTGATGTCTAACGCACCGGTATCGATGACAGACGCGTCGTGTCCCGCGCTCGCGTCCACTTCGGGCGGCGGCGGCGCCGCGCGGCCGAGCGCAATAAACTTTTCCAAAAGCGCGCGTTTCCGGGCAAGCTCCACATCCAGCGCCGCCGTCACCGTTTGGCGTATGTCTTGCGACCTCGCGTATCGCGCTCGCGCGTCTTCAATCTACGATACCGACGAAAAAGTACGCAGTCATTCGTCAGACTCGCGACACCATCAACGCGTCGCGTCAACAAACGTACCGTCATATTCTCAAACCTCGCGGCGTCTCCTTTCGCCGCCTCCTTCAACCGCGCGATGACATCCTTATGCGCGTCGCCGTCGCCCGACATTGTCCTCGCACGCCGCGCACTGAAGACGACGCGGCGGCGATGTGTGGCCACAAAAACCGTTGTCCCAGGCTGTCGGCTCCACACGCTGACGCGCCCGACGACGACGACCGCCCGACGACGACGACGCACGCGCGCGCCATGGCTGTACGAGTGTCTTACCCATCGTTCGCGATCGCGAGAGCGGCGCGAACGCGCGCGAGAGACGGCGCGAGACGCGTGCGCCGAAGCGCGACGTTTGAAGACGGTGCGCCGTGTCGAATCACCGCGCGCGAGGACGGCGCCATGTTGTTTGAGTTTGGCGTCGCGCCCGAGGCGGTGGTGGAGGAGACGAACGTGGTAGACGTCGTCGACGCGTCGTCCGTCGCGGAAGAGGCGGTGGAGCGCGTCATGACTGTCGTGGATGAGTTTGTTCCAGCCAACACCGCGCGCGCGCCGACGCAAACGCAAACGCCGTTATCAAAGATGAAGAAAGCCGAGCTCGTATCCGAGTGCGTGCGATGCAATATTGATGCCACAGGAACCGTGGCGGTTTTACGCGCGCGCTTAGCCGAACATCGCAGCGCATCCGCTGCGGTTTCCAACGCATGAGCGCGCTTGGATATTTTCTCACCCGTACTCCTTCCGTTGTTGTTCTCGTCGTCCACCGGCGTTGTTGTGTCAATACTCATCTCACGCTATCATGATATTTTTTTGTGTTCTGTACAATCCATCGCTGCGCGAAAGCGTCCCGCGTGAACGCGCGCGGGCATCGTTTGAGCTCGGCGAGCTGTCGCTCGCCTCTCGAAAACAAACATTTGAATCAGTGATCCACCGACGGCAGAACTCGTCGTGTGCACGCACACATCGGCCCCATGCACGCCGCACGAACGCTCGCGCACACCGCGTGGCGTCCGTCGAACGATGTGCGCGCCGCGCACGCGCACAGACGACACCGGCGCCAACGCACGACGACCACATTCGTGTGGCCCATCACGTCCGCGGCGTCGTCACGAAACGACGGCACCATCGACGATGACCGCGCACCGACGGGCGGTCGCGCGCGCGGATTTGTCGGCGCGTCATTTTACGCCGATCCGTACGACACCCGGACGCGAGGGTTGCCGAGCGCGAGGGAGCTCGCGACGAATGTGCGCAACTTATCTGGACCGATGAGCGGCGCCGCGCGAAGAGCGAAGAGCGCAATGCGGCCGACGAATAATGGCGCGCGCGTGACGAAGAATCGCGCTGAGGAGGTGATTGAACGTCGGCGGCGCGTTGAGCGAGGGATGCGCGAGGAGTTGGTGAAGAAGGAGGTGAAGAATTTGGTCAAGGAGCGGGTACGTGGGTTCAAAGCGTCGACCGATCGATCGCGGGACGGGTTGATTATTTTGGATTATACGTCCATGTGTAGCGTCGACGCGCCGCGCCAACTCGAGCACCGAGTGCGTTTTGACTGACGATTTATGACGACAATGATTTATCGCACGCAGGCACAACGCGCGTTGGAAGTTGAGCGATTAGACATGCCGGATGGCAGCGTATTGTTTCGATTTAAAGTTCAAGCAGTCACTGACGAGGAACAACAACAAATGACGCGAGAAGTCGAACGACGACTGGGTGCTGACGATAGTATTTACATGAACGACAATATCGTCGCGAGATGGTTCATGACGGTCAGGTTCTTAGCGTCGACGTTATCGCTAGAAAATGCCATCGTGTACATCGCCATGACGCCGTTTAGAGTGGCGTTTTGGACCTTTGCGTACACGCTTCGGGCCATCTTTTGGATCGTCACCGGACGTGGAGGTAACGTCCGAACGCGGCGCGCGAGCAAGCAATTGAAGCAAGCGACAAATACAATCGTCACCACGGGTCCCGAACGTGGGTTTAATCCTTTTGGGAGCGTCAAGAAGCGTCCAAATTGGCGCGCGTAGCTCTGAGCCAAATTTGTTGAATATGTATAGCGAGAAACACACCACAGTGTCCGTCGCGCCGCCCTCATCGCATCCACGCGACGACGACGACGACGACGCGAAGGACGACGCCGAACCCCACCTCTATTTTCTTTCAATGCCACGCGCGTCGCGCACGCGATAACGACGACGTAAAGGCATGCGCGAGGACGCGGGCGCGCGACGTCCAGCGAACAGAGCGCCTCGACGCAAACCAGTCCTTCCACGGCGAGGCGTCCCGACGACGCCGCGCACGCCCGCTGGGGCGATAGAAGTGCTCAATGTGCGCGTGCGGACGAGCGGCCAAGGGGACGGCGATGGCGAGGACGCGCATGATTGGGTGCACCGCGCACCGCGAGCGGTTGGTCCCGCGAGCGACGGCGACGGCGACGGCGACGATGACAATCCCGGTGCCGTCTCCATGCGCGGATTTCGAGGGTTCGGGTACGGCACAGACGGGTTAGGCATCGTTCCGGGCGCGAGCAGCGCGGCGGGCGGTGCGGGTGCGATGGGAGGCGCGCAGGAGGTGTTGCACTTGACTGAAGAGACGGCGGAAAAGGTGTGGGACGTCTTGGCAAACTGTCGCGATGACGACGCATCCGAGGCGCCGTCGACGACGAAAAGCGATGTAGAAATAGCGCGAGAACGACTCGCGGCGGCGAACTTGGCGGCACCGATCGTGAAGGGTGAAGCAGCTGGATTGGCGCCGACGAGCGGCGGTCGTCGGCGCGCGGCATCGAGCGTTAATATTTTAGACGAATTGAGCGCACAAGAGCGCCATGGCGCCGTTGTTGCATCTCGCGCTGCCGCGAGTGTGGATGCGAGAGAAGAAGCCGAGCGTGTGCTGCGCGCACGGAAGTTACGAGATTCGTTATTAAGACGTCGCGTGCTTGAGAAGGGATTCGCAGAGATGCGCGTCGATGAAGCGCTCGCCGCAAATCCGGAAGTCGGCGACACGAAAAAGCACGCGCTTGAACGTTTAAGCGCTGTATTGGATTGGTTGTGTTTGCGCGTGCCCAAGGACGAAATGCCCGACGCGTTCGTGCGATTATCAGAAGCGTCACAAAAGCAGAAAGAGTCAAAGACAGAGCTCGTCGTTTCTGGCGCGGCGACGACACATGAAGCGCACGTGAGCGATACGAGAGCCACCGACCCGTATGTGTTGCTTTTACAGCGCGCAATGCTCGCTCGTTTGATGGCTATTGGTTTTTCGCGTGCGGAATCGAGAGAAATGTTAGAATCATGTGGTTGGATTGAGGAAGACGCGATGTACGCGTTGCTTAAATCACTTCAGCCCGCCGACAGCGACACGCCTTTGATGCCGCCTTCGCAAAACAACGACGACATGCTCGCCGAACGCGGGGAAGAAGCCATGGCTTTAGAAGCCATATTAGATGATAAGTTCAAAATTTGCGAGGCGGACAAACTTTGGACGGTGCAAGTAGAATTGGACGAAGACGCCGCCGGGCGTCAATGGGACACGTGCGCGCTCGAAGTGCACTTTCCACCAGGGAGCACGTATCCCGCCGAAGCGCCGCTCTTCGTCGTTCGTCACGACGCACTCCCAGCGACCGTTCGTCGATCAGTGGCTGCGAGTGTGGCGGCCCACGCGCAGGCGTACCTGGGTGAACCATGCGTGTACGCCGTGATTGATTGGGTGCGAGAAAACATGCCGACGATTCTCGCCGAACGCGGGACGCTCGACGACGGCGCCGAAGAAGGCGAAGAGGGCGACGGTTTCAACATCGATGATGGTGTACGTGAAGACACATTCGTTCTCACTGGACGCGGTGCACACATCAAGCGCACATACGAACGATTGGAAGCCGAACAAGCCAAGCGCGACGCCGATGAGGACGAACGCCGCGAGCGTATTGAATACTTTAGAGCCATGATGGCTGAAGAACGCGCGCGAGCCGACGTCGACGATCCGCCGCCGCCGCAACACGTGAGCGATAACAACCAAGTTTTGGATGTCAGCCGCGAAGATACATCGCTCGAGTCGAAATTATCGAGATGGGAACAGGAACACGCGAAACGTTTAGCCTCCACCGCGGCTGCCGTGGCGAAACCAAAGAAGAAAGTGGTCCCAAATGTTCGCAAGAACGACAGTAAAACGACTACAGGTAAAGCGCCGAATTGGCTCGCGAAACAAGTGCAAAAGGCGGGATTAGATAGGCACGCGGGGGATGAGACGCGAGATGAAACGCAAGAAATTGATGCGCTCGCCGCCGCCGCGGCGAACGCTTTATCCGGAGCCACACCCATCGAAGACGATGTCCACAGCGCCGAGCGACGGGCAAGCGTGAGCGCACGACTCCTCGAGCTTGAAACTGCCAAGGTACAATCCGATAAATGGCGCGAGATGCAAAAGGTTCGCGCAAAGCTTCCGGCGGCGGATATGAAAGCCGTCGTGCTTGACGCCATTGAATCGTCTCGCGCCGCTGTCGTGAGCGGAGCAACCGGATGCGGTAAGACCACGCAGGTGCCTCAATTTATATTCGAAGAAGCTGTCAAAGCCGGCAAAGGTGGAGAAACGAGCATCATTATCACGCAGCCGAGACGGTTATCAGCCATCGCCGTGGCTGAACGCGTCGCCGATGAGCGGTGCGAGCGCATCGGCGACGTCGTCGGGTACAGCATTCGGCTCGAAAGCAAACAAAGTCAAAAGACGAGGATGCTCTTCTGTACCACGGGTATTTTACTTCGTCGATTACAGACAGACCCAAATTTAACGGGTGTCTCGCACGTCGTCGTCGATGAAGTACACGAACGGGATTTACTGAGTGACTTTTTACTCGTCATTCTCCGTTCGCTTGCAGCAAAAAGGAAAGACTTTCATCTCGTTGCCATGTCCGCGACGGTGAATGCAGATTTGTTTAAGAATTATTTTGAATCGCACATTCAAGCGCCGTGCCCGGTGGTTGAAATTCCTGGACGCACGTTCCCTGTGAGTGAGTACCGTCTCGAAGATGCTATTGAGGCGACGGGGTATGTATGCGAGCCCGACGGCGAATTCGCTTTGGGCGTCGAACAAAGCGGACGTGGCGGACGCGTCTTCAAAATGCTCGGCGGCGGCGGCGCGCGTGGCGCAGCACTTCGCGAAGCCGTGGAAGAATCATTTGATCGTTCGGCGATGAGCGACGTGCGACAAGAAACGCGCGATATGTATCCAGAATACAGCGAAACAACGTGGAAGAGCTTGCAAGTCATCGACGAAGAGAAAATCAATTACGAACTCATCGAGCTTCTCGTCGCGTACATCGCCGACGACCTCGAGGATGGGGCGGTATTAATTTTCCTTCCGGGCATGGCAGAAATCAGAACATTACACGATCGATTGCGAGCCAACTTACACGATGCAGACGCGCGGTTTCTCCTCGTTCCGCTCCACTCCACGTTGAGCTCGGATGAACAACGGATGACGTTTAGTAAACCGCCACCCGGAGTGCGGAAAATTGTCATGGCGACGAACATTGCAGAAACATCAATCACGATTGATGACGTTGTGTTCGTTATCGATAGCGGACGCGTGCGTGAGACGCAATACGATCCAGCGTCGCGCATGTCCGCGCTCGTCACTGCGTGGTGCAGCAAGGCGAGCAGCCGACAGCGTCGCGGGCGAGCGGGACGCGTGCGAGAAGGATATTGTTTCCATTTGTACAGCTCGAAGACTGAAGCCACAGTGCTGGCAGATTTCACAACGCCAGAGATTTTACGCACGCCCCTCGATGCTTTATGCTTACAGATTAAAATTTTAGGGCTGGGCGATATTCGACAGTTCTTGTCCATGGCTATCGAACCACCTCCCGAAGACGCGATTGCGTCCGCGCTCAAAAGCCTTTACGAACTCGACGCCGTGGACTCGAAGGATGAACTCACTGCGCTTGGACATCACTTAGCAGAGCTGCCCGTCGACGCGCGTCTCGGGAAAATGATGCTGTACGGCGCGATGTTTTCTTGCTTGGATCCCATTCTGACTATAGCCGCGGGTGTCGGATTCCGTTCGCCGTTTATGGCTCCAATGGATAAACGCGACGAGGCGGATGCAGCAAAGCGTAAGATTGCGTCGCAAAGCAGCGACCATCTCACACTTGTCCGCGCTTACGCTGGATGGTTACACGCGAAATCAAAAGGGCGCGGTTTCGAACGGGATTATTTGTCAAAACTATTCTTGTCCGGGCAGACGTTGAAGCAAATTTCTGAAATGCGGCAGCAGTACACGGAGCTTTTGGATCAAATTGGGTTTCTACGTTCGGGTGCTGGGACGCTTGGTATTGTACCGCACTCGACGGAACAACTTCCTCAATACCGCAGCGGTAGAGGTCGGCGTAACCGTCTCGAGCAAGCGCTCGCCGAGGCGAGCGTGAATGCCGGGAACGAGGCGCTTGTTCGCGCCGTGATTTGCGCTGGTTTATATCCAAATGTCGCAGTGCTTAGCGCCGTTCAACAAAGCGCTGACGACCAAGGCGGGCGTAGTCGATATACGTCCAACGCAAACAAAGCCACCGTACAAACGAAACATGACAAAGACGTCCACTTGCACCCGACGTCCGTGTGCTATGGCGCTCCAAATTTCGACGCGCGTTTTTTGCTCTACCATGAAAAAGTACGCACGACGAAAGTCTACATCAGAGACGCCACCGCCGTGGGGTCCTACCCATTACTCCTTTTCGGTGGTAAAATCAAAATCAATCACGAACGGTCGAGCGCGGTATGCGATGGATGGATTCATTTCCGTGCCGCTCCCCGCGTCGCCGTGTTATTCAAGCATCTTCGAGCCGAACTCGACGCGCTCCTCATGGAGAAAATCGCGTCACCCGCTATGGATATCTCCCATCGCGTCGACGTCGTGCGTGCCATCGTAGAAGTTTTAGATAGCGAATCTGCGGCGACGCTTGAGCGCTCAGCGCTCGCGTCATCGCCCGCGCCTTAGCGTTGTAGCGACGACACAAAACCGTTTTGTGTCGTTTTGTCAAAACGCCAAAGTGAAAAAGCGTCAAAAAACAAAAACAAAAACATCCTCACTCATCGACGCGCGATGCGTCACCGATGCACTGCTCGCGCGTTCGCGCGTCTGTGCGAGTCTAAAACGCCTTCTCGCGACGTCAACGCCCAAAACACGCGCGCGTGGTCGTCAAAGCCGAGCGAAGACTCTCCGGCTCGCCGCGCGGCTGAGCAAGTTGCAGCCCGTAAGCTCAACGCCAAAAGCTCGCCTCTGTTCTCCTGGACCGAAGTCGACGTAAGCAACGCCGACAGACACATCCCACGATGGCAGAACGCGGTGTTCGTCGTATCCGTGGTGTCATTCTTTGGATATTTCGGGCATAAAATGGTGTCCCAGGAGTTGGACAGGCGCGCCGCGACGGCGGCGGCCAAGGACGCGGCGCTCAAGCACGCCCGCGCCGCCGTGCGTCGCGGCGTTCGCGACGTGAATTTCGCGGCTAGTGGTGCCAACGTGATGAACGCACATCGCGAAAGCGATGATGACGACATCGACGACGACGACCCGTTCGACGGCATGACGCCGGAAGAAATCCAAACGCTCGTCACGAACGAGTCTGCACCGCCGCGATAGCCATGTTCGCACGTCGCCAGCGAAGTGCGTGTATAAATCTAGCTGAATCCATAGCGCGTGTTGTATTTGTATCCCATGTGTAACTGTCACGCATCGGCGAAAGGAACACACGCACACAGCCATAAAAGGAAGCCGCGCGCGGTGGATAGCGCTAGTTCACGACGCCGCTTTTCGACGCCATGCCTGCACACGCGCTCGCCTCTCGCACCGCCATCGCACGCACTACCGCCGTCACGCGCGTCTCGACGACGTCCCGTCGCGCGTCGGTGTGCGTGCGCGCCGTGGTGGACCCGGTGACAAAGATTTCTTTTCCTGACACAGAGCGTGGACAAGTCTGCCTAGGAGCGGGCGCGCGCACGAAGCGTGTGGCCATTTTGGACGTCAAGGTCTATGCGTTGGCGTTGTACGTTGACGGTGATAAGGCCAAATCGGCCAAGGCGCTCGGGTTGTTGAAGGGGGCGTACGATAAGACGTTGCGCATCACGCTCGCGCGAGATGTCGATGGCAAAGATTTTGCAAGTGCATTAGACGAGGCTTTGGCGCCGCGATTGCGCGAGATTGCGACTAACATGGCGACAAAAGAGGATGAAAATGGGGATTTCATGGCGACCACGGCTGAGGCGGCGGAGAAGGCTGAGGAAAAGGCAAACGATGAGCTTGAAGCTTTGAGTGACGCTTTCTCTGGGATAAAGCTTAAATCGGGGACGAATGTTATCATCACTTGGACGCCTAACGCGTCCAAGAAGGCGAGTATTGATATTGCCGGTGATGTCGTAGAGTTTGAGTCCGAGGAATTGGCATTGGCGCTTTTGGACACGTACGTGGGGGACGCGCCAGTTTCGCCGGGCGCGCGCGATGCATTTAACAAGGGTCTCTCGGCGCTGTAAACATGGCATCTTACGTGATTTGCATGCATCTATTACTAGCTATTGAATTATAATTTCTATTTCACCATTGCTTATGATGATGACTAATGCTTGTGATGAGGAGGTGAAGTGATGGACGATTAATTGTCGACAGCGTCGATGCACTCGGTAAGAAGCGCGCTCGCCTCCTTGGGGTTTGCTCGACCGTTCGTACGCTTCATTACCTCTCCCACGAGTGCACCCATGAGCTTTGATTTACCGCTGCGAAATAATTTCACTTCTTGTGTCATTTCACTCACCACGGCGGTGCAGATTTCACGGAGAGAGTTGTCGGCGCCGCCATCGCTCGACATTTGACCGCCACCGCATACGTCGTCAATGATTTCGCTCAAGCTACGCTCGTCGCTATTCATCAGAGCTTCCAACACCTTTTTGGCCATTCGACCGCTTATATCGCCATGAGCAACTCGCGAGAGGAGCTGCCCGACGCGCATCGCTGAAGCAGCGCGCGGGACGCGCGACAGTGGATCCTTAAAAGTCGCGCCGCCATCCTTGCGAGCGGCGCCAATGATTTCATTTGCAATGAAATTAGCAACGTCCACACCCTTGGCTTCACCGCAATTTTCCATGGCGACGTCAAAGTATTTCAATGACGTCGGGAAGGCGAGAATTGTCGTCGCTGCTGACACAGACACACCGAGCGTCTTTGTCAAACGATCAAACGCCGCCGCCGGAAGCTCTGGCATGCGATTGGAAATCGCCTCCACATCCGCCGTCGTGAGCACGAGCGGTGGTAAATCGGGCTCGGGCGTGAATCTGTAATCGAGGAGACTCTCCTTGCTTCGCAACACGACTGTTTTACCGGTGTTGGTATCAAACGTTCTCGTCTGTCGCTCCACCGTGCCGCCGGCACTCAACACCTCCACGTGCCTCTTCGCTTCATACTTCACCGCCCGTACGATGCTTCGTAAACTATTCAAATTTTTAATCTCCACGCGCTCGCCAAATTTGCCCAGTTTCGCATCCTCACTCGTGCAAACGCTCACGTTGACGTCGCATCGCAACGAGCCTTCCTCCATGTTTGCGTCGCTCACATTCAAATACCTCAACATCCTCTGCATCGCCTCCACCATCGCGCTCGCATCTTCCCCACTTCGCATATCTGGTGCGCTGACAATCTCCACTAACGCCTGACCGGCACGATTCAAATCAACACGCGTCGCGTTCGTCCCGCCGACGCCGCTCGAGCCGCCGACATCCGTGGCTCGCGAGCTCTTCCCAGTATCCATTTCAATCTGCACTCGTTCAATCCCAACATACCTCGCACCCAACCCGGCATCATCATACCCAATGCGCACGCGTCCACCGAGAGAAATCGGCTCGCGCTGCTGCGTGATTTGATACCCGTGCGGCAAGTCGGCGTAAAAGTAGTGCTTGCGATCAAAGCTCGACCGCGACTGCACCTGGCTCTCGAGCGCGAGCGCGAGCTTAATCGCGAGCGCCACCGCGGTGGCATTGAGTACGGGCAACGTCCCAGGGTGTGCGGCGTCGAATGCGGCCACGGCGGTGTTTGGCGGCGCGCCATACGTCGATGGAGCGCCGCTGAACAGTTTACTCCGCGTCGCGAGTCTGGTGTGGATTTCAACGCCAACCACGGTCTCATATGACGAGGACGACAGCGCGCGCGCGGCGTATACGTGCGTCACCCGCGCGCGCGCGCATCGATGCGCGAGCATCGAATGACGAATATATATCGCGCGCCGGTGCGAGACAATCAGTGAGGAGGCGGTTACTTTTGTCACGCGTTGAAATAACAAAAAAAAATATCCGAATACGTGGCTCACACACACACGCCCGTCATCGTCGCCGCCATCATCATTCGTACAT
>Ga0255753_1000642_pt1 | contig 44662 bp, 45 predicted proteins | sample 041ome_10_FD_179953 | JGI IMG/M metagenome (GOLD analysis project Ga0255753, IMG submission 179953) | Coastal salt marsh microbial communities from the Groves Creek Marsh, Skidaway Island, Georgia - 041412US metaG (version 2) | ecosystem: Environmental > Aquatic > Marine > Intertidal zone > Salt... | reverse complement strand
TTCTTTAGTGAAAGAATGTTCGTATCCTATATTTTTTAGATTAGGATTTCCGTGATAGGAGGTACGTTCATCACTCATGGTCAATAACGTCTTTATTCAATGCTCTTAATAAATCTTTTGTACTTCCCACAAACAAATTATTGTTTGTTACACCGCCCGCAGGTTTGTTGTTGCCCATTTCAGCATCAACCTTTTTCTTTTTCTCCTGCACGTCTAACATATCCTTAGCGTTTTCTTGCATTGTTTTTATTAACTGTCCCGCTACCTCATACGCTCTAGGATGATCGCTGTTCTTAGCAATATGTAAAATACCTTTTACTGCTTCTTCACTGTATTCGGCAGTCCTCTTCAGCATTTCTCTTGCCTCTTGGAAATCGTCTTCCAAATCTTTATTGGCATCGTGAGGAGGTGCGGGTAAGTTGCTATCTGTTCTTACCTTTTTTAGATTTGCGTCTAAAGCCTTAGTAGGCTTAGTTTTAAATGTGTCGTCTAAACTGTCAAATGTACTCATATCAATAATTGAAATCCTGTTTTTCTCTTAAAGGAACAGCTTGTTTTGGTTTAAAAGTCTCTAAGGCAATTCTTTTTCTCTTTACTCTTTTTTTGCTCCAATAAAAAACTTTCTTTCTTTTTATCACAAATATAGAAATTATATTTTCAGGTTGTAAATCTATTATTCGGTTTCCTTGGTTGTAATGGGACCAAGTGTATTCACCTTCTTTACTTACTCTTAAATTATACACCCACATTTCATGTGTGTAACCATTTTTATAGATAATACGTAGTCGTTCTACTATCCTTCTTTTTAGTTTGTATCTCATATTTTCTCATCATTAATCATTGTACAAATTTTCAAATTCTGTTATAAACCTATACGGATCAGCGGGTGTAACAGGGTCTACTGTATTGGGTGGATTCCCAATAGTTACAGTAGGTACTGAAGTATACCCTGAGCCTGCGCTTGTAACCTCAATCTTATTTATTGTGCCGTCAGAATTTAATATTGAGGTTGCTGTTGCAGAAGAACCGCCACCGCCTGTTATAGTGACAATAGGAGGATTTAAATATCCTGCACCTTGATAAGTCAAATATATGCCAGTTACTTGCCCGCCTGAAATTTTCGCAATAGCGGTTGCTTTTGTGGTAGTAGCAGATGCCGTTATTTTAGTGTAATCATCTTGGCTACTCATTGTACTGTCTGTAGCAAAAGCATTTGCAATTGCAGTTCTAATAATATTTTGATCTGATACATAACCATAAAAATTTAACTTCATTGTAAAATTAAGAGTCCATATAATACTTACTCTTTTAGCAAACTCACCCTCATAATCATCATCATAATCTATATTGTTCAACCTTATATTAATATCTCTTTTAATTCCGAGTTCGGGTAAATCATTAATAGTAATGTTAAAATCTGGATTAAAGTAAGGTATAATCTGTTCTATTATTTGTAAACCGTCTTCTTGATTTTTAGCAAACACATATAGAGACAGATCCATATTATATGGAGTAGACACATATGCTCTTCTATATTTGTGATCGTATACTGTATCAACAGTAACAGTCTCTTTGGTAAACTCTACATCATTTTCTTCAAAGTCACCAGGAGTATGCGCATTTGACTTAATGCTTACAGCAGTGCCAGAGAGTTCAGCATTCGCAAATAAAGTAAAAGTATTATCATCAGCGGCACTCTCTACCATACCTATTTTGTTACCATCTGTATCTGTAACTAGAGCACCATAACACAGTTCAGTAGTCGCCGCACCGCCAGTGCCTGTTATTGTTTTGCTAGATGTACTATATGTCCAAGTGCCTGATGTAGCATATACATTAGCATAAGTTCCATCTGATTGTAAACCATGGTGGCGCGGATTAGGAGTAGTTACAACTGTAGTTGATCCCTGAGTAATCACCTGAGCATCTAAAACCCCAACATTTTTTTGTATGGGAGACACTTTACGAGTAGCATCAAATTCAAATCCTTGTATCTCAAATCCCATACGCGGTAATGTAAGTGCTACTTCTCCTCTGTCATCTGCATCCTCTATTAATGCTATACGTGATAAAAACTTTTGCTTTGTAGAATATGAAAGAGGAACACGCATAACTTGCCGAGTAACATTATTTGTATCTACTCTATTAACATTAATATTTGTAAATACCATACCAAAAGCAGTAATGGCTTTTTTTACGTGTTGATGATAAAACTGTTGATGTTTAAACATTATCCTACCTCTCCAAACGGATTAATTTCAGAGAAGTCTAAAATATCTTCTACATCATTAAACTCTACAAAATCTGCTCCGTCAGTTCGACCAGTGCTGGTATCTTCAGAATATGTTTCAAGTATCAATGAAGCACTATCTTCAAGGTAGAACAAATCACCTGTTTCAATTTTAAATTGATGTACTAGTAGATCAATATTTTGTTCTTCATAGATATTGTCAAGTGTTGTAATACCAGTATCAATAACTTCACTGCTGTATTCAAACAAGTCACAAACAAGTTTATACACGTAAAGTTTTCCGGCCTGATAAAATGGATCTTGAAATTGTACTTGGCGTATTTCAAAAAGGGATTGTGTTTTCTCAAAGTAAAGCAAGTCGCCTTCTGAGGGACGAGTGTCTTGTGTAAATACGCCACCAGAAGTAGCGACAAGTTCATCCCATCTGCGCCTTGCTAATACAAATGTTGCTTGGTCACGTATTTCTATACCAAAACGTGTAAACAAATCTCCTTCACCGTCATAACCATCTACATTTTCAAGATACATTTCCAAAGGATATGCTTGTGTAAACTGAGACAAAGTATCTTCATCAAAGATTGTGTCTTCGTCTACTAATGTACGGGGTAAGTAATATACGTCATGTCCGTATATTTTAAGGCTTTCAATAATCAGATCTTCTATTAGCCGTTGTTCGGCCGTAGTACCGCTAGTGTTGCCTGATTGAAAATAGAAGTTAGTGGGCATTGTTTACCCCACCATGAATGTCGGAGGAAGCTCATACTTTAACTGCATATCTCTTTCAATTTGATCTATTTCAGTAATTGCTTCTTCAAATATTTTATCTCCGTTAAGTGTAACACCGCCTGGAAGTTGTATGCCGCCAAACTTCTTCATGTTCTCGCCCCACTGTCTTTTGATAAGAGAAGTGGCGTATTTCTTCAGAAACATATCGTCATACACTTCGGAAAATTCTGTAGGATCTACAATGCTGTAGGCTTCAAATATAACATAGTCACCAGGATTAAATGTAACATCCCAATCAGTATCTACAAAAACACGATTTTGTTTTCTATTAAAACGTATTTGTCTTTGAGTTACAAGTAACTGTTCTAATGTTGATAGATGTGACTGAACCTGAGCATAATATGTCATGTTTGCACCTAACAGATTATACATATCATTCATTCTAAACTGATACATCAAGTCAAATGGATTATTCACGCCGCCTGCTCTGGTGCTCATAGCACCCCCAAAGTTAAACATACGTGTGATATACAAAACACCGTCACCTACAGGAATGTACTTGTTACCCATATCCCCAGCGGTATAAGGTGTAGAACTATGTAGTGATGCACTTGCACCTGATATTGAACCTGTTACTGTTTCTCCAGCAACAAAAGTTCCTTTGGTATCTTCAGTGCTGAATGTACTAGCTCCTGATATTGACTTAACAATAGTAGTAGCACCTGAAGTTGCTCCAGTAAGTTTATCTCCTACGATAAACTGATTCGCTAAGATAGAAGACAGCGTTATGGTGTCACCTGTAATTTGATGCTCTATAAAGATCTTTTGTCGGCCATCAAAATGATACTCGTACCAAAACTGCAAAGCATCATCAATTCGGTCAGATATTTGATCTTCATCTATATTAATTTCAATTACAGGAAAACCTAACCTGCGCAAACAGTAGTCGATTAGTTCTTGTCTTGTGCTAAGGGCTGCCATTAAGATAGTGCCCCTAAATCCTGTGTAGATAAACTACCATTGGGGGTGTCTAAATTATCAAAAGACCCCCCTAATGTTTGACCAAACGCATCAGTCTGAGCAGCATCTAAGTTTCCTAAATCCCCTGTTGGAAATATTAAGGAAGGGTCCGACAGTGCATAGTTGGCAATTTGAACAATATTGCCGGCCGATGTTTTGGTATAAAGAACTTTATCCGATGTGTTTACAGCAATCTCCCCAACAGCAAGATCACTTGTTGTTGGGGTAGAGGAAGCAGTCTCACTTCTTTTTGGTTTCAGTATTACCGGCATAGTTTATTCCTTAGTTCAACAAGGTTCCTGACGCATCATATATGTCAATTCTAAACCTATCATTAGCCGCTGCTGAAGTCATAACACTTGTGTCATTATCAGCAAACGATTCTGCGCTTGTCTGTACTGCTGTAAGACCAACACTATCAAGGGTAAGTGTAGAAGTAACTGCCAATTCGGACATTTCAAAAGCTGAACCGCTTACTGAGATTGTCTGTCCGCCTAGGTCAAGTGTACTACCTGACAAATACAAGTCACGCCATCGTAAACTTGAAGATCCTAAGTCATATGTTACGTTGGCTGAAGGAACAACAGCACCTGTAACTGTAACGTCACCTGTTACTTTTACGGGTTTGTTGAATGACCAATTGTCGCCTGAAGAAACATATGTTATTGTGGCACTAGCACCATCGACCGTAATACCTGCACCGTTAGCTGCTGCTGCGTTTGCTGCACCTGAAGCTACTGTGATATTAAGATCATCTACTGATAATGCAGTAGAGTTAATAGTAGTTGTAGTACCATCAACCTGCAGATTACCAGTGATTGTTAAGTCACCGCCAATGTCTGCATCACCGGTAGTAGACAGTGTACCTGTGATTGCTGTGTTATCAGCAATTGCTACAGTGCCAGTACCATTACCTGAAAGTGTTAAACTAGTATCAGCTGAGTTAGGTGTTATGCTGTCTGCTTTTAGTCCACTACCAAATGCTACAGGATTGCCTGCTGAGTTAGTAATGTTATTACCATCTTCAATTTGGAATGTAGATTTAACCTGAACAATACCACTGCCAGTAGGATCAAGAGAAATATCACCTGAACCACTAGTCTGTACAGCTACGTCTTGGTTACTATCTGCAGAAATTGTAATTGTACCTGAGTTATCAGATACCACCTGTTGTCCGTTTACATACAGTGAACCAGGACCAACATAAATGTCTGCCCACTGATATGAAGCAGAACCAAGTGAATGTGTTACATCTGCACTTGGCAGAATATCACCTGTGATTGTTTGACTGCCCGTGAGTGTCAATCCTGCAAAAGTAGGACTGTCACTTGTACCTATTGCCTGACCAATACTAACAGCACCACTAGAAACAGTAACACCTGTTCCTGCTGTAATGTGTGCTTGTACTTCTGATGCACTAGGGCCGGTATAAGTAAATGTACCTGTAGTGTTGTCATACGCTAAACTACCATCCCCGCCGCTATCAGTAACACTGAAATCTGCATAGGTAGTAGCTGTCGTGTTAGACAAATCTGCAAGTGCTATTTCAAAACCACCCTGAGTAGAACCGTCATGGACTACCAGGGTGTCTTTAGTTGTATTGATTGTGACCTCACCCTCTGCTCCCGTAAATGACGAATGCTCGGCGGTAGTTCCACGTCTTAATTGTAATATTGTTGGCATAATTTATCTCCTAATATGTTCCGCCATCGAGGGTATCAACTTGAGATCCCGGGATAGTAGCGGTTGCATCTAAATTATCAAGATCAAATCTTAACAATTCAAAGCCGCCCGCTGTTGATCCGTCATGTACCACTGCTGTGTTTTTACTTGTGTTCACAGTAATTTCTGCCTGTGCACCTGTAAACGTGGCATGCTGAGCAGTAGTACCTCGTCTAAACTTTACTCTAGCCGCCATTAGGTCAACCCTCCGTAATCTACACTGTTATAACCAATAACTGTATCGGTAATTGAACCGTAATCTAAGTCAGCTGTTTGTGTACATCTGACAATTGCGGTTCCCGGATTAGTGCTTGTATCTACAGTAAAGTCACCGAAAGTAGTATCTAAAAAAGATATTGTTTCAATGTCTGCAGAAGTTGACCCATCATTTACGGTTACACCACCACCAATAGCCTGAATGCTGTTAGCTGAATCTTTTACATATAGCTTTTTGTCTGCTGTATTTATTGCTATTTCACCTACTGCAAGATCACTTGTAGTAGGTACCGAACTAGCTGTTTCCGACCTTTTCGGCTTGAGAACTATCGCCATTTGTTCTATCCTCTTTTAGCTTTTTAATCTTATTCTCTAACATATCTAATTCTTTTTTGAGGTAACTATTCTCTTTTACAAGAGCGTCGTCAGATTTGCCCACCTCTTTGATAACTTCAACCTCTTTAATGACTTCTACAGGCGGTTTTTCTTTTTCCGCCTGTAGAAGTTCTTTCAAGTTTTCTATCTCAGTATTTCTTTCCGAGATAATATTTTGAAGTTTCTCATTCTCCTTACTTACGTAGGAGCTTCTAGCTTGTAAAGTAACGACTTCTATAGAAGTCTCATTATATTTTTTTGCTAGCATATTAATATATTCATTAACTAGCTCTTCATTAAACTGTTTACCAGAATCCATAATATATCCTCAAAATTTAAATTAAAATAATATTAGTAAGAACCGCCATCAAGAGTGTTAGTCCAATCAGGAGTACCACCGTTTGAGTAGAGGATATAACCGTCAGTACCTGCAGCAGTAGCCTGAAGTGCGCCAGTTCCGTTACCGTAAACGATACCGTTGCTAGTGAATGTGCCTGCACCAGTACCACCGTCTGCAACAGCAATCTCTGCTGTCAAGCCTGAAACAGTACCACCTGTCAATGAACCAGTTACGTCACCAGTCAAGTTACCAGTTACGTCACCTTCAATGTTAGCAACCAAAGTACCAACAGTAATTGTAAGGCTACCAGTAGATGCACCTGTAGCAGTTGTAGTACCCATGGTGAATTTGTCTTCTGACTCATCCCAACCCATGAAAGCGTTGTCGCCTGTGCTACCACGTTCAATAACAAGACCTGAATCGTTAGAAGCTGCACCTGTGCCGTTACCAAGTTCTAACAGTGTATCAGCAACAACAGTGTTAGTTGTAGAAATAGTAGTAGTTGTACCGTTTACAGTCAGGTCACCGGTGATAGTAGCGTTACCGCCAACAGAAAGGTTACCAGAAGAGCCGAGTGTAGTGAAAGAGCCAGCTGCTGCTGTAGATCCACCGATTGCAGTACCATCAATAGCGCCGCCGTTGATATCTACAGTTGTGAAAGTAGAAGTACCAGTAGAAGTTACGTCACCTGCAAGATCAGCAGTGACATCTGCGAAAGTTACGCTGTCACCGGTACCTACTGACTGACCAATAGCAAAAGATACATTGTTATTAGAAACAGTAGTATCTACACCAGTGCCGCCGGCAAAAGTAAGAGTTTCGCCACCAGCTACTGTATCAGTAGTACCGCTATCAGCTGCAACATCAAATGAAGTAGCGATTGTAGCAGTAGTAGCAGAAGTAATACGACCTTTTGCGTCAACTGTGATCTGAGGAACTTCAGTAGTAGAACCGTAAGTGTTAGCTGTAACACCTGAGTTAGCAAGTGTAGTTGAAATAGTTGCAGTATCGCCACCGTCCTGGAATGTAGCTGAGCCAGTAGCATCGCCACTGAGTGCGACAGTTACAGCGCTTGATAAACCATCTGCATCAGTAGCAGTGTCAGCATTACCAGTAAGGGTTGCTGTGATAGTACCTGCACTGAAGTTACCAGAAGCATCACGTTCTACAATAGTGCTTGCTGTGTTTGAATCAGTAGCTGCGTCAATTGCATCAGTGTAAAACTTACCACCAACTGCATGAATTTCAGCAGTGCTGCCGTCTGAGCCAATAGACTCGATATAAAGTTTAGCACTTGCACCTGAACCACTCTGGTCTTGTGCGTATGCCAATTCGCCTTCTGCAAGCGCTGCCGTAGTTGGAGCAGTTGAGCCTGAAGATCGTTTAATTTGAATGACTGTTGCCATGTTACTTCCTCGTTTTGGGTTTAAAAAATACTAATTGTTATTATTAAAAAGTACCGCCATCTAATGTTGTAATATTGGTTGAGTCTATTGCCAAACCGGAAATCGGAGTAGCTACCCATTTGTTTGTGTCTGCATCAAATGTAAAGGTATAACCATCTTCTGCTCCTGCTAGATCGACATTTGCCAATCCTTCTAGTTTTGTTGCAGTTTGTACCCTTGAAGAAGATGTTACTACTTTAGGGGTCCTTGAACTGGAACTCGGTAAAGTTACTTTGATAGCCATTATCGTGTTACCTCAGGGGTTACAGTTACAATGCCTTCCAATACTCTAATCGTTTCGCTACTGCTAACAATTTCAATATCATACACATATCTACCGGCTTTCAAGTTTGAAGTCTCTGCCGCCGTTAGACTTAGAGTGATCTCACCAGTTGCATCTACCTTTGCTGTAGTAAAATCCACCTTAGTAGACGTATAAAAACTTTTTCTTATTTGAGCATTTACAGTATAGTCAGTAAGATCTTTATTAGTACCGTCAGCATTATCTAAGCTGAAAGTAAAGCTAAAGGTCGTTCCCTGATCTATTACAATATTGTTTACTGTAGCCATATAAATATCTTATAAGTATTGAGTGTTCTACTTATTTATAACATTTTGGACTTGTAATGAAAACTATTTTGACCTTAAAATATGGTGACAAATATACGTCAGATGATGTAAACCGTATATACCTCGACACCAACGGCAAATATAATTATGTGTGCGTGACCGATAATCCTAAAGGATTACATCCGAATATTTATACAATTTCTATTGACCATGAACCAGACGGCCATTGGGAGAAAGTGAAGTTATTTCAACTTAACAATCTAGGTAAAATCTTATATCTGGATTTAGATGTCTCCATCCAAAAAGATTTGGATCATTTGTTTAATTATCTTGACAAGCACCCCGTAATTTGTTATACTTATTGGAAACCATTAGAATTTCCTTATCATAAAGATAATCGCTGGTCTTATAATTATTTAAGTAATTTTAATTCAAGTGTCATGTTGTGGGAAGACGCTACTTATATTTACGAAAAATGGTTAAAAGAACAAGATTATTATATGGTAAAATATGCAGGAGATGATAGATTTCTTTTTCACGAGGAGTTTACATTTGAACACTGGCCTAAGGGTGAGATTTATTCCTATATGTGGGGCGGAGAACTAGTTGACCAAGCAGAAAAAAAATCTAAATTGAAACCAGAATATACAATAGCTTTATTAAACGGTCAAGATAGGTTCCCACATATAAAACAAGAGTATTATGATGAACTTCGTATGTATAAAATGGGGAAGTAAATACACCCCAGATTATGTAAATAATTTATATCGTATGGTTGAGAAAAACTATACAGGGCCTTTTACCTTTACGTGTTATACAGATGACATAGAAGGTCTTAAATGTGATACACACCCTATACCTGATGACGGGCTACTTCACCCCAACTATTGGTTCGGCAAAGAAAAATATTGCTGGGACAGATCAAAGTTTCTTGTATTTAATTCTAAGGAGTGGCTAGGGTATGAGGGAAAATGGTGTTACTTTGACCTCGATGTAATCATTCAAAACAATATAGATCAAATAGACGAACTTGCTAAAAAACCAAGAATCATTCATGTACAGTGGCAACCAGTAAAACAAAAACATGAAAGATTATTTTTTGAAATGCGAGGAACTTTTTACAATTCTAGTATGATGCTTTGGGATGGTGAACAAACTAAGCACATATACTATGATGTTATTATGGAAGAAGAAATGGTCTTTACTACCTTTTATAAAGGATCTGATAACTATCATTATTGGAGACAGCGAGATTTTTGGAAAAATATTCCTTATGATTGGGTATACAATTATAACAGAGGAATGAAATATCCTAGTGATATGAAAAAACATATGTATAGGCCTGACCCTAAAATTTGTTTATTTAATGTAGACAACACACCTGACCCTGGAGTAAAAAAACAAATTAAATTAGAGGGGTTGAAAGATAAAGAACTGTTGAGGTTATGGAGATGCGCGTAAATTATATCTGCTGTAAATGGGGAACAAAATATGGACCACATTTTGTCAATAAATTATATTCAATGGCTAAACGTAATACTGATGCTAGCATATTTGACTTTCATTTTTACTGTTACACGGATCTTCCTGAAGGCCTTGATCCTGGGATTAAAGTTATTGACTTCCCTGACATTCCTAATATTCATCCTAAGTATTGGTTTGGTTCTGATAATTTCAAGTATGGAATGGCTCGCTGCTGGGATCGTCCTAAAACTTTTGTTTTTAATACTCATAACTTCGCTGACGATAAGCCTACTGGGCGTTTCGTTTTCTTAGACTTAGATGTTATAATACAAAATGATATGGGCCCTATCATTACACACGACTTAGATAGGCCAACAAAACTCAGAAGTTGGTGGCAAGATCCTCGTCCAATGAAAAGTAGAAACTTTAAACTTGCTCACGGTGCATACACAAATGGATCTTGTCAAGTGTGGTCGGATGACCAATGTGAATGTATATGGGAAGATGTATTAAAACATCAAGAACAGATATGGTTCACATTTACTGACGGTACTGATAATTATCACAGCTGGCGGTGGGGAGATTTTAGCAAAGAAAAACTATGGGGACATTTTCCAAGTTGGATGGCATACTCATATAACAGAGGCCGTTCGTGGGATGAGGATGACCTGAGAGTAGACACTTATCGTCCGGGTGCTATACTCTGTGTATTCAACATTGACTTGTTACCATTTAAAGATAAGAGTAGAGGGCATACAAAACAAGATGATTTAGCAGACCCTAACTTATTGGCGCATTGGAAATGATACACATCTATACAGTTAAATGGGGCAATAAGTATTCTAGCTCTCATGTTAATGCTGTTTACTTAGATTGTTTATCTAAGCTGACAATTGATTTTCAATTTCATTGCATAACAGAAAACTCTTTTGGTATATCTTCTGATATTAATATTATTGATATTCCTCTATCTAACTATTATCAAAAATGGTGGAATAAACTATATCTGTTTCGTACTGATGTAGTCACACAGAAAGGAGAAAAACTTTTTCTTGATTTAGATATTAAGATACAAAGAAATCTAGATAGATTTATTGATTATCCATGTGATAATAAATTATTATTTGTTAAGACTGAATGGCATAATCTTGAAAAAATGAAAAAAGATACTGAGCATATACCACACAAATATACTAATCTAAATTCTAGTATATTAAGATGGAACGATGGGCTAACTGAATCAGAAGAAATGAAAAGATTCAATAAGATGACTGAAGATTACCCTAGTCAAATGTTTTTCTATTTTAGAGGGCTAGACAATTTATTTTACAACAAGTTTAGTCACGATCATATAGGACACTTTCCTAGTGGTTGGGTGTACAGTTATAACTACGGGTATCAATATCCAAATGATATAGAACAATTTAAATACAGAGAAACACCATTCATATGTTTATACGATTCAATGGGGAGACCAGAAGATGTTAAGATTAAACTTCCTGACTAGTTTCAGGTATTGGGGTATGGCGCTTGATAAGATTGAGCATGAAATGCCTCACAAACATGATGACTTTAGAAAGTCCATGAACCCAAACACAATGGATGCTGCTGTTTGGTTGATGGAAGAACTTGTAAAACAGTTAGACCCAGACAAAGAATACAATATTATTGTATTAAATTCTTGGTTGGGGTTTCCTCTTGTGCCTCTCATCTGTGAGAATATCAAAGTAAAGCATATGGATTTGATTGATATTGATAACGAAGCACTAGAATTATCTAAGGTTTTTAATAAGTATTATACTGACAACGGTATTGACATAAATCATCTTCAGTTAGATGTTCCATTTGCATTCCACGACATTAATGCACTAGACACTGACATTGTTATTTCTTTGGGATGTGAACAAATGTATCCTCTCAGAGAACTAAAAACAAAAAATCCTGATTGTATGTTTGCCTTACAAACTAGTAATGTAATTCAGGAAATGTATGGTATTAATTGTGTTGATAGTATTGAAGGTCATTTAGAAAACACAGGCATAAAAAAACCACTCTACACAGGACAAATAGAGCAGTTTTATTATAACTGGGAAGGTAAAGTTTTCTTTGATAGATTTATGGCTATTGGAAAGAAGTAGCGTCTTCTTCTGATATATCCTCAATCATACTACGCCATATTTCTAAGTGAGGGACAACAAACCCTAAAGTGATACGAGGCTCATAGGACCCGGCACAGTGATAATAAACTTTGTCGGGTTCTCTGCCTCTGCCATAGTATCCTACTTTACAAGTCCAACCTGGCTTGTCTTCCATAGTTACTATTTCTTTGGTGAGAGGATCCATGTATCTAAAGAAACCATTGCCTGTAGGTGAATACGACAATAGTATATTATAACCAGAAGCATTCCAATTATTGTGCCAACCCATATAACCGCCTTCGGGGTAAAATACATTGACTGCTTGATTGCGAGCACCTAGATAAGAGCATAATTTTTTTGACAATTTTAATCTTTTTTCTTTGTGTTCAGAAGGCACATTGTCACAAGAAGCTATGTCTACAGAGAGTGTTCTTTCAGGATACCCTATATGCTGGCCGTCTTTCTCTACAATTTCTTTTAGATAATCTTCACCACAGGCTTCTTCTAACTTCATACCCTTGTGGCGTTCTCTGTTGTGTGAAATATCTGTGAGTAATTTCATGTCCGTATCAAAAAACCAAGCACTATACTCATTTAACATTTCTAGGACTTCTTCATTGTTTATATCAATCCACTTCATTCAATTGATCCTTGGGTATCGTATGATGATATAAAACTATTTCAGTGCCTTGCAATTCTTCATAGTGATAGCCGTTAACAAAATTCCAACGCGCATCAGGCTCTTCTACGTATCCCCATTTAATATCAAATTCTCCGTACGTTAATAATTTCCACATAGTAAATGTGTCCCACTGTACAGCAGTTGGAGGATAATGAGCAATATCATAATCAGGTTCACGTTGTTTCAAATACTCAGTCCACCATGCACCCATTAGATCCATGATAGCAGGTGTTTTACGATAAACAAAAAACCCACAGTGACAGGTCATTTCTTCAGTATCAGAAAGTTTTGTTAGCCTAGCATTATATGGTCTGTTTTTAGTAAATACAATATCTTTGTCTTCTGGTAAAATATCAAAAATATTTTTAATATCTTCATGCTCACACATCATGTCTGCATCAAGATATGCTGTAATATCATAGGGAGTTTTGTTTAGAGCCCAGAGTTTTGCTCTGATATGATTTGGTATTCCTTCAGTTATCACAGTGTCGAACAGTTTGTAATCCTCAGGGGTTACCCAATGTTCATGTGTAAAAAATGTAATGTTAGCTTCTGGCCAAAAGTCTCGTATTGATTCTGCTAATAGTTTAGCATAAAGATAAAATGCTTTTTTGTTAGAAGCAACAATAACAAATCCTTTATTGTTCTTCTTCGGCACTTTCAAGTTCCTTCATCAACAAAATAGTAGTGTATGCTTGCACTTCTACAACACTTTTAGCTTTTCTTATTAATTTTTTAAGTTCAGTATTTTTTGAATTTTTGACTTTATCAATTTCAAAAGATTCTAGTTTAACAGCAAATAGTGCCTCTTGTTGAGCCCTAGCTTTTTGTGATTCTCGTCTTTCTGCCGTCTTTTTAATGTTGGCATTTCTTTTTTCTAAATTCAGTCTAGTGTTTTCGTCTATCTGTTCTTCGGTATACACCTTTAGTATTTCTTTCATATCAGGATTTGTTCCATCTGTATCCTGAATAGATGCCATTCTTTCTATACCATTAGAAAGTTTGACGGTTACTATGAGATGTCTATTACCCCTATTAGACCAATAGGGGTTTATGTATTCTTTGGTAGGCTTAGATTCTTCGACTATTTCTGTTACCGACGAATCTAAAGGTACGGATAATTCCGACATAATAAAACTCCATGATTAAAAACTATATTATATTACTATATAGTCAAGATGTCAAGCAGTTCTTAACCACAGTTTAATTGTAGAAACTGTTTCTGTAGCTGCTTTAATTGTGTCACTTGAATAATTGCCGGCAAAGTCTTGAGAATAAAATCCGGTATAAGTACCAGAATAATCAGTAACACCTGTATAAAATCCGGTGTAATCTCCTGAGAAAGTTCCACCAACATAACCAGAGTAATATAATACATAATCTCCGGTGTATGTTCCGCTATAGTCAGCTGGTCCTTCATATGCTCCGGTGTAATCACCTGAGAATGTCCCAGTATAGCTTCCTGAATAAGTAGAAGAAGCTACTTGATGTCTAGTATCAGAGAAGCCTGCTGCGTCACCCATTTGTGTCCAAGTACCTGTTTCAGAAGGTGAAGATGCTTGTACTAAGTAACATCCAACACCAGGAGTTGATCCATATCCTTCAACAATTCTATTCCTAAAGTTAGGAACTATCTGCTCAATTTCAGCAGCTGTCTGCATTTTTAAACCACTGTCATATTTCAGAGAAGTTAAATCGCTGTTTGCTGATGAGGTCGGCGCTGTTTTTTGCCAAAGATATATAGTGTTAGAACCATCTAAATGTGTATCGGTAATTGTATATCGAGAAGTCCAGGTACCGCCAGAAGGAGCAGATGCTGCAAGTTTAAACTGACCAACGGTGTAATCGCTTTCGCTTACCATATCTTCTATAACTTTGTCTAATATGTCAGTGTCTAGTTGAGAATCCGTAAACTCTTTTATTCCACTATCATAACCCACAGGACGATTTGTAATACTTTCTGTAGCAGCTGAAGTTACTTGTTTAAAATAATAGGTATTAACTGTAGATGTAGCGCCTGTTGCTGGGTGAGTACCAACAGATTCAGTTCTTTGAGTGTCAGCAAAAGTGCCTATAGAAGAACCACTAAGAGCATTTGCAGTATCCATATTGAGATCACCGGTAAGGGTGCCGTCCCAATCTGTTGCATATTTGTTAGTAATTACATATGATAGATACTGTTCAATATCAGTATCAGACATCTCTTGCAAACCTTGATAGTTTGCAGAAGTTATTGGAGAACCTGAGGCCTTTACTCTTATTGGTCGCATTTATATATTCCTAGTTAAGTCTTGTACCTGTTGAGTCATAAATTGGCAACTCTACAAGAGTATCCCAATTACTAACACTTGTTCCTATTAAATCTTTTGTAGCCCCTGTAGGAACTGTGATAGGATCATTTGCTGTTCCACTATTTATAGAATCGCCCACTGCTGGGTAAATTTTTATATTATTACCAGAAGCGTTCGCAATTGTATATTTCAAACCCCCTGTAGGATCAGGAAGAATAACCCCCTGATTTGTTGTGGCAGTGGTAACTATATTGTATGTTTTGGTAAGAAGTGTGGCATCACCCTGAACCGTTCCGGCTGCTGAAACTGAGGTGTCAGCCGAGGCCTGAAAATCCCCAGAAGAAGTAATACTTCCAAAGTCTACATCATCACCGGACTCGTATTTGTCTGTATTAAGATTACTAAAGTTATCATCCATCTCAGTGTTAGTGAGAGGAGATCCTTTACCTGTTCTAGTTATAATTGTAGCCACTTATTATTTCCCGGATATTTTTTCTAAAATTAATTTCATACAGTCTTTCAGTTCTTTTACTTCAGAATTTAATATATTTATGTCTAACTGCTGCTGCTCAATTTTTTTCTGATTTGCTAGCCTTTCTGCTCTTCTTTTTTTATATTCTATTGCACCTTTTGTATCGGTGCTTAAAATAGCTTTGCTATAGCCATCCTTAATTAAGTTATTTTCACCTTTTACTTTTTTTAACATTATGCTGCCAGTAGAGCGTAGGCTCTCAAGTTTGTGGACTTAGGAATTTGTGTTGTACTTGTACTCAGGTGTACAATCTTAACAGACCAAATCTTAAACCCTACAAAAGTTGTAGTTGATACTGTAGGTGTCAAAGTAGCTCCGGCACCTGTACCGCTAATGCTATTGGTTGCTGTAAGAGTAGGAGTTCCTGTATAACGGCCGCCTTCTGTGACAGTAACACCAGTAATTTCACCCGATCCTCCGACTGAAGAAACTGTAAGTAATGCTCCTCGTCCTACACCTGTTACTTGTATAACATCTCCTATTGCATATCCAGTACCTGCAGCACCTATACTAACTCCTGTGATAGTGTTCACATCATACTCTAGTATACCGCTACTATTCAAGCCAAAGTTACCGCTACTCTTTAAAGGAACCTTATACTGATATTCTTGCCACTGCTGTCCCGCTACGTTAGACGATTGAGTTTCAATTTCTAATTCATGCCAACAAATATCTTCTAAGAAGTTAGCACTATCATCATCCTTATGTTGTACCTTAACATAAACTTTTACGTCTGCTTGTGATGGTATCTTATTGTCTAACCAAATCTTAAAGTCCTCAGATTCTAATCCATCTGTTAGTATAACTTTCTTGCTTATATATCTAGTAGAAGCAGACCCGCCAGTAGCAACTTCTTCATCTGAAGCATCATTGTTTATTACATTCTTAATCATCAACATAGAAACACTTTCAGCGTTTACCATAGGACTCAAGTTGTTTACACCAGTTCTCATTTCAAACTGGATTGCTACAGTCTCTCCACGAGGAATGCCGCTAGAAATTTGATTAGAATAACTGTAAAGTACCTGTTCCTCTTGCAGTTCTACTGTTTCACCTATATATGTATCAACGTAGGTAGTATTTTTTGATGAAGTATTACTTGAAGGCTGTAGAGCTACCTTGGCTCGTAATCCTCCCTGCGAACCATAGTTTGTAGATCTTGCTTTTAATACATAAGCATCTATTATACGATTATGTATGGTTCCTATTGTGGCATCGGTAGTACCGTCTGAGACCTTATTGTTGTGAGTATCATCAAAGTGTCCTTGAATTACTTCAATTTCATGTGTTTCATATTGAGTGTCGTAAGTATAAACCCTACCACGATTCAATCTTACTGTTGCTGTAGCTATATCTGTTCCAGTATTAGGATCTGAAATAGTTATAGTTGGGGCTACTTTATATCCTGTGCCATAATCGGTGACAGTGAAGCCTGTTACTTCCCCACCACTATTAGTATTAGCAGTAAGGGCCAAACCATCTCCACCAGTTCCGTCTGAGTTTACGGTCACTCCAATAGAAGTTGAAGAGGCGGTATAATTTGATCCAGCATTTGTTATTTCAAAAGTAAATCCATGTAGGAAAGTGCCGGCTGTATATTCAGTGCTTTCAGAAAATTCAATCCAATCCATGTTTTTATTCTTCAAAGTTGCCTGGAAGGTAGTGTCTGTTCTAAATACACAACGGTTAATTCTAAATGTCATATCTTCTGCCTGGTGGGCCGTCCATGTTCTGTTATTTGCAGAAGTAAACAACACACCAGAATGAGCCTGTTTACTAATTGTCTTAGTATTTCCTATTTCAGGTTTGCCGAGTTCAGCTATCCAAACCTGATAGTCAGGGTCGTTCATATCAGGGATAGGAACAATACAATACTCTCTGTTATTTTCTAGATACACTGGAGCTTTAAATACAAACTTAGTTCCGTCTACGTTATTACCAGACGGATTTGTTACCACACAATCTTTTCTAAGTTTGTGACAAGTTCCTAATACTTCAGCGCCCGGATATCCATTTACTACATCTCGTATTTGTAAAGTGATACCGTTATTGTTTGCTTCTGTAGAAATTGACTTAAAGAATATATCTACTGAGTCTACAAACATACCTCCTGGCATATTTTCAACCATAAAAGTTTGTGCCATTGGGTCGTAATACATACACAAACCGTAAACCGATGATTGTCTAAGAAGACCTGTTTCAGCAAGTGCTGCTTGTATTGCTTCTTCTACATCAGACAAATCATAATCATATTCAACATTTGTGTGTATAACATTTTGTACTGGTGCTGTTTGTGAACCTGTAGTAAAGTTAGTATTAGGATTTGCTACCTGAGTTTGTTTATTAGTATTACGATCTATATTGTATTTTTCTGACGCATCTGTAAGAGTGCGAGTAACAGTTGCCGCATTACTACCACCGGCTGCTGTCTGTATAGTCTTGGTAGTTGTGTCATTGTGTGAGGTGTCTGTTACAGTGTCAAGATCAACACCGGTATTTTTATATATGTTAGAATATGATAATCCGTCAACCGACGTTATACCAGAATATGTAATTGTAGGCTCGGTCAAAGGCACCCAATGGACTGAGCTAGGGTCGAAAACTTTTTCACCAATGACAACCTTGGGATCTTTATCAATAGTGGGGCCTGCTATAGTTCTCTTTGTTGGGGGTAAAATATTATAACCCGAATACTGAGTTGCCATGCCCTCATATACCGAAGTAAATTGAGCAGTAGCATATGATTCTATATCACCCCACTTGTCCGTATTACCTGTGGCTATTAGTTGAACCTGTTGAGTTCCTATTTCTACCTCTGAGTCTCCTATTTGGAAACTATCTTTAATACAACCTAAACCATCACTGGTGAATGAACCTTTGCTAATACCTGCAATATTTAAATCATACAAAGTGTTAGGGCACAATCCGTTTGCTTCAAAATCAATATTGATTTTTTTCGCATATGCTTTTACGCCGGGTATGAGATTTTCATTGTCTATATAACCATTTTGTCGAATGGGCCCAGGAATTGCTCCGGAATATATCATATCCGTTTTCATATATCCAGTTTCAATTACATTAGATGTTACCTGAGAATAAGTTGCCCATTGTTCCTGCTCCCAATAACCTTCAGAGTAATAGTCAACACCATAGTCACCAATTTCAGACTGAAAATGGTCAAGAATCTGTCTTTGGCCGCCTGGAAGCTTTGCGGTACCTGTTATTGTTGTGCCTGGTGTAGTGTTTTTATCAACAGTATGCCAGCCATGGTAAGTTTTTTCCCAAGCACCTGTATAGTTAAACTGAGAATATTCTCCTTCTACATCTTCTTGTACTTGTTCAACAGGATTGGTGTCATACCAATTGTCATAATCTGGATTAAGAGTTAGAACACCCGGACCCTTTAAACAGCTAGATGAAGTAATATTTGGTTCACACTTTCCTGAACTAGGATTCCAAGAGTGTCCTGGTCCACAAGCAATCGGGTCTGCTGACGATGCGCCTCTAATTGACACAGTGCTTGAAGGACTTCCTGTTGCATTACCATAACTATCTGTCGCACCCAATGTAAGAGTAACATCAACAGGAGAAGTGTCTCCAGTTTCTTTTGCTGTAAGAGAAACAAGAAACGAACCAGATGATGAAAAAGATGCAGCAACTGAAGATAGACCAAGAGCTAAAACCTGTGTTGATGTTACTCCCGTAATAGTCCATGATACAAGCGTGCCCTCAACAAGATTTTGCGCTTGAACATAGAACTCAATTGTATCACCTTGATCAACAGCATTGCCGGTTTTTCTGATGATAGTGTAGACGGGATCCGGTACATCTAGAGGACTATTATCAACAACATTAGATGTTGCATTATTTGTTGATGTGGAGTCGGGTATATTATTAACAGTTGAATTTGCTTCAGATGTTTTTGTAGTTGATACGGTGTCTGCCGCACTTGACACGGTTTCCCCCAAATCTTCTGAATTGACTGGTAATCCGCTTGCTGTATATGTTGAATCATCCTCAACATCATACAATAATTCTATTACAATGGGGCTTGCTTTACTAGCCTGTAGTTGTTCTGTGTATACTGTAGATACATAAGGAACGTGAAACACTGGGCCTGTTTGTCCTGACTGTGTTGTGGTTCCTGAGTCAATACCCCTAAAGTCTACACTAGAAGTATTAAACCATGACCTAAGTTGGTTTTTGTTTATGTCAATAGATGCTTTATAATCAGGATGACCTGCAGCTGCTACTGAATGACCTCTGAATGGATCTACTAATAATCCATTTTTAAACCTATCTAAACCAGACCCATCTAGAATTAATTGATCTTTAGCTTGTTTTTCTAATAAAGAAAGAGAAGTATAATATTCAACATTGGTTATTCTTTTTTCCAACCTACCTATATCCCTCATTGTAAAATGAGGATTTTCTAAGTTAGTCACCTTGAGTGACAAATCTGGACGATCAATTGCCGAAGCCGCCTTTGATGCTAAAGAAGGATAAGGAGGAGCAATCAGAGTAGCTAATGTCATTTCACCTGGATCAGGAGTCTGTATTGAAACTCTCTCATTTATAGCAGAGGCCTTCATTACAATATCTCCGTTTGCGTTTATAGTACAACGGTATCCTTGTGGCAAATATGATTGTATATCTGTTGTGAATGTCTCAGTTGGGATCGGAAAAGTTAAGTTTGAATGACTAACTACTTCTGAGTTGCTAGGATTCTCGCTAGTTACCCCTGCCACAGATGTAGATATATAATTTCCTGTTGCTGTTCTAGTAGCATAAGGTCTGAAATCTAGAGCATCTCTTAAATCAGTTATACCATATTTTTCTGACTGATAAAGAGGTATTTCCTGAGGATATACCTCACCTGCAGCTGCTGTGCTATTTTCTGTAGCAGGAAGAGGATAAGAATCTACCGTTGAAAAAGTATATCCTGATGTTGATGTATTTGAAAACCAATTGAATTTTACTGTAAGATATTTGTAAGTAGAAAGATTTAATGTACTAGAACTTTTTTTAGTAATAGAAGCAAGACCATAGTAGTTATCTTTCTGCCCAAGGTTTAATCTAAAATCCTTAGTAACATCTTTTTCTCCAGTAGTATAATCATTTGCGGTGTATGCTAAAACTTGAACAAGTTTATATACATCAGGTACACCTAGTGAGTATGTACCAGAAGTTCCTACTGGGTGGCTATCTAAATTAAGTTTTACAAAATTATTTTTTTCTGCTGTTTTATTGATTGCTCTAATCTGACCAGAAGCACCTGTGGTTCTTACAACAGCATACGCTTTAAAAGAAGGTGTTCCTGATGTTACACTAGTACCAAGAGTATATGTGATTGACTTGTCACTGGATGCTGAAGGTGACATTGCTTGAGCATCTATGACTTGACCAGTATAATAATTAGTAGAATCTATAACAAAATCTGATGTTGCTATCAGTATTAAATTTTGATCAGTAGTAGTAGTTACTGCGTTATACCAGGGAAATGTTTCATCTCCCGATAGAGTCAACGTGATTGAATTTGTACCTGATCGATTAATTTCTTTTAGGTATGTAAAGGTAATGTCTGTATCAGAACTACCCTCTACCTTTAATGTTTTAATAGCCTTTCTAGGTAAAGGCCAAAACATTTTGTTAGTGTCTGGATTTTGTAATGTTGCAGTAGCACCTACAATGTCTGCAAAAGCATCGGTGGTTCCATTGTCGTAGTGTATACTTTGAACATCTGAAAAAGCAGCTGTGCCTGCAGTCATTTTTATATCATAAAGATACAATTTGTATTTACACGCAGCTGCACCGATTGTGCCGGAATCATAAATCATCTGCCGTACTTTGGCTTCACCTATTTTAGTACCTGCAGGTGAAACTGTAGTAGAAGAAGCACCACCATAAACAGTAGAGGCTGCATTAGTATTAGTATCATATAAATCTACAATGCTATCACCGGTATCTTCTAAACCGATATTCCAACTACCTACCATTTCATCAACAACAACATAGTTTCCAAATGCTGTAGTTAGTGTTTTTCCTTCAGCTGCAACAGTTGTTGTAGGCTTTGAGAAAATTATTCTTTTAGTATTTTCCAGTATTCTAGGATATCCAGCGACATTACATTTACCAGGAGAAATCTCAGCAACTAGGTTACCATTAGAACCAGAAGTTGTTAGACCACCGTTGCCTTCTCCGTTGTCGAGATGTTCCCTTACTCTGAGATACAGTCCTTCTACAACATAGTTTCCATTGGTTTCAAACGCTCTGCTAGCTAGTTGATCACCAAGTTTGTTTAGAGGGTCGTTTCTAGTTCTATGATAAAGAACACTACCATATTCATACTGTGCATACCTAAAAAAGTTTTCAGGAACAGTAGTTGAATTTAGGGGAAACGATTTTAAAGTTGCCGTTAGCTTATATCTATCAGCACCCGGAGAGTTTGCATTATATGTTCCCGATGCAGGATCTAACAAAGTATCATCATCATCAGACTGTATAATAGATTCTGTTACATGAAAACCAATTTGTCGTATTACGCTGGTACTAAATTTATCTACATAACACCCTATTTTACCAGTTCTAATAAAATGTCCTTTCGCATAAATTAGACCGGGAGACAATGTAATCCTGTGTGCTACACCGAAATATCTATTTCCCAAAGAGTTACTAGTCTGTGTGCCTACAACAAATGTTCTTCCTTTCCAATATCCAGAAGAAGTTACAGTTAAGGTTTCACCTGCTTTAAAATGCCTGTTTAATTCTGTATTGCTGCCTTCTGTCCAACCCACGTCTGTTTGATTAGTAACTCCCCCACCGTCTATATAACTCAAATATAAAGTCTTAGCGTCTGGGTGAGAAGTTTCTAAACCTGTTCTAACATCTACTATCTTAGCTTTTAACCCAGAAGTTCCACCGGTTACTACTTCACCAATAAAGTTAGTAAGCAGAGAGTTTTTAACTTCTGTAGCTGAGGCATCTGCATCATCCACTTTGATGTATGGCACAACATCAATGGATTCTTCACACCCAGACATAATAGCACCTTCTTTAAGTGTAAAGGAGCTAAGATTGGTTATTTGATCTTGTAATATAGTTTGTAGCTGCGTCAGTTCTCTAGCTTGAACAGCAACACCCGGCTTAAACAATATCCTACTGTAATTGTTAGCCGTATCAAAATCATCATAATATGGGTTCGTATTTAAATTAAGTGCCATTTTTAGTATTATCCTAGAATGTTACAAATGCTTTTATAATTTCTGCTTGATCTTGTGTTCTATTAATAGCGCCCCTGTTCTCCACATAAACAATCTCACCTGTTTTTGTACTAAACTCGGGAACACTGATACTATTTATATCCGCTGCTAAGGTTGTATCACTGTTTACTGTAAGATCTTCAAATGGCGAAGCTGTCTGAATTTCTGGTATAACAGGAATTAAGTAAATAAAATATCCAGAGGTACTACTCAGTTTTTGAGCAACAATAAACTCTCCGCCAGATGCAGTTGTTACAGTATCATCAATAGTATATTTTCCATACTCAGTTGCATTTGCCAGTTCAATTTCAAATGTTGCTCGGCCGGTTGTGTTGTTATATTGTTGGCTTGCATCAGTATATTCTTTTACATTCTTTATAAGCCCTATCTGTCTAAAATCATTATTTAAAATTAAATCTTCATTATCAGGATCTGATAATGATATTGATAAAGCTAATGTAGTTGAAAACAATTCTCTTACTATATTACTTCCATGTCCATTTATAGGACTAACTACTGCTCTGGCTGTAGCCAAAGTAGTTGCAGTTCCCACACCTTCTGTAATGGTTACATTTGCAAAAGTATAATTTGAACCAGCATTTGTAATAGTTATGCCTGAGATGGATCCGTTATTGTCAATAGTAGGAATAGCAGTAGCACCGCTACCATCTCCTGTTACAGTAATACTAGTATCACCGTCAGTATATCCAACACCTGCTGTAGTTATTTCAATTCTATCTATAGTTCCTTTAGTAGCTGAATTTTCCACCGCCGCTTGATCTAAGGACAAAGCACTATCAACATCACCTAAACCTAATTTTAATTGAGCACCTGTGCCGGCAATATCTTGTACTTGTACAAGAGCAAAAGAATATCCATTTCCTACTTGACTAATAGTGGCAGTAGTAATTACACCTGCACTGACGGTCACATCAACGTCACCATTGACACCGTCTCCAACCACAGAAACTTGGGGGCTTACATAACCTGATCCCCCGTCTACTATTGTTACTGTGTCTAATTCACCATTAACATCAAAGGTGTCAGCAACGGTATCATTTTCGTCAGGTGTGCCGTCAGATTGTGTTCTTCCTACCAACTTTCTAACAGGCATCCAGTTATCATCTAAAAATCTTGTTTTGTCACCGTCAGTTATTGTTCCTAGATATTTCCAATGATAGTTATCAGATGTTATCTGTACCTCTACTCCAGTAGTTGTAGGTTTGTCTAAACTGGCTGTAACATCACCGTTAGAGTCACGGTTGTCTATACACTTATAAATGTTGTAGTCATCTGTCAAAACATAGAAGTTGGCATTAAACAATTTTGTAGCAGCACGCCATGAACGATTTTCGTAACCGGAATTGCCGGAAACAAGTCCAAGATATTGATCGTCATACCGATCATATATCTCTCCTGATGTCCAATCTATTCTCCTTACAATACTACAAACATTAGCAGAGGTTATCTTCTTTATGAACATAATATTTCTACGAAACTGATTCGTATCTAATGGTTGGTCTACAGATGCGGGCGGATTATCTTCATCAGCCCACTCTGTAGTTTTACCAAAACAAAAGTAATAGAAATCGTTATCCGTTCTTATATCTCGAAAGTAAGAACGTGCTAATTCAACTTTTCCTAATTGTGTAAGAAGTAATGACATTCATTTACCTATTAAGAAATAGTAATAGTCCAAGTAATCGTCATGCTGTCAGCAGCACCTTTGTTGATTACTGAAAAAACAGTACGACAAAGCATTGTACCTACTGAAGAATCATTGAAAACACCTGCTTCTGTAAGAGCGCCTGTACCTGTTCCTGCACCGAAAGTAGCAACGTATGCTATTGAGTTATCAGTAACCGTACCGCCAGCAGTAGTTAATGCAACACGAGCTTGAGGACTCAACGCTGATTCTATTACGGTATCATTGATACTTGCGGCGGTTGTTCCTTCACCGACTTCCATGTGAGACATTTCATCAGGAAGTGTGTGTCCTCCAAGAGTGTCCTTCATGCGCTGAGCAATAAAATCTAATCCGGTATCAACTACTGTATTAGTTATGTGTCTTTCATCCTTAATACGACCTTCAGCATCACGGATAATAATATCCACTTTACCTGTCGCTTTCATTGTATCTTTGTTAAACATTGGTTATCTCCAAATTTTATTTTGTATTAAAATGTTGCTAATGTTGGCCCAGTAATATATTGATCAGGTGTGGCCAAATATGTTGGGTCTACATAATTTTGTCCTGCTAAAATTATTCCAGCATCTGAGACACCTGAAGTGCTATCTGTAAAATCTCTATTCCACGTTACTACAGTGTTAAATTCATCAGATACATCGGGCGCTGTCTCTAATCCAAACCCAGGAGGACTTTGTGTTGTTTTATTTGTAAATATATTTATACCTGTTAGATCAGAAGGATTAACAGATTCTGTAATATTTTTATAGCTTTCTATTTCAAACTCTTGTGTGCCGTCCGCCGTTACCGAAGAACTAAGATTCCAACCTAGATCAAATAAATCTGACACCGTAGCTGAAGAACTCAATGTTAACGGGGGAATAATATTTTCCGCAAAAAACACATCCGATACTGCTGCTGTGCTTGTAATTGTTCTATTAAAGGCTACAACAGGAATTACTACTTCGCTGGTGGTAACGGTTAAATTGATATTTTTACCAACGTCAAAATATACATCACAAGATCCTGAATATGAACCATACCAATAATTAGTGTCTACATATAAAGGAGAACACCCTTCTGCTGCTGTTACAGTGTCAGTAAATGACTTAGAATAAGATATTGCTGGCAAATCTGTAACTATTACAGTTTCAGGAGTAAGAGTTATACTAAGTAATTTTTCAATTTGTTCAGTTGCCCGTAAAAGGTCTGATGTGATAAATTTGTAAATTGACAGTCCATTGGGTGTTGAATATGATACAGAAACAGGCACAGTGTTTACTGTTAAAATATCACCGAACACTTCTTTACCCGCTGGGTGCATATGTTTTCTAAAATTATAATCCCAGACAGATTGAGCAATACCTGAAGAAATAATATATGAGTATATTTGATTTCGTCTATTGTCGTTTAGTTTATTTCTTTCAGATAATTGCCCTGTTGTGCCGAAAAATTTACCAGGATAAGAGAAGTAATATTTTGTTCCTAATTCTACAAATATTTCTTCACCTGATATTGAGTTTATTATCGTTCTATGCTGATATGCTGTAACTCCTGATAGAGCAGTAACAGCATTAGCATCCAATACTATTGTATTGTCGTCTGTAATTGAAGAAACTTTACCTACAAACTCATTGTCGCCATTTACTATGACATATCCTGTAGAAACTTCAGTAGTTGCTGCCCCGTTACTAGCTGCTGTCATTGTATTGCTAGATGTTGTTACTGTCCAAGTTCCTGATAATTTATCTTGACTAGTTGCTCTAGTCCAACCTTCTCCGGGTGAAACAATTGACCAAGTTTGAGGAATGTAATTAGTATCTACACTTTTGACACGTATTATGGTACCACTAGTGTTTCCTTCTTTTACTCTATAACTTTGACCTACTCTGAACCCAGCATCTGAGGGAAGAGAAGAACCAAGATATGTGCCAGCTGAAACAGTGCGCAACACTCTCTTTATGGTTGCTTTTACATCCGAAGCCGCAGCGTCATCACCCCGTAAAACTATAAATGAATCGAAATCAGAAACATCGAGAGATATTGAAGTAGTCGCAGAACTATAATTTCTTCCACCCTGGTTTACGGTATACGATATGATATTACCAGAGCTTACATTTGCAACAATATTTGCTCCTGTTCCTGATCCTGTATCAACAACATTTACAATGGGGGCCGCATCGTAACCAGTTCCTGCATTTGTGACAGTTATAGATTTTATAACCCCGTCTTTAATCGCAGACACTGTTATTTCTAAATTATCTGTGCCTTGTCCTACGTCTGTTGCACTTAAAGTAAGAGTATCAGATGCCGCATAACCAGAACCACCTTCAACAATACAGGTGTCTGATAATGTTGCTACGCCGGAACCATTTATATTTACTGTTATTTTTGCGCCTGTTCCTGATCCTGACGTGGAAGCGGGTGTTATAGAACGATATATTCCTGAAGTTCTAGTAGAATCTGTTGCTCCCAAAGATATTGATATAGTGCTTAAAACACCGTCCTCAATAACAGGAGTGGCTACACCTGCAAAACCTGGGCCAGGAATATCGGTTATATCAGAAGTGAATCCTGATAAAAATAACTCATATGATGTGGGAGAAGTATATGCAATTTTAGTAGCCTTCTCTACTCTACAAGGTATTCTTTTTAAAATAGTATTAGAATCTCTGATTGCAAAGGAGTGAAGATCTATTGTTGCGGCTGTGACTGCTGTTGAAGCAGGAGCTATTAATTCTATGTTATCATCATTTGTAATTGAAGCAACTTTACCAATTATAAGTCCCGATGTGGTCTTTAAAGTTTGCCCTACCGAAACCTCTGTAATTGCTGAACCATTAGCTCCAGGTGAAGTGACAGTTGTGCTAGAAGTTGTTGCTGTCCAACTACCTGTTAAACTTTGTATTTTAATGGATTCATCTACATAATAGTTTTCTGTAGAGTAATAACAAACATCTACATCTACACCGTTTAATTGTATTGAATCATAACCGTTATATCCTGCAAGGGTTCTGATAGAGTTGATCTGTCGGTAGTCACCATCGTTGGTTCTGAAAAGTGTTTTACTAGGATACGTGATACCTATATTTTCGTTATATATTAATTTGAAATATGACTTGATAGCTCTTTCAGAGCCTTTAGCCTCATACAATGTTTTTATATGTTTGTAAAGTAACTTGGGATCTACTTCTAAAATTTGTGGAAAGTCTCTAGCAAGCTCTAACGCCCTTTTGTTTAGAGCAACAGCTTCTAAATCGTCAATATCAAAATATTTTGTATTGAAAAGTAAATTGCCAGGCTTTCCTGTTTGATCCATGTACTCAAAATACTTTTCAATAAAAGTAGTAAATGTTGAATAGTCTTCTCTTATAAATTCAGGCAAACTGTATTTTGCCATATTTTTATATGTCTTAACATATTCATCGGGAGAACCTAAGGCTATTCTAACTTCTGCGGTTGCTGTGGCACCTGTTCCCCCACCCCCTGTTATAGTAACAGTTGGTGCAGATTCATAACCTGAACCTGAATTTTGTATATTGATAGTTGTTATAATATTATTAACTAACGTAGCAGTTGCTGTTGCTTGAACAGCAGGAGATCCAGTGGGAGCAGAAATTGTTATGGTGGGTAGGCTAACATAACCAGTACCACCATTAGTTACGGTTATAGAAGAAACGTATTTAAAATAATCTGGTACTTTATGTGGCATTAGTAGCCCTGTTTATCAACAGATATTTTAATGATTACACCCTCTCTAGCACCGCTAGTTCCGTTTGCAGTGGTATTATCCAAATCTAAAATTGTATTTTTTGAGGGAGTAGCTGTAACTGCTGCAGTAGAAACACTGGCAGTTCTTGTCAAAATATTTGTAAGGATATCTTTTGATTCGTCATGTGGTCTAGTAGTGATTCTTAAAACAGTTTCATTATTATATAGAGCTGCAACACTCATATTTTGTATTGTCACTTTACCCGTGGTGTAATCTAAAGTTCCTACGTATGATACTATGTTACCTGGAACATCTCTAGCATATACTTTTCCAGTACCATTATATTCTGGACTAACAACACCGGCATCAGGAACATCTTCTAAACGAACCTTAGTTTTTGTACCATTTACATTAATGTCAAACCATGTAGAGTGCATTTCTCTAGGTTGTATTCTACTATTATATGTAAAGCTATAGTTTACATCTAAATTAAAATTAACAATTGCGACACGTTTTTGTAGATAAGGAACAACATTTACTGATATAATAGAGTCTGAAGAATTATTAATAATATTATGTAGTTTAGAATAGTAGAAATTTTTATTTAACTGTTTTAATTCAGTGGCAAAATAATCTTGAATTGCAGTATTAACAGAGCTAGATATTTGTGCAGATGAAAACTCTGTAAGATTTGGATTGTATGTGATACCCACTCTCATACCTATGTATGTATATTCAGGATCTACAAACACAGGTAACATAGAAATAGAACCCTTAGGATTTATAATGTTATTGACAATATTGTCTTTGTCTTGCTGTGTTACAGATTGACCTTCTTTAGGATCTAATGATATAAAAATTTTGCCATACATTGGAGGATCATTTTGTTCTCCACCCCATACTGAAACTGACTGTATAGTGTCAGTATAAGCATTAGTTATCAAAATTTTATAGTCGTTAGCAGTAACAGCTCTTTGTTGTGTGGTGTAACTTCTAGGAGCATTTAATCTGATACTATCAATAGATTCTTTAAATTGGCCGCCTGATGATTTTGAGGTGACAAGAGTAACAGGTTTTGTTTCACCTGAAGCAGTTAGTGTTGAGTTGATAATAAATGATGAAGCATTATTAGCATCTGGTCCTTCCGTGACAAGATAGTCCACAGTGACAAGATTACCCGCCGTGAGCTTTTTACTAGTAACATCATCTCCAAAATATATTTGATATTTACCATCAGGATTTTCTTCTAAATAATATACTTTAGAATCAGATTTAACATCCAACAAAGAGTTACTCAAAGTATAGGAATCTATGGTAGATGTATACGTAGTTTCTTTCACCCTGACTCTAATTGTAGAAGTATCGATGTCATCATTGGGCAATACTAGAGGCTCTAATTCTTTTCCTGCTAAAATTGCAAACTTGTTTGTAATTCTAGTGCCTTCTTTAATTACTAGATTGTTGAATGTGAACGTGCCGTCAGCTGCCGAAACAGTAACCGCGTCTGAAGGATAAAAGTTATATGTGTCTCCTTCAATATTAGCAACAAACGGTGTATCTCTTGAAAGAGTAAAAATTGGATTGCTAGCTAAATATGACGCAGGAGGAGTAATGACTAAATTCACCGTACATGAAGATGCTATCTTGGAACGAGGAGTGTATCCAAGAGATTTTGCTATTGATACTACTGAGCTTCTTTTAATAGCAGTGTCAATAAAAGATTCATTCGCCAGCATATGTGCCAACATACCATTGTAATGGGTATTGTATGCAAGAGCATCTAAAAGTACAGCAAGTGCTGAACCTTCAAAATCGTAATCACTAAACTCGGCCTGAGCTGATAAATACGTTTTTAAGTTTTCTTTTATATTGTCAAAATCTAATTCTGTGACATTTAGCTGTGCCATTTATCTTAACCTTTCTAGCTCTAGTGATAATCGGTCAGGTTTGTTTACGTTTGTAGAATGAAAATTAATTGACACCGTGTAGGCATTTTGTTCATAATTTGGGTCAACATCTAAACTATCAATTATTGCTCTAGGCTCATACGTTTGAATCAATGTTTGTAGCTGTTTAGATATGACGTTTGCCATCATAGGTGTCATATTCTCAAATAACAATCCTCTTAAATTTCCCCCTTTCGTGGGATAAAACGGTCTTTCATAAAAGTTAGTAAGAATCAAAATTTTAAGTGCTTGTTTGACTGCATTTAAATCTGTTTTCTTAGACACACCTGTTTTAGAATTTGCGGTAAAATCTAAATCAAGGTCTTTATAAACCTTGGCTATAAGTGTTTTTGGTTGTATGCTATCTTCTATGGCCATAATTGTATTTATATCCGTTAGTCACCACCGAACCTAGGTTTTACAACATTTATGTATTTTTCTCCCGCTTCACGTTTTGCTCGGGCTACGTCTACTGTAAATTTCGGTTTTGGTATCTCAGGAAAGGTTCCGCCTCTTAGTATGTTTACTGCATCAATCTCAGGGAATGTGGTTGGCAGTCCTCTGAATATAACATCTGCACCTTCTAATTCAAAGTTTGGTATTTTTTTACATATTGTATCTAGGTCCAAAGCCCCTTGTTGTAATAAAGAAGGGAGATTATTTAAATCAATGTCTCCAAAGTTTAGACTGCCATACTTTGTTTTTATGTTTTCCAAATCATTTTTTAAATCATCTGCTGCCAATTTAGTGGTCAATAGTTTAGACGCAAGTTTTGTTACATCTGCTTGCAAGCTAACAGGAATTTTAGGCAAATCAATTTCAGGTATCATGCCTTTTACAGCATCTTTTACTTGAGAAGTAGCATCATCAACTATGGATTTGATGCCACCTATAGCACCACTTTGAATACTGCTGACAAGGCTATCTATCTCATTGTTAAGCCCGTCTACTTTTCCTGCTAATTTTTTAAGTCCGTCTGCTGGTCCGCAACTCATTTAAATTCTCCTATGATGGTGCATCAGTATCTACGCCGCCGCCTGTGTCATTACCATCATTCTGTGCGTGAGTATGATTTACAAGGCTAACGTCACTGCCGCCACCCAACACATCTGTGCTTGCATCTAGTGTACCCGTAACATTTGTATTCTGCTGTATATTTGTAACAGAAGCGGCCAGCGTTTGAGAACCAGATGCCGTAAATGCTTGAGTGCTTTCTGTAGATTCGAGCGTCATCGACCCTTTTGATTTTATCAAACTTTCACCGCCTGCGGTTGCTGTCAATCCTTCTTCGGCCGCCATTGAAAGTTTAGCACCTGTGCCTAATGATAAGTTGTCAACAGAAACTATATTATATGCTTCTGAAACCACAGTAGTCATTGAAGAATTGTGTGACTCTACAACCTTACCTGTTACAGTAGTAGTTTTTGTTTTGCCAACAGTATGTGTTTGCGCACCTGTAATAGTTTCACTATCATCTTTAGACACACGAGCAGATCTATTGCCATTTATCTGTGTGGCTGAGTCTGTTAATATTTCTGTCAAATCATTACCACCAATTTTTGTGACACGGTTTTTATGTATTGTATTATACTGGTTGCCTTCTACTTCTGTATACATATCACCTTTAACATATAATTTAGCATTGCCTCCGATTGTAACATCACAACTTCCTGCAATGTATACCTTTCTATTTTGTAAAGTGATTTCATATTCATCACCTACAATCTTAGTTATCTTTTTACCGTCAGCTTGTATTTCTTCAAAGGTTCCTGAGTTATGATAGTTATGAATTCTGCCATTACCGGGTGTATCATCTATCTCAAAAACATGACCTGTCTCTGTTTCCAATACATTGTTGTACGGATAAACAGAGGTTGTGCCTTCTTCAAAAGTGGGGACATTTCCAGGATCAGCGTATGTCCCGTCTTTAGTTGACCCAAAACGTGGATGAGGTTCTGCCCACGTTTCTCTATCATAAGTGGCGCCTGATATATCTTCACTAACAGACTCTACATGAGGAGCTGTAGCTCTAGGAATTTCAGCAAAATTTTCTCTTGATTCTCTTTTGTTAGTAAGTGTGATATGCTCTTCTGCTTTTTTACCTCTAGCAAGTCTAGAGGTATCAGGCTCGTTTAATGTATTGCGACCTTCTTGTTCACCATTAAGAGGATACACATGAAAAGGATCGTTGAATCCTACTTCATCTCTTTCTTCTCTCTCAACAGGATACCCCATATACGAACCAATAATTATTGGTTGTTGCTCATCATCACCGTCTGCCCAAAAACCTACGACAGTGCTTCCTTCTAATAAAGAAGGATTTTGTCCTATACCAGACATACCAGGAGAGAATACGGGCATAACACAAGTAGCCCAAGGCAAATCTGCACTAGGTAAAAGCTGTTTGTTAGCCGTGTGATAACCCAACACTCTAACTCTATATCTACCTAGCTGTTCAGGATCGGCTCTATCTTCTACTATGCCTATCCACCATTTAATTTTAGGTGCTATCATTTCTACTTCCCAAATCTTTCAACAAACCATTTTTAATTATTTCCGCACGTATAACGTGCCTTTCACTTGAAATTGTATGATGTATTGCTGATATTAAATAATTTCCTGATATTAAAGGATCAAAGACATCATCTATATCTGTTTCATCACCCAACTTAGTTTTTGCTGCAGGATAATTTATACTTATCAACATACCCACTTCAATGTCTGTTCTACCGGGTATTGTAACTTCAAATTTAAACTGATTAAAAGAATTTAAATACATTCTTCTAAATAAAACTTTATCTGAATGATCTTCTGAGGTAAGTCCGTAACCATTATAAAGACCAGAATTATATGAAACAAATTGTGTTTCTTTTGATGGTTGAATAAAAACATCTCCTGGAATAGGATTGCCTGAATCTGTTTTAGTAAATGCGGACAAACCTGTTCTAGCATCAAATAAAACTTCTGACATTTTTTTACTAAAAATATCATATCCACGCACAACACTACCATAGTATCCACTGTCCTGACCATCTATAATATCTAAAACTTTTGGTATTGAAATTTGTTCTATTCTTGTCATGGCAGATGGAAAGTTGTTTCCGTATTTTTTAGGATTGAATCTAGGAACACTATCAGGAACTAACTCATACACATATTCGTCAAAAACACCTGGACCAGTCCTCTGAAAATTTATCAAAGCCTCGAGGCTCGCAAAGTAAAATCCTTTGTTTGATTCATAAAACATCACCGTGCCCACGCTACCAGCATTGCCTCTAACTCTTTTTCCTATAAAACTTAAATTTTTTATAGGGCTCCAATAGCAAGTAGTATATGTTATTTCACTGGCATGGGGGGTATCATATATTATTAATTCTGAAAAGTCCTCACTATTCAATTTTCTTTTTGACTTTATTTTATCAAACATTTGAGTGGCTAATTCATCAGTATTCCCTGAAAATGTTTGTGACAATACTAATCCGTTATCCACATATGCCTCTAATGACATAAAATTTAAAGCATAGAATTGTGACCTATCATTGTTTAACTTTCTATCTGTGATAGAATAAATTTGAAAAGTTTTTTCAATTAAATTTGCAGGACTATCATCAAGTGTAGGTGTTCTAAACTTTACATAAAGTAACTCGGTTCCAATCATAGGAAGTTCTGTTATCACATTTGCCGAATCACTAATTACAACATCACCGTGTAAAGTGGGCGAGAATACATCTTCATAAAGATTGAATTCTATAAAAAAATTTGACATATCAAAAAGGGTTTCGCCTGCAAGTAGAGAAATTTCCTCTACAATCACATCACCCGCAAATTGTAAACTTTCTTCTTCCATTACCTGCCTGCTAGTGATTTATATGCTTTTATGAAATCCTTTAGGTATTCATTTTTTAATACAAGTTTTACCCTTTTCTTTTCATTTAGTTCAAACTCATATTGATAATTAGATATTCCTTCTATACTGCTGTCATTGGGATCGTAATCAACAATGAGTTTTTTACCTGATGATTGCCTATAGTGGTGAATCAAACCGGTTGAGTTTGCTCCATATTTGTTAATACATAGCTGCTCCAATTCTCTATCAGGAATAGGCCATTCATCAAAAGGATCAATAATTTCATTTACTAGATACAAAACCCAATGGTATCTAGTGTTTCCGTATATCTTATGTGATAAAATTTCAGCTGTTTCGCCATCTGATATTCGATAGCCTGTTAAAGCAGTCTTATTAACTTCTTTTCCTTTTATGCCTATTCTTTTAAAAATGTCCTTAACAACAACATTTTTTGAATCGTAGGGATAAACAATATTAGTAAGTGACTTAAAATACATTAGAAGCTATCCGTATAATTTAGACCAATTCGGTCATTAGTAAGAATTTCTGTTTCTGCAAATGATAGATCTAGGTTAATAAATGCAGGAGCGCCTTGTGTACCCTTAATAGTAATAAAGTCTTGATTGCCATAAGTCACTTTCATATTTTCTAAAACACAGGAACCTATTTTACTTAAATAGGTATTTCTATTTGTTTTAGAAAAACCTGCGGCTGCAGCAGCTTGTTGATCTTGTTCAGTATTATACCTGTATTCGATTTGAAACTCAGAAGGATATATCAAAAACAACCTATCAGGGCTTCTTTCTGGGTGCATATGATACTTAAATAGCTGTATAATTTGCATGACTTGTTCATGCTCTGCTTTATTTTTTGGCGCAAATTGATAACTAAATTGATGCTTTCTGAATTCCATATTTTGAAATAACTGCTCTCTATACGGATTTGCTACTTTCTTTGAAGCGGCTTGTATACCAGCGCCAACATTGGTATTCAATCCAAGGGCTTCCGGTACGGAGGCTGCTGCTGTAATTGCCCCTCTAGCTAAAAGTTCAAGTGCTCTACCCTTGCCGGTTTTCAAAATTTCCATTGCACCGCCTTCCTCGCCAGCAAAAGCTCCTAGAGCTCCTACATCCTCTTGGTCGTAAGAAGCAGTATAGCCAGTTATAGGTGGTGCTTGAGTTACCAACTCAATAGCTGACAAAAGTCTTACTTGTGTGCTCGTATCTGCTAAAACTCCTCCTAATACTCCTACACCTAGACCTGCAACAGTAGATTCTAATGCCTGGACTCCACCAGAAGACGGATCCCCAGCCGCTAAATTTTTTGCCTGTTTCATCGCGCCACCGGCTGCTAATACACCTCCTACTCCACCAACTATTTCGGCATATTGTTCTGATTTTATTCTATTTTGTTTAGTGTATTCAGCTGTCAATCTTTGTTGAGCAGCGGCAAAATCTGCATTTGCCTGATTAGAATTTATAGCAGACTGACCTATTCTAGTATTTGATCTAGCATTGATATAAAATATGACGCTATGTGGATAGCGAGCGCCACCACCAGGTTTTTCAGTGTGTAAATCTGAAGGATAGTAATATACAGTAGGAGAAGTCTTAGCGTCTACTACTGTATCTTTAAATTCAGCTGTTGCTTCACCCTGAGCATCTTCTCTTTGCTGTATTAGTCTTTCTGTAGGTGTATCGCCTGCCATTGTAGTTTCCAAATAGAAGTGTTATTTTTCATTATTTATAACACTCCCATCGGGGCTTCGAGTAATTTTTGACCACTTTCCTATTGGACAGGAAGTACCATCAAATCTTACTTTAGCAGGCATAAAACAATGACAAATCTTACAAGTATGTGCTATTGTCAAGTTTTCACAATCCTTGCATATCAATGCTCTGGCTTCATGTTCGGGTTTCATTGTACCACCTTGTCTGGTCTATTAGGCTTATGTGGTTTTGCATTTTTGTCTATATCTCCTCGTCCTGCTGATAATGGGCGATACATTTCACGCATTTCAATTGCTTTATCAAAAAACTTTTTCAATCTTTCTTCAGGGTTGTCGTGTTCAAACACAATACCTGTCCACTCACAAGCTAAAATATTTTTTAATTTTTGTATTGCGATTTCTTTACTTTCATTCTTTTGAGCAAGAGTAAGTATTCTTACAATAGGTTGATAGACTCCTGCACCTTCTGATGAAAATTTAGAAATATTATATATTGTCTTTCCTAATGCAGCGCCCAAAATTAACATTTCAGATGCAGTTGTACTGTATACTGTCTTTGCACTTTTCAATAATTCAATACCAGATTTATCTCGAGCAATCAATCTATGCCAACCAACTCTCGATGCGATTTGTCTCTGAAATTCGTAATCAGTTAAAGGGTGTGGTTTAAACATAATATCATCTTCTTCCTGAATTAGTCTCGCCATAATTTCTTGATCACACAGATCTAAAAGATTATGTCCGGGAAGAAAAACAACTTGGTCATATTTCTCTTGTGTGTCGTTTAGTTGATATTTGTCCACACACTTTTCTATCATTTTTTCAAACAGGTAATCACCCATTTCGCCTCCATCAATTTTTGAGGCGTTCTCCATGATTCTACAATTTATTTCTCTGGACTGTGTGTCTGCCCAGATACCGCCACCGGGAAATTCGGTGTATGTGAATTCACTGAAATTAGTTCCTTGTATAGAACCCACATCATATGAAATAGGATACGGGGCTAAAGATCTTACTGTTGGTTCGAAGTCTTCAGCCCAGGTATTCCTAACTGACCTTTTAGCGTAATTTAATTCTTCCTCTGATATTGAGGCTTCCTTAAACCTTTTGTTTATCATTAAGACATCTGCTTGCTTTGGCCGGCAGTGTCTAAAAATTTCATTTTGTTCTTCAGTATTCATAATTACTCCATAATAAAAAAATTATTTATTCAGGTTCAGGTAGACGGAAAAACTCCATTTCATTAATATCATATGGGTCAGCATAATCTGTCATGTTTCTAAGTTTTTGAGCAAACGCATCTATAACTGAAATCCTAATACTAGGTGTTAATCCCTGGCGTGCCTCACTTAAATTTCTGAGTATCATCCTATCAACCTGCTCAAAAGTGTTAAGACGGCGCTTTTTTAAATATGCCCATCTTGCATCTACTCTGGCATCTCTCAATCCTTCAGGAACAGAAACCAATCCGTACTCTCTGTCATACTCTCCCGTTTCTTCATTATAAACAGCCCCAACAGAAGCTACTCTGGCAGATATAGTAGGACGTAGATCACTAGTTCCTGCGTCTACCTCAGCATACTCTGTTCCTAATAAATGAAATGCAGTAATTTTTTCGGGCAAAGTTGTATTAGACAATCTTGCTCTGAGCTGTACTTCGCTTATTGGAAACTCTACTACTGCCTTTGTTTCACGATTTATTCTCGCATATAGCATTTTTGTCTCCTAAATTTATATTGTAAACCAAGTAGTTGTTCTACTGGTTTGTGTTGATGTGTTGCTGTTAGTTTGTGTTAACCAAGATGTACTAGTCGAGGTATTTGTATTAGTCAGCGAGCTAGTAGAGGTATCATACAGCGTGGTATAATCTGTTGACCAAGCTGTTGTAGTATCTGTTGCTCTTGAAGTTTGTACTCCATTTGTAACCCAAGAAGTGCTAGTAGCAAATGTTGTAGTAGTCTGATGACTGGTTCCCCTACTAGTTTGTACCGTAGTCTGTGTTAGTGTAGCATTGCTAGTTATGAAAGTGGTAACACTAGAAACTGAAACGTCTGTGGCGGTTAGGTGACTTGTCAGGTAAGTCGTTGTTGTGTTTACATAACCACAAGCAGTAGTATTGAAAGTTATCGGCGTGTCGTAGCAAGTCTGATAAGACACCGGGCAATCATAAGAACAGGTATAATATTCCCTATAGGTACAAGAAGTGTTCTGCGAGACTGTTCCTGATGTATTTACTTGGTAAATAATACAACATGGAAGTTGGGCCTCACCGGAGCCACATCCTTCACCGGACTCTTGGCAACCAAGTGAGGCACACCAAGTACCTGATTGAATACAAGTACCTTGTCCATTAGTTGGATCGTTGGTGCCCCCACCGTTATTGTAGTATAAGGTAGTAAATGTAGTAGTAACACTCGTACTAAATGTTGTTGAAAGAGAACCAGTAAGGCTACACCCATAAACAGAACAACTTTCGTACCCACCAGCTTTAACAACAGAATACCCGTCAGATACACAGTTCCCGGTTGCCTCTACATAACCTCCCGAAACACCAGAATATGTTGTAGTACCGTTGGTGATGCGGCAGGTGTTTCTGGTACCGCTTGTTGCGTAAGTAGTGCAGCTTTCAGTTAAAGTTGACCCTGACGTATAGTAAGTGGTCGTAGTGTTTCGTGAACCGGGTACGTATACAGTGGATGAAGTATTGTAAGTGGTCGTAGTGTTAAACTCAGGGAACCAATATGTTGTGTAACTAGTTGTAGTAGACGTACTAGTGTTTGTATTTCTAGATGTCGTAGCACCCGTATTCCATGTAGTTGTTGTGGGGGTAATTCTGGTTGTTTGATACGGTGTTATAGAGGGGGTTTGTGTAACCCAGCTAGTTGTTGTAAGGGTTGCCCAATAAGTAGTATCAGTGGTGGTAGTATTCCAACTGGTAGTAGTTAGCGTATTGAAATACGTTTCCGTTGAGGTATTTTTACCTGCAGCTTTTAACAACCATCTTCTTAACATAATTATTCCTTATGCGTAAGAACGCCAGGATTGTACGCCTATCCAGTTAGAACCTTGATCGTATGTTTCTAACATGATTAGTGTGCTTCCACTCGTATTTAATGTAGGGTTATTTCCTCTGTCCCATATAACTCCACTTGGCCAAGTAATAGTTGGAGTAGTAACTGCTGACCAGGTAATATAAAAACTAATGGTGTTTACTGCGCCTGTCATAAAATTAGACACAGTAAATGTGGTGTTACCATCAATGGTACAAGTTACAATATCGCCTGAGTCTAGGTCAATATTGTTGGTGCCATTAATAGTACCGAGGGCTTGCATCTTGCCACGAATAGTAGAGTTTATTCGTGTAGATGTAATAGTAGCAAAAGTCGGACTATCACCAGACTCATACTTGTCATTATTCAAATTGGTAAAGTTATCATCTAACTCTTGGTGAGTTAGCGTGTCATTACCGACTCTTAGATTTATTGTAGACATTTGTTATCCCGTAATATAAATATTAGGCCATTGTTTTTAACTTATTTATAACACCTATGACATATACCAAACAATTATACCAAGGAAAGTTTAAACCTCGTAATCCTGCTAAGTACAAAGGTGATATATCTAATATTATTTATCGCTCAAGCTATGAGCTGAAATTTATGAATTGGTGTGATCTCAATGATTCTGTACAAGAATGGGGAAGTGAAGAAATAGTAATACCCTATCGCTCGCCTTTAGACAATAGATACCATAGATACTTTGTGGATTTCTACGTCAAAGTAGTTAATAACAATGATGCTGAAATGTATCTTGTAGAAGTCAAGCCCCATCGTTTTACACAAGAACCTAAAATTCCTAAGAGAAGAACAAAGAGGTTCATACAAGAAGTAAAACAATGGGGTGTCAATTTAGCCAAGTGGGAAGCAGCTGAAGAATTCTGTAAAGACCGTAATTGGAAATTTAAAATTATTACAGAAAAAGAGTTGAACCTATAAAACCATTATAAATAATGGTATGGCTAATCCATTTCAAAACATAAGAGCTGAAGCAGGCGAACAAGACCGTTCATTCAGATGGTACCAAGATGCTGTTCGTAAAATGGCTAACGGCATTAATACCTTTGCTGAAGTATCTCGCACTGACATAGGTGAGTTCACAACCAAACTAGAACCTGGTAATATGTATATGTTTCAGTATGATCCTAAGTTCAAAGAAACACTACCTTATTACGACAAGTTTCCCTTATGTTTGCCGTTTGATAATATGACAGGCGGATTTGTGGGAATCAATTTTCACTATTTACCATACGGAATGAGAGCACAATTATTAGGAACATTGTTAAACTTTACTGATAAAGAATTGACCGAAAAAAGTAAAATAGAAGTTAGTTGGAGTATATTGAAAAACTTTGGCAGATTTCCAGGCGTAAAGCCTTCTGTAAAAAGATATTTGTTTAGTCAAGTAAAAAGTAGATTTGTAAAGATAGATCCTGCCCATTGGAGAGCTTCAATATTTTTACCAACACATGAGTTTGAGAAGAAATCAATACAACAAGTACACAGAGAAAGCAGAGAGATAATAAATGGCTAAGTCATATACAGGATTAAATGATTTTATTTCTAAGGTAAGAGAAGGATTATCAGTAGCAAGATCTGATAGGTTCGAGGTAACTTTTAATTTCCCCGCTGCAGTTGCAAGCAGTGATTTGTTTGAGTACGGTGCTGCATACAGAGCAACAGTAATGTGTGAGGAGTTACAGCTTCCAGGATTATCTGCAACAAATCTTCCTGTAAAAATAGGGCCATGGACAGAATTTAGAAATCAAAATGTAGAGTTTTTAACACAAGACTCTGTTTTTACTTTTGTTGAAAATCAAAATTTACAAGTAAGAAAACTATTTGAAAAATGGATAGACGCTACAGTTAATAGAACCACAAAAGAAGTTGCATTTCATGAGGATGTTACAGGTTCTATTCTTATCAACGTGTTAGACAGACAGGATAATATAAGAGCACAGTATCAGTTGTTTGAAACAGTTCCCAAGTTAATAAGCCTTACACCAATGTCTTGGGGTAATACAGGCATTATGAGACTTTCAGTTTCCTTTGCTGCAAAATACTGGGAAAGAATATATGATGAGGTTACAACCTCACCAAAGGATGATTTAAGAGATAGAATAAAAAGTGAGTATAAACCGGGTCCGGACGTTGTTGGAATTCCAGGATTCGACCCGATTTCACGTGGTGAATAATTTAATTAGGAGATAAGAATGGCACTACCAATTATTGAGAGCCCTACCTTTGAAGTGACTATACCTGGTAGGAATCAAGTTACAACATTTAGACCTTTTTTGGTCAAAGAAGATAAGTTATTGACACTGGCTGCTGAATCAGGCGAACACAAAGAAATGGTAAACGCCTGTATACAGGTTGTAAATAATTGTAGTTTAGAGAATGTTGATGCCAGGGAAATGGCAATGTATCAACTTCAATGGACATTTTTAGAAATTCGTAAAAGATCTGTAGGAGAACTACAATCATTTTCACTGACTTGTGGTGAATGTAATACTGTTATACCATACGAATTGAATGTAAATGAGTTTAAAATTGAAGGAAATATGACAACTGACACCAAAGAAATTAAAATAAGTGATGAAGTAAGCATTGTATTGAAATATCCTAGGTGTATAGATCAAGATAGTATATCCGATATGGATGATGTTGAAGTTATAAGATCCTGTTTAGAATCAATTAATAATGGTGAAGAAACTATAAATCCAAAAGATGAATCAATAGAAGCATTAGATGTCTTTATTGAAAGTTTGCCAGTAAAGGTAATACAAGAAGCAGCTGAATTTTTTGATAGTATGCCTTACTTGGGACACGAATTAACATACAAATGTAAAAAATGTGATAAGAATAATTACATTTTAATAAATGGGTACGAGCATTTTTTCGGTTAACTCTTTCTCAGGATTCGATTGAAAACTATTATAAAACGAATTTTTTATTAATACAAGAGCATCATTGGAGCTTAACTGAAATTGAGAACATGATGCCCTGGGAAAGAGAAGTTTACATAGGAATGCTAGTAACTCATTTAAAGAAAAAAGCTGAAAAAGCTAAGCAAAAATAGAGGAAAAAATGATTACAGTAGAAGGTAGAAACTTATCAGATCCAAACTTTGGAGCCAGCAATCTGCGCAATGAAAAAGGCCAATTTGATAAGGAATCCTCGCAGGAACTGGTAAAAAATATCAAAAGCGCTTTGGATCCTCAAAACAAAGCAATAAGTGAAAGCCTCAGAAAATTTGCTACTCAGTTATCTAAAAATACTGAAGCTTTTTCAGAAGCTGCAAAAGAAATGACGGATAGTGATAGAAAAAACTTTGAAAATTATGTCAAGGTACTATCCAAAAGTGATGGGAGTTATAAAAGCAGAATAAAAGAAAGTGATGCTTTTATAAGAAACTCAGAAAAAGTACAAGATGCAGATACAAGTTTTTCAGGAACAGGAATATTTAGTATTCCTGACAAAATAAAAGGACTGGCTCAGTCTAAAGGCGGATTCTTATCAGGAACTGCTACTGCAATAAAACAAGGACTCACAAATCAGTTTGAAAGAGGTTCAGCAGGCGAACGAGGATTTTTTGGATTAGGTCAAACTAGAACGGGAAGAATAGCAGCCGCTCAGAGACGGTTTAACAAATTAAATTCAGGATCAGACGGATTAAAAAGTGCTACTGATGCAATGGGACTCTCATCAGGGGGCAAAGAAAGAAAAGTAACAGACAGGGAATCTCCTGCAAAACAACAAACAGAATTACTAGAAGATATTTTAGATGTTTTAAAAGATATAAGAGAAAAACCTGTTGGCGGAAGTATGATGGGTCTACCAGGCTCCCCAACTCCTCGACCAGGGCGCCCAGGGCCCTCTTCCAGAACTCCCCGAAACCAAAGAACTCCGGAAGAACAATCTGCCAGAGACAACAGAGCAAAAGAATTAAGAGAAGAAAGAGCGGCAAAAAGAAACGGCACTAAACCTGACGCTCAACCTAAAACCAAGAAGCCAGGTAAACTAGGCAACTTGTTGAAAAAAACTGGCAAGTTTGGACTTAGAGCAGCTAGATTCGCAGGTCCTGTTGGTGCAGCAGTAGGTGCAGTAGGTTTAGGCCTGGGAGCATATAATGCTTTTAAAGGATTCAATGCTGACCCAAATGCTTCACTTGGTTCTAAATTTAAAAACGCAGGAAGTGGTTTTTTAAGTGGTGCTAGTTTCGGTTTATTTGGTAGTGACCCAGAAGAAATAGCAGCACAGGCAGCAATGCAAGAAGAAGTTGCTGCTGAGACTATAGAGACTCCAGCGCCAGTAGAGCCAGCAGTAGAGCCAGCAGTAGAGCCGGCAGTAGAACCTGAATTTAAACCTTTCCAGGTAGATGTTCCTGAAGATGCGACCCCACAAGAATTTACTCAAGCGGCAATGGACCAACACCTTGAAAAAATTAAGTCAGGAGAAATACCTTCTTCTCCAGATTCGCTAGTATCAGCAAGGGCAAGGGCAGAGAAACGCCATGCTGACCTGGCATCGCGCTTTGAACCAAGTGAAGATTCTATAAGATTGGGTCAATTGCGGAGACAAAGAAGTGAATTGAGTATGCAAAAACAAGGAGAAGAACAAGCAATGTTGGAGAGAGGTGAGCGTGTTGCAGCACAGGCACAGGATCCTGATTATAAGTTTGGTGATATAGATTCTCAAATGGCAGCTCTCACGGAAGAAATTAATGCGCTAAGTGAAAAAATAGTGGGGGATGATACTGGAGAAGAAACAAGTAGAGTACCAAGTAGCCTTCAGGGTAATTTAGTAAGAACAACTAGCACACAAGTAACAGGAGGTGAAACTGTTACGGGTGGTGGCTCTGTAACAAGACATGCTGCAGTAATAGAAGATTATGAAACAGAAGAAAGTGCTAATTATAAGGCAATGCTAGATGCGACACTGGCCAAACAAAAAGCAGGATTGGACGAAAACGGCTGGGACTGGATGGACAGTGATGAGTTTAACGAGATGAATAAAGAGATACAAGATTTAAGGTCTAAATACTCTGAAACAAGAGGAAGAAGGGTTGTTAAACCTGGATATGAAGAAATAAATCCTGCACCTTTACCCACAGGTGCTGCTGTAGAAAGTATGACAGAAGCTGTTCAAACCCAACAATCAGCTTCAACAGCTCCTGTCATTAATAATATTACTAATAATAATACAAGTCCGACTGATACCCCTGTGCTGATAAATCCAGCTACAAGCCGATCTACCAGCAGTTCTTTGCAGAGGTTTCAGGATTCTAGATTTTAGTCATCATTAGCAAGTTTAGCAAAGTAGGACAGTGTATCATCTTCGTCATCTTCTGATACCTTAGTCTCAGCTTTTGACATCTGTGTTACCTTTTCCATGTAATTGTCATCAGCAGCATCTCCGGTCTGACTAGAAATACTTTCTGCTGTGCCTACCTTGGCACTGTTACCCAATACAAAGTCTAACTTCTTCTTCAATTCGTCATATGACTTGAAGTTGCTAGGGTCTACAATTTTAGCAAGTGAATGCTGTTGTGTCCAAATAGCTTCAATAGCAGCATCATCATCTGATACAGCACTTGGAGCCGCAAACTCAGACTTGTCATAGTTTCTGTAACCTTCTACCTGACGAATCTTAAG
>Ga0255753_1000641_pt1 | contig 44679 bp, 39 predicted proteins | sample 041ome_10_FD_179953 | JGI IMG/M metagenome (GOLD analysis project Ga0255753, IMG submission 179953) | Coastal salt marsh microbial communities from the Groves Creek Marsh, Skidaway Island, Georgia - 041412US metaG (version 2) | ecosystem: Environmental > Aquatic > Marine > Intertidal zone > Salt... | reverse complement strand
CAGGCGCAAAGCCTGAATAAAAAGACTAAGGCAGTTCTGCCATTTCGGTAGCAAACATCATCAGCATTCCTCCGGCCCTGTCATCGGGGCCGATAAGTGCTTCCCGGTTTAGATAAGCGTCCAGCGAATCCTGCTTGTTGGTTGATTCGCATACATTAACAAAAAAACCTTCTGCGCTGCTGCGCATCTGTACTGCTCGCCATGCTCTGTCTACCACCGACTGGTAACTTGCATCGAGCCAACCACTGGCTATACCCCGTCGAATAGCAGTTGCAATCATGGCGGTTGCACTGATTTCGGCGAAAGATCCGGGATAATCAATCACCTCATGCCACATCCCATCGAGATCTTGGTATGGCACCAGAGCCTTAATATGGGATTGATAAATCGACAGTAGTTCAGCAAATCCTGGCTGATCTTCCGGAAAGTCGCTTAGTGTCAGGGCCATCCCGAGCGCCGGGAAAGCATTACCTCGTCCCCAAGCTGCATCAGTCAATGGTGAGTGGCGGTATAACCCGTCGTCTCGCAGAACAAGATTCTCCAGAAAATGGATATGCCGTAAGGCCAGATCAAAATACTTTTGCTCCCCAGTCAGCTTGCCAACCTTTGCCAGCAAAGGCGTCGCCATAAAATACGCATCACTCATTTCACCGTGCATTGGCATTGCCTCCAGCATTTCGCCATTGCGATCAAATCCCATGTCTGCAGCCTCTATGGCAAGATCAAGATAGTCACGCCTGCCGGTGCGCTCAGCCATTTCTGCAAATACCAGATGGCCAGCAGTCACCAGAGAAGAATTGATTTCAATATCTGTACCATCAAGATAAGGTGCAATAACCTCGCTGACGTCTGCCAGATATCCCAAACGCATACGCCCAATCAGTGCCATACCAGGAATATAAACCGGCCAGGAGAAGTCGTGGCCATAATGGCTGGCGAGCTGCTCGGCATACTGTCTTGGCGAACGCATCAGGCGTTGATCAAGAATTTCATGGGCTGGGGAAATCGGAAGATTATTCAGCTCATCCATTATTTTTCCCAGTTCTTCCGGCTCATCATACAAGTGCAGTGCCGGCACATAGCCTACGCCAGCGACCACTGAATTACTCAGCGCATCCGCTAATTCAAAGTCACTCTCGCTTTCTATCAGCACCAGGTCAGGCCCGTGTGTGCCCAGCCAGCGCCAAAGGGAAAAGGACACTGGGTTATCCGAATAGGCTCTGCCAGTGGGAGGAAACTGTAAGGACTCTGCCTGAGGGTTGGCTTCCGGGATGACGATCAGGTTAAAAGACTGTTCACTTTTGGGACGAGTCTGGTAGCGGGCAAATTCTGCCAGCACTTTTTCACTGGACTCAGGCCTGCCATCCAGCCCTCCAATCAACACTACTGTGGGCCTCGCCTGGCTATCAACCTGATATCCGCTGGCACTAATCAGGGTACCGTCGGAGGACATGCCTACTTGCCATTGCTGGGCATAGCCAAGTGTACTAAACAATGAACACACCATAACCAGAAAAGAGTTTTTCCAGCAATGATGATGGGAAAGAAGCCACTTTATATTAGTTAACTGCATCATTTCACTACCCGTAAGATTTCACGAAATAATACACAAATTCCGTTTCCCATACCTGCCTGTTTAACTTTCAAAAAAAGCGCGCATCTCACGCCTTTTCCCCATCATCAGAAGCAGGCCGGTAAAACAAAACAAAGCGGCTATGATATTGGGCCACATCAGACCAAACCGGTTTGCAAACCAGCCAATCAGTAACACCCCGACAGCAGGCGCTCCGCGTGTAAAGGCTGCCCATAAGCTCAAGACCCTGCCCCGCATGTCATCATCAATACTATTTTGCACCAGGGTCTGCCCGGCCACACTGCCAATGGTTACGGCGTAGCCAAAGATGAACATCAGCGCCGTAGCCAGCCAGGGGGTTGTAATTGAAGCAAAGCCTATCATTGAAAGTATTCCGATAAGGGTCATCAGAAGAATCTCTCGAATCAGTCCCGTGGTGTGGCCATCCATGGATAACCTCAGACCGGCCAGAACCGCGCCAATGCCCATCGCCGAGGTAAACATAGCCAGAGTCAGAGGACCTGATTCGTAAACAGCACCCACAAAAGCCGACAGCATAAAGGCAACCGGGCGAATAAATAGAGACACTATGGTCAGTAAAGCGAACATATAAAACAGGGCTTTCTTATCAAGCACGTAATTAAAACCAGCACGGATATCCTGCATAAATGATTTTGGCTCTGTTGTTCTGGCACGAGCAGGAACTTTTATAAAAATCCAGGCAATTACAATGAGCAAATAACTTACTGCATTAAATAGAATAGCCATTGCAGGACTGGATACAGCTATGACGACACCAGCCAGAGCAGGACCAGCAAACCTGGCAACATTAAAGGCCACGGCGGTAAAAGCAGCAGCACTGACCAGATCTTCTTTTTTGACCAGATTGGGAATAATGGAAAGTCGAATGGGCTGATACGCTGCCTGAATAATTCCTTCTGTCATTGCCAACACAAATAACAAACCAATGTTTAGTAAATTGAACCAGGCGAGAAAGAACAGGATAAATGCCTGCAACATCATCAGTACCTGGGCAATGACTGCCATTGATTTGCGATCAAAGCGATCAGCCCATACACCAAATAAAGGTGTGACGAGAATCAGTGGAAAAATTTCGACAAAGGCTACCGCCGCAACCCAGAACTCTGACTCCGACAACACCCAGGCCAGCCAGGATACAGCCAGACGCTGCATCCAGAAACCAATCAATGAGATGCTGTTACCACTCATGTAAATCGCATAGTTGCGATTGGAAAAAGCAGAACGCAGCGAAGAAAATTTACCTGCAGACCTGGCCGACATAGAGCAGATAGTTGTCCTTGGTTATAACAGTATTGGTGAACGAATCAGGGCACAATATCTTTAATGGTCAAGATGATGGCCTCATCCTGCTCTGCCAGGGTAAAGGGCTCAGAAACTACCTGAATGTCACCGGATTGAGCAATGGCATTACCTGATTTGGAGAGCCTTGCTCCGACAATAACTTCCTGTGCCGTAGACAAGGTCATATTGGCAATCATGGCCATGGAATCATCCAGTGTAATCTCAAACGGAAAATCCGGAACTGATAGTGTTTGAGCGGCCAGAGGCATCGGCATGGCGGGGTTTCTGGCATAAACAAACAGCCGCATGGAATCGTCGACCAAATCTTTTATCGACTCATCAAGCTCAATAACAAGCGACACTGAGGGCCCCTGGGTGTCTGTTGTCTCAGTAGCTGCCAGTGCTGATGCTGGCAACAACGATTCCACCTGGGCAATTCGACTGCTCAACACCGCAGCCTGTTGGGAGTTTCGATCCAGTTGCGCCAGTTGCCGGCGCCAATAGGTCAATGCCTGGGCAAAATTTTCATTTAAAAATGAATCTATAGCCAGCAGGCTCAGAACTGTGAATTCATTGGGATTCAGGGACTGAGCTTCGCCAATAACCTGTTCTACTGCAGGCGTCATCCTGGAGCCGGCGGCCATATACATGGACTGAGCCAACTGACCCAGTACCGTCGCCTTATCCGGGCTCGGCTCCATAACACCTACCATCGATGTGAATACAGCAATGGCTTGTTCAAAGTTTTCCAGCTCCAGATAGAGCGTGCCCAGCATATAGCCATTCTGGATGTCATCATTATTACGATCGTAACGTTGCTGTAACAGGTCTGCCAATCGGTTCAGGCCATCCAGTTGCTGCTCCGCTGTTTCTGCTGCAGACAATTGCTGCATGATTGCCGGCAGCGCCAGGTCTCGCGCCGAGCCCACTACCTCATACAATGAATAACTGAACGCAGGAATAAATAGCAGGCATAACAAGGGAATGAGTTTATTGCTGCTTTGCCCGGCTGCTTTTGTTCTGCTTTTTTCATCTTCCATATCTCTCAGGAAACTGCGTTGCAACTCGGCCTTCAGTTTTTCGAACTCTTCTTCAGAAATAACTTCCTCGGTTTTATCCTGTTCAAGTTCTGCAAGGCTTTGTTGAAATACTTCAATATTTTTTTGTTTACGAATTTCATCATCCGCAGTTTTGATTACCGGGCGATAGCGCAATACCGGCACCAGGATGAAAAGCAAAGAAACGATCAGCAGAATTGTGCTGTAAAGCCAGAAGGAATTCATAAAAAATCAGTCCGATTGATTATCGAGTAGGCGGTGAAGTTTGTCCTGCTCTTCTGATGAAAGAGCACCATCGTTTTGACCGGACAACTGGCTCGCCAGCATCATGCGCCTGACAATAAAAAATCCGGCGAGCAATAAAAAGGCCGGACTAAACCAGAGAAAGAATGTAGCGATGGTCAGGCGCGGACGATAGAGAATAAAATCGCCGTAACGACTACTCATAAACTCAATGATTTCATCATTGCTACGACCTTCTGTAATTTGATCGTAAATTTCGCGGCGTAAATCCGCAGCAATAGGTGCATCAGAACCAGCAAGATTTGAATTGAGGCATTTGGGGCAGCGCATTTCATAAGTCAGTTTTTTAAAGCGGTCTTCTTCCTGCTCGGAATCAAACGCGTACTCCTGAATAGCTCCCAGTGCCTGAAAGGAAAGCAAAAGCAGGACAAGTGTTATTAAGCGGGATGATAGCAACATGGCTTTACCTGATTTGTGCCAGTAATGGTTCAAAGGTGTTCTTCCATGTAATGCTGTCGATAGCACCGATATGGCGGTAAAGAATCATGCCATTGGCATCAACCAGGAAGGTTTCCGGAGCCCCGGTTACCCCGAGATCAATTCGCAGGGATCCGCCCAGATCAACAACATTGTAGTCAAAAGGATTACCCCTTTCTTCAAGGAAAAGACGATCTTCCGCCATGGAGTCGTCATAACTTATGCCGACAAAAGTAAGTGATGGATCCTTCTCACTCATTTCAAGCAAAAAGGGATGCTCAATGTGACATGGCAAACACCATGAGCCCCATATATTAACGATAAGAATATCGCCCACAATATCAGCACGGGAAAACTCTCCTGACTCTGGGTACAGGCCCGGCAGAGAAAATTCAGGCAGGGGTTTGTCGACCATTGCAGAAGGCACAATATTGGGGTCACGTGTCAGCCCAAATAACAGAAAACCCGCCATGGTTATAAAAACCGCGACGGGAATAAATAATTTCAGACGTTTATTCATAGGCTGTTTTGTTTCGTTTGCCATAGCTTGTTCAACAAAATGATCAGCTTGCTTCACCCAGCAGATCTGTGGATCCTTTGGATTCACCCTGCACGGAAGTTTCTGCCTTAAGGTTTTTTGTTTCTTTTACGCGGTAGCGCTTGTCAAGAATGGCAGTAATACCACCTCCCGCCATCAAAAAAGCGCCAAGCCAGATCCAGAAGACAAAAGGTTTTACATGAACCCTGACCACCCAGGCATCCTCACCACGGGGATCACCGAGAGCGGCAAACAAGTCACGGAAAAATCCGACATTAATATCAGCCTCTGTTTGTACACTGCCAGTGGCACGATAGGTGCGTTTTTCAGGAAACAGGGAAAGGTACGACTCGCCGTTTTTAAGAACCGTAATTTCGCCAGCATCGGCAACGTAATTTGGTCCCTGTACTGGTGACACCCCTTCAAAAATAAAGGTATAACGGCCAATCTCCAGCTGCTCGCCCGGTGCCAGACGCACATCCCGTTCTACACTGTAATGACTGGTGAGACAGATTCCGAGAATAATCACCGCCATACCAAGATGGGCAATCTGCATACCATAGTAACTAAGACTAAGACTTTTCAGGCCTGCCACAAGAGAACTTTTATTCGCTGTTTTGATCTGTATATCCCGCACTATTCCAAACACAATCCAGAATGCCAGCGTCACTGCGATAAATATCGCAACATTGACCTCACGCGTTACAACAAGTGGGACGAGAACGCCAAGCACAACACTGCAGACAAGCACTTTCATCAACTGCTGCTTGAGATAGGCTAACGATGTTTTCTTCCAGCGCGAAATGGAACCAATGGTTAGAAATGCTGCCAGGATCGCCATTAGTGGAAGAAAAATAGTGTTGAAATAAGGCGGCCCCACCGACACCATATTGGCTTCACCATTTATGGCTTCATGTATCAACGGATAGAGGGTTCCAAGCAATATGCCTGCGGTAGAGACTACCAGCAGGATATTGTTTATTAATAAAAACACTTCTCTTGAGGTTGCCGTATAACTGGCCGATCCTTTAACTACGGGAGCACGCAAGGCATATAAAAACAGCGATGCACCAATAACCAGCAACAGTATCGCAAGCAACACCAGTCCACGTTCAGGGTCTACCGCAAAAGCATGTACCGAGGTGATCAATCCGGACCTGACGATAAAAGTGCCAAGCAGGCTCAAAGAGAACGCTGCAATGGCCAGTAATACCGTCCAGCTTTTAAAGACTCCGCGTTTTTCTGTCACTGCCAGTGAGTGAATCAAGGCGGTGCCTACCAGCCATGGCATGAAGGCAACATTTTCAACCGGATCCCAAAACCACCAGCCGCCCCAGCCAAGTTCGTAATAGGCCCACCAACTACCCAATGCGATACCAATAGTCAGAAAAGCCCAGGCCGTATTGGTCCAGGGACGGGTCCAGCGCGCCCACGCTGCATCAAGTTTTCCGGTTAGCAGTGCAGTAATTGCAAAGGCATAGGCTACAGAGAACCCGACATAGCCCATATAAAGAAATGGCGGGTGTACGATCAAACCAAAATCCTGCAGCAATGGATTCAAATCGGTGCCTTCAGCAGGCGTGTTTAGCATCAGGCGATCGAATGGGTTCGAGGTCAGCAACATGAACAGAAGAAAACAGACGCTGATAATACCCATCACTGCCAAGACACGAGCCAGGATATCCAGCGGCAGATTGCGGCTGAACAGACTGACAGCATAGGTCCAGCTGGCAACCATCAGCACCCACAATAATAGTGAGCCTTCATGACCACCCCACACAGCCGTGAACTTGTAGTACCAGGGCAGCAGTGTGTTTGAATTTCTCGCTACATAAGCTACGGAAAAATCATCATGCAGAAATGCCCATGCCAGACAGCTGAAACTCACCACCATGAACACCCAGATACCGGAGCATATTGGACGTGATAGTGTCATCAGCAACTGGTTATTGCGGTATACCCCGACCATCGGCAGCACACTTAATAGCACTGCCAGACTAAGGGCCAATACCAGGGAAAAATTACCCAGTTCAGGAATCATTGATGACATACCTCGGCTGTTTCGGTTTCAGCGGCATCAAGTGAGGCTTTCACTTCCGCTGACATATAGTTCTCATCATGTTTGGCGAGAATCTGCGTCGCCCTGAATACCCCATCTTCATCGAGAGCACCGTCTGCTACGACACCCTGCCCTTCACGAAAAAGATCAGGCAATGGCCCGCTGAAACTGACCAGAATATCATTACAAAAGTCTGTAGCAAGGAAGTTGACTTCAGTGCCATCAAGGCCATCTTTTACCAGGCTACCGGTCTTTACCATGCCGCCCACACGAAAATTCTGCCCTTGGGAAACATCTCCGGCAGAGACTTCCGTCGGCGTATAGAACACATTAATTCCTTCATTTAGGGCAACTAATAGTAAACCGACAGCCAGCGCTGCTCCGACGACAATGAACAACACAATGGCCAGTTTTTGTTGACGATGAGCAAGCATGTTAATTTTCTCTCACTATTTTGATGACTCTACTAAGTTTTACGTTGCTGGTGACAATTAAGGCTAAAAAATTTTAAATCAGTTATCCCGTTAACTAACGCACTCTAGGCACTATTGCGTTGCATTCTGGCTTTTTGGGCCTTGATAATTCTTCGCTTTGCCAATACCGGCTGTATAAGGTTATACGCAATCATTAGTGCAAACACGCCATAGGAAGACCACACATATTTAGCGTGACCACCCATGGCGAAAAACTCCGCAAGACTTTGAAACTGGAATTCAGGCATGGCCGGACTCCTTCTGATTGCCTTCGACAAGATCGCTTACCCATTGGGCGCGACGTTCCCGCAGCAAAATTTCATTGCGCGTTCTGAGAATCAGGGCAATCAGGAAAAATCCGAGAATGCCAAAGCCCACAAAAAAGGCAGGGATCCAGACTTCCGGTGGATTGGCAGCAGTATCACTAAGGGAAAGGTTACTCGCCCCCTGATGCAAGGTATTCCACCAGTCCACCGAGTACTTGATGATTGGCAGGTTAACCACCCCGACAAGACTCAAAACTGCACATGCCCTGGCACCTGAATCTATTGAATCAAAAGCCGAACGCAGGGCGATGATGCCGACATAAAGAAAAAGCATTATCAACGTCGACGTCAGACGCGCATCCCAGATCCACCAGGTTCCCCAGGTAGGAATGCCCCAGAGCGAACCGGTTGCCAGGGCCACAGCCGTAATACTTGCACCGATCGGGGCACAGGCCTTGGCAATCATATCAGCCACCTTGATCTTCCATATCAGGTAACCGGCGCTGAAACAGGCCATCATGGCATAACAGCCCATCGCCAGAGTGGCCATTGGCACGTGGATATAGGCAATACGGTAATTTTCACCCATCTGGTAATCTGGGGGAGTAAAAGCAAGCCCCCAGGCCAGACCAGTGCCAAGCAAAATCACGGTAATCCAGCTAAGCCAGGGCAAATACCTGTCTGTCTTGCTGTAAAACAGTCTGGGTGAACCCAATTGTAAAAACCACTGCCACATATGTTTGTCTAAATTCCCGGGAAGATTAAATAGTTTTCTGGGTTTGTTAATTCACACTGATTCGCAAAGCTGCTGCTATGGCCAGTGGCGATAGACAAACAGCCAGTACCAGCATTGCGCCCATCAGCGCCAGTAATCCGGTATACGGCAGGCTATCAAGAGCCGCAGAAACCATTCCGGTGCCGAAAACCAGCACTGGAATATAAAGGGGCAATATTAACACAGCCAGTAATAAACCACTTCTTGAAAGCCCTACTGTCAATGCCATGCCAATAGCGCCTAGCAGGCATAAAATGGGCGTTCCTGCCAGCAAGCCCAATATCAGTGGCAAAATTCCTGCCGCGGGCATAGCCAGCATTACGGCAAAAACGGGTGCCAGGATCAGAATCGGCAAACAGGCGATCAGCCAGTGGCTCAATACCTTCGCCAGCAATAAAAAATATAGGGGCTGTGGACTCATTAACAACTGTTCAAGAGAGCCATCTTCATAATCCGCACGAAACAGGCTTTCCATGGAAAACATGATGGCCAGCAAGGTCGTAACCCAGATCACGCCTGAAGCAATACCACTTAAAAATGCAGAATCTGCGCCACCACCAAGAGGAAACAGTGTTACGGCAATAATAAAAAACATCAGTGGATTGATGACGTCACCGGGAGAGCGGAATGCCAGTAGCAATTCCCGCCTCACTGTCGCAACGATGACAGATCCCAGGCCCATGCGCGAATTATTCATCATGAGCTATCGGCCTCAGCATTACTGCGATCAAGGTCAAGTACTTCTACAGGGCATTGCAATTGCAGAGGATGATGGGTGGTCAACATCAGTGCCCCCCCTTCTTTGACAAAAGTAGCCAGCATGGTTTCAAGTTCAGCAACGCCTCGTTTATCCAGCGCAGTAAACGGCTCATCCAGAATCCACATCTTTGCCGCAATCAGTTTCATTCTGGCCAGGCTGACACGTCTTTGTTGGCCTGCTGACATCACGTAACAGGGCACATCCTCGTAACCGGCAAGACCAAACGCCGCCAGCGCCGCTGGAATATTACCGTTATCGCTGACACCTCTTGATGCACAAAACCAGCGCAGGTTTTCCGTCGGGCTCAGGCTCTTGTTGATAGCTGGTGCATGTCCAAGGAAGAAAACAGTGTCGCGGAATTCGGTGCGGACTTTGCGGATTGGCTGCTTATTCCAGAGAATTTCTCCTTCATATTCTGTATTGAGTCCACAGAGGATTCGCAGCAAGGTGGTTTTGCCACTGCCATTGGAACCCTGAATCTGCATTACCTGTCCCGCAGAGAGTGAAAAATCGAGATGCTGGAACAGCACCCTATCATCCCTTTCACAAAACAGGCCTTGGCCTTCAAGCATTTTTCTTCCTCAGGTATACCCGACCTTCCTGAACCCGGGTACGGCTATTTAAAGCCGGCGATTATACCGAAATATCAAGGAGATAGTGCTGAATAACCGTGCAAATAAAGCAAACCGGCTGTGAACAAATTTTTACTCAGGATTTTGGCGGTGTAACACCGGTCTGCCCCATGTACTTGCCGTTACGATCCTTGTAGGTGACTTCACATTGTTCGTCTGATTCATAAAACAACATCTGGGCGACCCCTTCGTTGGCGTATATTTTTGCTGGCAAGGGGGTGGTGTTGGAAAATTCCAGCGTCACATGCCCTTCCCACTCCGGTTCCAGCGGGGTGACATTGACAATGATGCCGCAGCGCGCATAGGTGGATTTGCCGAGACAAATCGTCAAGACATTGGAAGGAATACGAAAATATTCAACCGTGCGGGCCAAAGCAAAGGAATTAGGGGGAATAATGCAGGAATCAGCTTCAATACCCACAAAGCTGTTTTCATCAAAGTTTTTCGGGTCGACCACGCTGGAGGTCAGTACATTGGTAAAAATCTTGAATTCATTGGCACAACGGACATCATAGCCATAGCTGGAAGTCCCGTAGGAAATGACACGTTTGCCATTCACTTCCCTGACTTGACCAGGCTCAAAAGGGTCGAGCATTCCATGTTCCTGTGCCATGCGCCGAATCCATTTGTCAGACTTTATTGTCATGCTTATTTCCTTCTAATAAAAAACAGCAAATACTACTGTGTAAAGCGCCAATACTCCATGAGTAATGGTGCCTAAAGGGCTAAATCATCCACTTTTATTTTGGCCCAATGTTGCTATAATCGCGCCCCGTCCAAACAGCCTGATATAAATTACAAAGCAAACTTCCGGTTCTTCTCACACTGGCCACATGAGCAGATCAAACATGTGATCAAATTGCAGCAAGAACGCGTAAAACTATTAAGACTTATGGCCAGTTAGCCTAAATAGTTAACGTGAAAGGAACACCCCCAAAACGGTGTGCGTTTCAAAAATAATTCAGCTGATGTTCAGTTAACCCGTTATTAAATAGTTAAACCTTAACCAGGAGTAACCCAATGAAGTTGAAAGCAACAATCGCAATTGCTGCCCTCGTCTCCCTGTTTGCCTCCAGCGCCTTTGCTGCCGGTGATGCAGAACGCGGTAAACCCCTTTATGCTACTTGTGGCGCCTGTCATGGTGCTAACGGTGAAGGCATGCAGGCACTGAATGCCCCTTCTTTAGCCGGGCAGGAAGAATGGTACGTGATTCGCCAGTTGAAAAATTTCAAGGCTGGTATCCGTGGATCTGATTCCAGGGATACATTCGGTATGCAGATGGCACCTATGGCCATGACATTGCCAACTGACCAAGCCATTGAAGATGTAGCTGCCTACATTAATTCTCTGGAAAAATAAGTATTGGATGTATAAAAAACCCGGTTTTTACCGGGTTTTTTTATATCTGGATATTCATTTCCAATGCCTTAAACAACGGCAATCAGGCCAGGGCGTAATCCACAATGGCATCCACCATCAGTTGTACATTGCTGACCCCACGAAACTCATTTACATCCAACCGATACACAACAGTAATAGTCGCCAGTCTGTTCTCCAGCAAAACCTGCTCGGTATTAAAGGCAATAGCATCGATTAACTGATCGGAATCCGGCACCTGCAATGTCAGTTTCAAGTGTTTCTCGCCCACTACCCGACTATTAATTACCTCAAATTGTCCCTGGAACTCAGGTTCCGGAAAATGCTGTCCCCATGGCCCGGCTTCACGCAACACACTGGCAAAAGCCAGCGAGAAGCAATCTTTTTCGAGCGCTCCATCAATATATTTTTTATGCTGTAACACGTCCTCTCCCAGTTCAGCCGAGAGCACCTTGTCAAAAGCGGCAACAAAGGCCTGGAAATCCTCCTCCCTGATGGCAAGGCCGGCAGCCATGGCATGTCCACCAAAGCGTTGCAGGATGTCTGGATGCTGAGTCGCGACGGCATCCAGAGCATCACGAATATGCAACCCTTCGATGGAACGGGCAGAGCCCTTGATCATTTTTTTGCCGTCTTCGATTTCTCCGCCTTCCGCAAAAATAATGCAGGGACGGTGATATTTTTCCTTGATGCGAGAGGCCAGAATACCAATTACGCCCTGGTGCCATGCGGGGTCATAAAGACAGACACTTAAAGAGTCATTGGTATCAATATCCAGATGCTCAAGAGCAGTCATCGCCTGACTCTGCATGTCCTGCTCAATCTGCCTGCGATCCTTGTTCAGCGCATCCAGCTCATGCGCCATTTCTCTCGCTTTTGAAGGATTATCTTCAAGCAAGCAGTCGATTCCCAAAGACATATCATCAAGTCTTCCTGCGGCATTCAATCGTGGTCCCGCCGCAAAGCCCAGATCACTGGCAACAACGTTTTGAGGATTGCGGCCTGCCACTTCCAGCAGGGCTCTGATTCCCGGTCTCCCCCTGCCACTCCTGATAATTCCCAACCCATGCTTTACCAGACGCCGGTTATTCTGATCCAGTGGCACCACATCAGCCACTGTGCCCAGGGCTACCAGGTCAAGGAAACTGGCCAGATTGGGTTCAGGTTTGCCGACTGTTTCAAAGTAGTTCTGCTTGCGTAACTCTGCGCGTAAAGCGCTCATCAGATAGAACACCACGCCCACACCAGCCAATGACTTACTGGGAAATTCACAGCCGGGTAAATTGGGATTTATGATGCAACTGGCAGCGGGCAATGAGCTGCCTGGCAAATGATGATCTGTGACAAGCACCTTAATGCCGGCGGCGTTGGCCTGGCTAACGCCATCATGACTGGCGATGCCATTGTCCACCGTGACAATCAGGTCAGGCTTTCTTTGTTGGGCAACGCTGACAATTTCCGGGGTGAGTCCGTAACCATATTCAAAACGGTTGGGTACAAGGAAGTCGATTTTTAGATGTCCCATGGCACGCAGGCAAATCAGAAATAATGTGCTACTGGTTGCGCCGTCGGCATCAAAGTCACCCACCACAAGAATATTGTTACTGGCATGTATAGCCTCTACCAGTAGCTCAACAGCGCTATCTATGTTTTTTAGCAAGGAGGGCGGATACAGGCCGGCAAGTTCAAGACTTAGCTCACTTTCACTGACCACGCCTCTGGCGGCATACACCTTTTTTAATACCGGATGTATGGAATCATCAAGTCCTGATATGCCATTGAAATGTCTTTCCAGAATTTTCATATTTACCCGCTAATTTCACTATTGCAAGTGGGACTTGCCTTGAATACGCCCGATGTCGACCCAACCTATAGAAAAAGCAGCGAAACTTTCGTAATTGATTAAGGCTTATTAGACATATTAATGCATGGTTTGGCGAAACAAGGATGATGCCACTTTAATTTTGACCAATGCTTGCATGCTGAGTAAGCAATGCCGATATGCAAAAGGAACTAATTACCGGAAATTCGGCCTAATACAATAACTATATTAAGACGACTGCTTCCACAAAGCTTTCAGGATTGTTCGTCAATCGCGGAACCATCAAACCAGATTATTAAGACTTTATACCGGCTTTAATACAGACAGGTCAGACCATGAAAATTAAAAACATCATCACTATTGTATTCTTTTTCCTGTGTGCTTCAGTAACATTTTTAATCCCTGCCCTGAATGCCTCTGCGGCTGACTATCTCACCTTCGAAACCGAAGATGAGGCCAACACCATAGACATATTTAAAAGTGCCAGCCCGTCTGTGGTATACGTCACCAATAATGCCTATCGACGCACTGGCGTTTTCTCTCTTAATGTTCAGGAAATCCCGCAAGGCACCGGCACCGGTTTTGTCTGGAATGATAATGGCCTTATTGTCACCAATTACCACGTTATAAAGGGCGCTGATCGCGTCACCATAACACTGCAGGACCAGACCACCTGGGATGCACAATTAATTGGTGGTTCTCCGGACAAGGATCTGGCGCTGTTGCGCATTGAAGCCCCCAAGGAAAAGCTGCATCCACTACCTCTGGGAGATTCAGGGCAACTGGAAGTTGGCAGAAAAGTCATCGCCATTGGCAATCCCTTTGGTCTGGATACCACCCTCACCGTCGGTGTAGTCAGCGCGCTGGGCAGAGAAATCAACTCCCTCACCAGCAGAACCATCAAGGATGTGATTCAGACTGATGCCGCCATCAACCCGGGAAATTCAGGCGGTCCTTTACTCAACTCAATGGGGCAGCTGGTGGGCGTCAATACCCAGATTTACAGCCCCAGTGGCGCCTATGCCGGAATCGGTTTTGCAATACCGGTAAACACCGTCAAGAAAATTATTCCCCAATTGGAAGAATATGGTCGTGAAGTACGCCCTGTCATTGGAGTTGATCTGTCTTTATCCGATCGCTGGGCAAGACAGCGTGGTATCGAGGGCGTGCCACTGGTTCGCGTTTATGAAGGGATGCCTGCATTTAAAGCCGGCATGATTGGACTGCAGCGTAACAGCCGCGGCGATGTTTTTCTTGGCGATGTGATCATCGGTGTTAATGGCAAGAAGATTTCCAGCCAGGATGACCTGTTCAATGAAATTGAGCAGTACCAACCGGGTGATACGGTGAAGGTACTAACCCGTCGCAACAAGGAAAACCTCGAGTTTGAAGTCCAGTTGGCACCGCCCGGCTAGAACACCGAAACTGCAGGTGTCAGCATTTTATTGCTTTAGTCGGCAGCCTTGAGAGAATCCTGAATAAAGCTCTTCACCGCATCAAGACTTGATGGCAATACCGTGAAGTGTTCTTCTCTTTGCATCAAATCCGCAAGATGATCAGGTAATGCGGGTGTTGCCAGCCCGGCTTTTTCGATAGCCTCGGAAAATTTTGCCGGATGGGCTGTGGCCAGACAAATGATCGGATTATTACTCCCGCCCCGGCACTCTCTGGCCGCTTTCACGCCAGTGGCAGTATGCGGGTCGAGTAAATAATTGTACTGATCATAGACAGACCTGATAGTTTCACAGGTGGTCTCATCATCTACGCGACAACTATCAAAGACCGCTTTTGCACGTTCCCACTCCTGTTCTGAAACCTGCTGTACGTCCTGATTCAATCCCGTAACAAAGGCTTCAACTCTTTGCGCATCCTGATCAAACAGATCAAAAAGATAGCGTTCAAAATTACTCGACACCATGATGTCCATACTAGGCGACAGGCTCGCTTCCAGCTGCTCGAGGTTGTACTGATTCCTGCTCATAAAGCGGTGCAAAATATCATTTTTGTTTGTCGCAATAATGAGGCGATCGATTGGCAGCCCCATTTGTTTAGCCAGATAGCCGGCATAAATATCGCCAAAATTACCCGTGGGGACTGAAAAGGAAACTGCCTCATTATTATCAACAAACTTCAGCGCAGCAAAATAGTAATAGACAATTTGCGCCATGATGCGCGAAAAATTTATCGAGTTCACTGCAACCAGTTGGTAACCCTCAGGCAGAAAGCCCTGATCAGAGAACGCTTTTTTAACAATGGTCTGGCAATCATCAAAGTTACCTTCTACCGCCAGACTGTTTACATTGCTGCCCTTAATTGTGGTCATCTGTCTGCGCTGAACTTCAGACACCCGATTGTGCGGATATAGAATATACATATCCACGAATTCACAATGTCGGCAGCCTTCCATCGCCGCCGAACCTGTGTCACCGGATGTCGCGCCCAGGATCGCCACGTGTTTCTGGCGGCGCGCAAGAAAATAATCCAGCAATCTGCCCAGCAGTTGCAACGCAAAATCCTTGAAGGCAAGGGTCGGGCCATGGAACAACTCAAGCACGTATTCCTGCCCGCCCAGTTGATGCAGAGGAGCCACCTCGGGGTCAGAGAATACGGCATAAGTCTCATCAACAATTGTTCTGAGATCTTCATCAGCTATAGAGTCCCCGGTATAAAGACGGATAATTTCAAAGGCCAGCTCCGCATAGCCCAGGTTTTTCCAGGACAACATGGTTTCGCGGTCTACTTTGGGGACTGATTCCGGTACGAACAAACCGCCATCCGGTGCCAGGCCGGTAAGCAATACTTCCTCGAATGATTGTGCAGGGGTTCTGCCCCGGGTACTGATGTATTTCATCTGCTAAACCTGAACTAATAATAAAACTATCAAGGCATTAAATCTGACAGTATAAAATATGACTACGCGTACTTTTCTAATCTTCCAGTTTATCCATACGAATACGCGCAACCTTGCCGCCTACCGCCTCCAGTGCCTCTATTTTTTCTATGGCTTCGTCCATGATTGACTCCTGGATTTCATCAGTAAGGATGATTACTGACAACAGCTGATGCGCATCATGATCCCTGGGTTCCTTCTGTATTACCGCCTCAATATTAATGGAAAAATCACCCAGTATTTCGGTGATATCGGCAAGCACACCGGCCTTGTCCCGGGCCATTATCCTGAGGTAATACTCACTGATAATTTCACTGATAGGCAGCACAGGAATATCAGAAAGGCTGCCTTCCTGAAAGGCCAGGGCTGGAATAGTGTTTTCAGGATGAGAGAGCGTTCTTGCCACATCAATAACATCAGCGACAACGGCTGAGGCGGTTGGCTGGGCACCGGCGCCTGCACCATAAAATAAAGTGGGACCTACGGCGTCGCCCTGAACCATCACCGCATTCATGACGCCGTTTACATTCGCTATAAGATTATCTTGTGAAATCAGGGTGGGATGTACCCTCAACTCAATACCCTTTTCTGACTTTCTGGCGATTCCCAGATGCTTGATACGGTAACCAAGTTCGCCGGCATAACGAATATCCTCAATAGTGACTTTACTTATGCCTTCGGTATAGGCCTTATCAAACTGCAGTGGAATGCCGAACGCAATGGAAGCCAGAATAGTGAGCTTGTGTGCGGCATCAATACCCTCTACATCAAAAGTTGGGTCAGCTTCTGCATAACCCAGGTCCTGTGCCTGTTTGAGAACAGCGGAAAACTCACTACTGTTTTCTTTCATTTCGGTAAGAATAAAATTACCGGTGCCATTAATGATGCCAGCGAGCCACTGAATATGATTTGCAGACAAGCCTTCACGAATAGCCTTAATGATGGGGATGCCACCAGCCACGGCAGCCTCATAAGCAACCACGACATTGTTCTGTTTTGCCGCTGAAAAAATTTCATTGCCATGAACGGCAATCAGCGCCTTGTTGGCAGTCACTACATGCTTGCCATTGGCGATGGCTCTTAGCACCAGTTCCCGCGCTGTATCGTATCCACCAATTAATTCGAGCACGATATTAACATCCGGATCTTCAGCCACGGCGAAGACATCAGCGCTGACTTTGACATCACCAACATCCTGACCCTCTTTTATTCGGCGTGTAGCAATGTGCGAGACAACAATTTCAAGCCCTGAACGCCTGCTTATTTCTGCGCTATTTTTTGCAAGTACAGTAAAACTGCCGTAACCAACAGTTCCAAGCCCGCAAATACCGATGCTGATGGGTTTCAAATCCAATACTCCAAAATAGTCTATTACGCCTGTTCGGCGCCGGCTGCAAAAAAGCGCTAAGTATACGCTTCAAGGCGACCTATAATCTATTGGGATCGCCCTGGAAAGTAACCTGGGGGTAACAAATAAAAATTAGCTGGCTTACTGGGGTGTGGCTGGATTCAGCAGATATCCTGCAAGCGTATCTGCGGGAATATAGCCTGGCAGGATAGTGCCATCTTCAAGCACCAATGCCGGGGTGCCTGTGACACCTACTTCGCGACCCAACTGATAATGTCGGGCGATGGGATTATCACAATCCGCTTCCGGCACACTGCCGCCGCGCGTTGCACTGGTCATCATGGCTTTCGGGTCTTCTGCACACCAGGTAGAAATCATCTTGTAATGGGTTTCAGTGTCCAGACCGGTTCGTGGGTAGCCCAGATATCTGACAGCAATACCCAGCTCATTGAGTCTGTCAATTTCCCCATGGAGCTGTCTGCAATAGGGGCAGTCTACATCGGTGAAAACAGTAATGGTGGCTTTGCGTTCAGCTTCAGGCTCGAAAATAATCATTTCGCTTTCAGGTACTGCAGCAATCTTTCCTGCACGAGCAGCATTGCGCTTTTCCTCACCCCGGTTCACCAGCCCCTGGGGCATTACTTCATAGAGATCACCAGGAATAAAAAATCGGGCATCCGCTGAAGCATAAATGACCTGGGCATTCTGCAAGGTAATTTCATAAAGACCGGCAACCGGGCTGGCTGCGATTGACTCCACCAGCATATTGGGCTGCGTTGCGGCGATTACGCTACGAATAGCCTGTATTTCCTGCGCCCGGGACTGCCCCGAGTCTGACTGCGCATAGACAGAGGACTGAAAGAAAAGGAAAACTGTGAGGAAGGTGACAATGGGGTTGCGTGCGAGTGCGAATTTGATTGCTGTCTTGGCCATGAATGTCACCTGCAAAAATTTATTGCCAGAAGATGGTCAGTTGGTCCCTGTTAAAGACCCACGCTAATAAAACTTTATTTCAAAGAGAATATCAAGCTGGCCGGAACCATGGGTACCGGCCAGGGGATATGATTTAGTCTTCTTTTTTCTCTTCTGTCTCTTGAGCTGCAGGCGCTTCTGCAACTTCAGGAGCTGCTTCGGCTGCTTCAGCAGTGCTAATGACTTCCTCTTCAACCGCCGCCTCTACCTGCTCGGCTATAGTAGTGGTATCTTCAAGAGGAGTTGGTGCTTTTTCACCTTTCTTACCCAGTTTTTCAGAAATACGGGCAGCACGTCCGGTAAGGTCACGCAGATAGTAAAGTTTCGCCTGGCGAACATCACCGCGACGCTTCACAGTAATGCTTTCTATCTGGTGGCTGTGTGTCTGGAACGTACGCTCCACACCTACACCATGGGACATTTTGCGCACAGTAAAGGCAGAATTCAGACCACGGTTGCGCTTGCCAATGACAACGCCCTCAAAAGCCTGAAGACGCTCACGATCGCCTTCCTTGATACGTACCTGAACAACCACGGTGTCACCGGGAGAAAACTCCGGGACATTGGTTTTCATCTGGTCCTGTTCAATTTTCTGGATAATGCTGTTCTTGCTCATTACTTTTCACCATTGTTAAACAATCATTTATCTGATTCATGTTCACTGATAAACATTTCCAGCAATTGCCTATGTTCATCAGTCAATTCATTCGCCTTAATCATCCGCTCTATCAGCTCAGGTCTACGCTGCCAGGTTCTTCCCAGGCTTTGTTTCAAGCGCCATTTACGGATGGCTTTATGGTCACCACTGAGTAACACCGGTGGCACCACCTTTCCTGCAAATTCTTCCGGTCTCGTATAATGCGGACAATCCAGTAGTCCATTCATAAACGAGTCCTGTCCTGCCGATTCTTCATGACCCAGGGCACCGGGCTGTAGCCGGATTATTGCGTCAAGACAGACCATTGCTGCCAGCTCTCCCCCACTGAGAACATAATCTCCAAGGGAATATTCTTCATCTACCCGGGTTTCAATAACCCGTTCATCAATGCCTTCATAACGCCCGCATAACAGGATTAACGAATCGCGTTGGGCCAGCTGGTTAATAGCCGACTGCTTCAGTGGCGTCCCCTGTGGCGTCAGATAAATAACACTGGCGCCAGGCAGTTCCTGTTTTGCTGCATTGATGGCCCCTTCAAGAGGCCCCGTTTTCATTAACATGCCGGGACCACCACCATAAGGCCTGTCATCCACGGTCTTGTGTTTGTCTATTGAATAGTCTCGCGGGTTCCAGAAACTCAGTTCAGCAAGCCCGTCCCTGATAGCGCGACTGCTGACACCAAATTCACTCAGCGCGGCAAACATATCCGGAAATAGTGTGACTATGCCTGCCCGCATCATTTATCCCGGACTCTGATTCCGAATCATTTAGCGCAATGCCTGACTACTCTGCTGATTTCCCTTTACACCGCCCTGGCATTGCCCCTGGCAATCAATAGAAAATCAATAATCTTTCTCCCAGTCTACCTGGATCACTTTCTGCTCCAGATCCACCTGCCTGATAACCTGATCCTGTAAAAAAGGTATCAATCTTTCCTGATCATCAATACTGTTGGTCGTTGCTCTGACCACAAGGACATCGTTAGCCCCGGTTTCCATCAAGTGGTGTACTGATCCCAGGTTCTCTTCCTGGAGGTTTATTACTGCCAGGCCTTCCAGCTGAAACCAGTAATATTCCTGTTTTTCAAGTTCTGGCAGAGCACTCTTCTCTACCTTCAGCTCACAGCCGGTATATAACCTGGCCTGCTCCCTGTCATCGCACCCTTTAATATGGCCGATGAATTGTTTGCCCTGTGCCCTGCTCTCATCGATTTCAATCTTTTCCAACTTGCCCGCTGGCGCATTGCCCCCGGGAATACTTTTTTGAGAAAGATAAAAATGCCTGAAATCGAGAATGTTGTCTGCCGGATCAGTAAAAGAAATCAGTCTCACCCAGCCTTTTATGCCATGAACGGCACCAATTCGGGCCAGGGTAGTCAACTCATTTGCTGGAGCAGATGGCTCGTCCATCATGACGGCCGCACACTGGCCAATCAGGCAGCAGTCGCTGCTGCAGCCTGGGCATCTTTCAACAATTTAGCGACACGATCACTGGCAATTGCGCCCTGATCGGTCCAGTGCTTGACCCTTTCGAGGTCAACACGCAGTCTTTCTTCCTGGCCGCGAGCACCCGGATTAAAGAAGCCAACGCGCTCGATAAACCGTCCATCACGGCTAAAACGCTTGTCTGCTACAGTCAGATGGTAAAAGGGACGCTTCTTTGCGCCGCTTCTTGAAAGTCTAATAGTTACCATAACTTGTTGTTTCCAATAATAAAATTTAATTCAAAACAGTCTATTCGCCAAGCTCAATCGAGGGCTGGCGAAAAAGGCGGGTATTCTACGAGAAAAGAGGCGGGTTTGGAACCTTATATCGTATAAAAACTTAACTAAATCTTGGGGTTATTAGTACACGCAAATTTAGCTCAGGGGATGTAGTGAAACGCCTGATATGACAAGTAAATATTATTTTCACTTTGGGCTGGCTTTACCTGCCGGGAAAGCCGCCACCAGGTGGCTTCATGCCGCCACCGAGACCACCCAAACCACGCATCATATTGGCCATACCGCCCCCTTTCATTTTCTTCATCACCTTTTGCATCTGCTTGTGCTGCTTTAGCAAACGGTTCAGATCCTGAATAGAGGAACCCGAGCCCATCGTGATTCGGCGTTTCCTGGAACCATTGAGCAATTCCGGCCGGCGCCTTTCCTTCAGAGTCATCGAATTGATAATAGCTTCCATACGCGCGAAAGACTTATCATCGACCATACCCGCTGCAGATTTCTGGGCACTACTCAGGCCCGGCATTTTATCCAGCATATTGGCCATCCCGCCCATATTCTGCATTTGCTGCAGCTGTTCCTTGAAATCCTGCAGGTCAAAGCGCTGACCACGTTTGATTTTCTTTGCCAGACGTTCGGCTTTTTCCTTATCAACTTTCTTTTCCACATCCTCAATCAGGGAGAGGACATCGCCCATGCCAAGGATTCGTGAAGCTACACGGTCAGGATGAAAGGCTTCGAGGCCATCTATTTTTTCACCAATACCCATGAATTTAATGGGCTTGCCGGTTATATGTCTTACTGAAAGCGCTGCACCACCCCTGGCGTCACCGTCTGCCTTGGTCAGGATTACACCGGTCAGTGGCAATGTGTCGTTAAAGGCCTTGGCGGTATTGGCCGCATCCTGGCCGGTCATGGCATCCACCACAAAAAGGGTTTCTACCGGATTGGATACGCTATGCAGGGAACTGATTTCCGACATCATCTCTTCATCGATCGCAAGACGCCCGGCGGTATCGATGAATAACACGTCAACAAACTGTTTTCTGGCCTCGGCGATTGCCTGCCTTGCGATGTCTTCAGGTTTCTGCGAGGGGTCACTGGGAAAGAACGTGACTCCAGCTTCTCCAGCCAGGGTTTCCAGTTGCTTGATAGCTGCAGGCCGGTAAACGTCGGCACTGACCACCATGACAGTTTTTTTCTGGGTATTCTTTAGCCACAGGGCCAGTTTTGCCACTGTAGTGGTTTTACCAGCACCCTGCAGGCCTGCCATCAAAATCACCGCGGGCGGTGTGGCACTCAGGTTAAGTGCCTCGTTGGAATCACCCATCAGGGTCTGAAGCTCAGCCTGAACTATCTTCAGAAAGGCCTGCCCGGGAGTCAGACTCTTGCTGACCTCCTGGCCAACTGCCCGGAACTTGACCTTGTCGACAAATTCCTGAACTACAGGTAACGCTACATCCGCCTCCAGCAAAGCACGCCTGACTTCACGCAAACTCTCCTGAATATTTTCTTCAGTGAGCCTGGCTTTGCCAGTGATTGTGCGCAGGGTTTGTGAAAGGCGATCGGTTAAATTCTCAAACATCGGGGGTCCAACCAGGTAATGTGTCATTATCTATTTAAGGTGAGCTCCCATTCTACAAAATCGGGAACCAGGAACACAGGGCTAATTGGCAATATCCTTGAAGTTGTCATAAGAAATTCAGATCCGGAAAAAGGACTTCAATGGATGGCACACATGTGAGAGACTTTCCGCCATGTTAAGCACCAGTATCAGTATCATAGCTGTCATTAGTTATGCTCTGGGTTTCCTCTTACAGCGTCAAAACCTAAACAGCGGTCTCCCTGAGCGAAAAAAATTATTTGCCAGCAGCATTATTGCCGTCACTGCCCATCTGGTAGTGATTGTACTTATTACACTGCAACCAGATGGTCTGGACCTTGGATTCTTCAAGGTGGCCTCGCTTATCAGTTGGGTTATTGTAGTTGCGGTTCTACTGAGTAGCTGGCAAAAACCACTGGATAACCTTTTCCTTTACCTCTTTCCGCTGGCCATATTGTGCCTGCTGGCCTCGACCTTCATACCCAGTAGCTATGTCCGACAGTCCGGGTACAGCCCGGGGGTAGCCTTGCATATTCTGCTGGGTATTTTATCGGTCAGTATTATCACTATTGCAGCATTCCAGGCATTACTGCTGTCATTCCTCAACAAACTGCTAAAACAAAAGCAATCCTTTGCCCTGGTCAGCCATTTACCACCGCTGGAAACCATGGAAGTTTTGCTGTTTGAAATGCTCTGGTTCGGACTTTTATTATTGACCGGTGTTTTAGTGACCGGCGTGCTCTTTATGGATGATTTTTTCGGCCAGCATCTGAGTCACAAGGCGATACTTTCAACAATTTCCTGGGTCGTTTTCTCAATATTATTGTGGGGACGACATCAACTGGGCTGGCGTGGCAAAACAGCTAATCGCTGGATTCTCGCCGGCTTTGCCTTTCTCATACTGGCCTATTTCGGCAGCAAGTTTGTGCTGGAAATCATTCTGGACCGTGTGTAGCTTTTCCTATTCCTGAAAAATACAGATTACAACTATTAGCTTAATCGAGACATAACAGAGACCCCTTTTGGAAGAAACCTCACTTACTGTATTGCTGGGCATACTGATTTTTCTCATTCTCATGTCTGCCTATTTCTCCAGTTCTGAAACCGCAATGATGGCGTTGAACCGCTATCGCCTGCGCCACCTGATCAAACACAATCATCGTGGAGCCATAAGAGCTGGAAAATTATTGGAAAAACCCGACCGCCTGATTGGCATCATTCTGATTGGCAATAATCTGGTTAACTTCATCGCAGCTTCTGTGGGCACAGCTATCGCTGTCAGACTCTGGGGCAACCTCGGGTTTATTCTCGCGCCGGTTTTACTGACAATTATTGTGCTGATTTTTGCCGAAGTAACGCCAAAAACCATTGCGGCACTGTATCCGGAAAAAATCGCCTACCCCTCCTCAATACTCTTGCTGATATTACTGAGGGTCAGTTATCCCGCCGTATGGATGATTAATAGCGTCTCCAATGGTCTGGTCAAACTTTGTGGTCTCAGCGTCGAAGAAGACACATCACATCATCTTACAAAGGAAGAATTACGCACTGTACTTGATGAAAGCGGCGCACTGATTCCAGTGAAACGTCATGGCATGTTAATGAACATACTTGATCTTGAAAAAGCCACTGTCACTGACATTATGGTGCCAAGAAACGAAGTGGTGGGAATAGACCTTGAAGATGACATCGAAGAAATTCTCGAAATCATTGGCCAGAGTTCCCACACCCTGCTTCCGGTTTTTCGCAAAGATCTGAATGAGGTTATTGGCTTCATGCACCTGAGAAATATTTCCCGCATGATAGGGGTTGAAGAGATTAACAAGGCAGAATTAATGCAGTTAACGGAGGAAGCCTATTTCGTGCCGGAAACAACGCCTCTGCATACCCAGCTGTTTAAATTCCAGAACAACAAACGACGTATGGCAATGGTCGTTGATGAGTATGGCGATGTGCAGGGAATCGTAACCCTGCAGGATATCCTCGAGGAAATCGTTGGTAATTTTACAACCAACCTTTCGGAAGAAACGGACGACATTCATCCGCAAAATGATGGCACCTACCTGATTAATGGCACGGCAACCATCAGGGAAATCAATAAGGCCCTGGACTGGGATTTACCCATAGACGGACCCAAGACCCTGAACGGACTATTAACAGAATTACTGGAAATTATTCCGGAAAAAAACGTCTGTGTGCGCTTGCCATTTCATTTTGTTGAAATTCTTAATGTGCAGGATAATGCTATCAAAACCGTCAAGATGTGGTCATTGGAAAAAATAGAAGCAACGCAGATTCAAAAATCCCTTTTTAGCTAACACTGATAAACCGATCATTTAATAATGAAATATTGTCATGCCTGCAGCAATGAACTAAGCATTAAAACACCAGCCAATGATGACCGCGAACGATTCGTTTGCGAGTCCTGTGGCGAGATACATTATCAAAATCCGAATATCATTGTTTGCTCGCTGCCCTGCTATGAAGACCAGGTATTATTGTGCAAACGTTCAATAGAGCCACGCTACGGACGCTGGACTTTGCCTGGCGGCTTTATGGAAAACAATGAAACTACCCATGAGGGGGCCTCTCGGGAAACACTTGAAGAGGCCTGCGCCCGCATCAGGATTCATGGCCTGTATACCTACTACTCCCTGCCCTATATCAATCAGGTACATATGTTCTTTCGAGCAACCCTGCTCGATCTGAATTATTCAGCAGGCGCAGAAAGCCTGGAAGTTGAACTGTTTAGGGAAAAAGACATTCCCTGGGATGAAATTGCGTTTCCCGCAGTGAGCAATACACTGAAACATTATTACAATGACCTGCCTCGAAATATTTTTCCTGTGCATTCTGCAGATATAATTCTTGGGAAAGACAAGCAGCGCCTTATAGTTCCCCACGACAGCGCTGTATAAACACACTGATAACAAGCTCTTATACATATTCCTGACAGGATTTATCCAATGACTGAACTTGAAAAATCCAATACAACGATATCAATTACACAAGTCAGGGAAACCGGGCGGCAGGAAACACGGGATATTGTCGCTATGGAAGAGCCTCTCGAAATTCGACTTGGCTATACCGACCCCCTAAAAGGTCGTGTCCATAAAAGTATTTCCATTACCATGCGCACCCCTGGTGATGACATCAATCTGGCCTGCGGATTTCTTTACAGTGAGAGCATCATTAGCAGTATAGAAGAGATCTCAACAATCGATGACAGAGCAAACAATGTTATCCGTATCGAGCTGGAAGAAGACCGGGTTTTTGATCTGAGCCGTATTGAACGTCATTTCTATACCACGTCCAGTTGCGGAGTTTGTGGCAAGGCATCGCTGGAAGCCCTGAGCACAACCGGTTATGACGCCATTCTGGATAATACCTTTTCCATCAGCCATAAAAACCTCTGCAGCATAGGTGCCAGACTGAATGAAAAACAAAGCCTGTTTAGAAAAACCGGCGGCTGCCACGCCACTGCTACCTTTGACGTACATGGCAATATTATTGCCATCACTGAAGATGTGGGACGTCATAATGCCATGGACAAATTAATCGGAAGCATGCTGCGAGCAAGGCTGCTCCCCATGCAGGAGATGGGTATTATTGTTAGCGGGCGGGCAAGTTTTGAACTGATGCAGAAAGCCCTGGTAGCAGGTTGCCCGATGCTGGTCGCTGTTGGCGCGCCATCTTCTCTGGCCATAGAGCTCGCCCAGGAATTCAATATCACCTTGATTGGATTTTTAAGAAATAGCGGGTACAACATTTATCATAACCCGACTGCCATTGACTGAATTTTTCCACCCCTAAAACCCTGCTTTTTACAGGGGTAATTTTTCTAATAAAGTCAGCATATCTCCTTGTAATCTCCTCTCTAAAAAGTATTATTAGCCAAGGATCAGTGCTTAGGGATTAGTTGGCGTTTTAAGGGATTGTTCTTTCTCCTATTTCATTGAAAGAAGAATACTCGCGGCAATGAAACTGCTCCCTGATAATTTAGAATCTTGCGTAACCAGTTTTTGATGTAATAGCTGTTAACCCGATTGAGGATTATGGGCCGTCTTGTCTAACTTCACCTGATACAAAAAGTTAATACCGAGTATAAATATAGAAAACTAGCCAAATAAATAGGGGAATTTATGAAAAAGCTTAACAATCATCGTGCACAACTGCATGCCAGCAAAAGCCAAACCACAAAAGCCTGCTTTAAATTATCTGTTCTAGCATTAGCAACTACTCTGGCAACTCAAACCCTGGCGCAGGAAGTCGAGGAAATCCAAATTACTGGTTCCCGCATCCAGCGTGCCGGCATGGAATCACCGACGCCTGTCACCGATCTGGGCCTGGAAGAACTTGGTAATATCGATCCAGGGCAACTTGGCGAATCATTAAGCAAACTACCCCAATTTTTCAACAACCAGCGCCCCAGCCAGGTGGGCTGGAACTCCGCCGGTGCCAACCTCAACCTTCGCGGTGCTGGCTCCCAGAGGTCTCTAGTCCTACTGGATGGCCGCCGGGTACCGGCCGGTAACCGCTGGGGTATTCCCAACGTGAGTGCCTTACCAGAAGCGGCTATTCGCAGCGTGCAGGCGGTTACCGGCGGTGCCTCCGCCGCCTACGGCACGGATGCCGTAGCGGGTGTCATCAACTTCATCCTGGACACCGACTATAATGGGACCAAGCTGAAAGCCCAGGCAGGAACATCCTCCAGGGCAGATGGCGATAACCACGAGCTGGGGCTCACTCACGGCAGGGATGTAGGCGACAATGGCCATCTGCTGTTTTCCATTGACTCATTCCGCCAGCAGGCAATTCGTTCCCAGCAGGCTTTGGAAGACCGCTCCTGGTATAAGCAGCAAGCCCGTATCACCAACCCTGATCCCAACGGACCAAGCCTGATTACCCGCGACTACGTGGTCTCAACAGCAGTTTCCACTGGCGGTGTTATCAACGCACCCAACTCGGCCTTGCATCGCTGGGCATTCAGCCGTGATGACGGTAATGTCGTTGCCGGCCCCCAATCTTTCTCAGGCGTGGGCTCATTCCAGGGTGGCTGTAACTGCCAGGCCCTGACTGCAGCAACACAAGACTGGCAGAATGATGCCGACAACCAGATTTCGGCACGCAATGACAGGGACAATGTCTTTGTCTATTACGACCATGATGTCTCTGACAACCTGAACGTCTATTTTCAAGGCATGTATGGTTTCACTGAAGTGGAAAGCCCCTGGTTCTCCACCCCATTCCTGCAGGGCCCCTGGACCGTCAACATATTCTCCGGAAATCCCTTCCTGCCTGCCAACGTGCAGCAGATAATGGATGACGAGGGACTGGCCTCATTCAATATGGCACTTATCGGTGACAACCAGGCGGACAACCCCTTGGGACAATATACGATTACCCAGAACGACCGTTCAAAGGCAGGCACCGTGGGCTTTAACCTGCGCCTTGATGACGCCGGTTTCTTTACCGACTGGAACATCAAGGGCTACGCACAGTACGGTCGGGTTGACCAACGCCAGCAGTTTCGAAACGGCCCTGACCTGGCCTACCTATTTCCCGCGATGGACGCAGTCATCGGTCCGGATGGCCAGCCTGCCTGTTATGCTGCTCTTGCCAATCCCACCGACTTTGGTGACTGCCGCCCCATAAACCTGCTGGGCGGCGTCCAGAGCGCAGCCAGCACACCTGATGGCATCGACTATGTGATGGATGACGAAAAGTTCATTGCCAGCCTCTACGAGCAGAGCTTTGCCGAAATCACCATCGACGGCCAGCTGCATGAAGGTTGGGGCGCAGGCCCTATCCTGGCTTTCTTCGGCGCTTCCCATCGCAAGGATGAAGTGCTACAGCAGGTGAAGGAACTTGAAGACGAGTTTGTTTTCCTCGGCGGCCAGAACACTGGCTTCCGTGGCCTGGTACCAGAGGGGCAACCCGGCGGCATGGCAGGTATTCGTGCAGGCAGCGTACCTCCCGGCTTCCAAGGTGCAGGCAACCTGTCCCGCATCCTCTTTACTGGCTCCATCCAGACCCCGACCACGGTGCTTGATGGCAGCTTCACAGTTGATGAGGTATTTGGCGAGGTCAACGTCCCGCTTATTGCCGATGCTCCACTGATCCAGCAGCTGGACGCTAGCCTAGCCTACCGTTACGCGGATTACTCCGGGTCCGGCGGCGTCGAATCCTGGAAAATGGGCCTGAGCTGGCAGCTCAACGATGACCTCAGGCTCAGGGCCACCAGCTCACGTGACGTCAGGGCCGCGACCCTGAGGGAACGTTTCGACGAAACAGCCGGTGGTGCAGCAGTAATTGACCCATTCCTGGGTAATTCCTTCATCTTTACCGCCAGCCGAAATTCCGGCAACCCCAACGTCGATCCTGAAGAGGCCGATACCCTAACTTTTGGCGCTGTATACCAGCCCAGCTGGCTGCCCGGTTTCTCCATCTCCGGTGACTGGTATGACATCAAGATTGACGGTGCAATGGCACAGCCACCATTCCAGGATATCGTCGACAACTGCTTCGCGGGTGCACAGGAACTGTGTGATCTGATCGAACGAAGCCCGGAAACTGGCCAGATCACAAGGATCACCACGATCTACTTCAACCTCGATGAGCTGCGACTGAAAGGCTTCGACTTGGAAATGCGTTACACCACGGATGTCAGCTTTTTTGGCGGTGATGAAAGCCTGAGCTGGCGTTTGCTTGGCAACAACATCGATGAGAGGTCGCAGCTGGTCCCGGGTGCACCAAGAGACTTTTTGAACCGCTCCGATCCCACCAACCGTTTCCTGACCAACCTGACCTACAGGCGCAACGATTTCAGGGCCTTCCTGAACGGCCAGTACATCGACAGTTGGACCCAGGACAGGTTCAGCCCACCGGGCGAAAAGGATAACAACACGATTGATTCTGTGTTCATTACCGACCTCACCCTCGGGTATGACTTTACCGGCGAAGGGGGCAGTACCTACAACGTCTTCCTGACGGTGAATAACCTGTTCGATGAGGAGCCACCTCAGACGCCTGGCGATGGTGTTGGCTTCCTCGGCGGCACCTCTGGCATCAACGGTCTGTACGATGCTATCGGTCGGCGCTACGTGATTGGCCTGAACATGAACTTTTAAAGTCCATGTTTAAAACTAACCATTCAAACCCGGCTGCGGCAACGTAGCCGGGTTTTTTATTTTCGCTGATGGGGAATACCGAACCCCTTATTATTCTTATCCTGCTGAAATATAGTCACCTAAAAATTATCACTTGCGATATCAAATGCATAAAACCTGTTTATTGCTTTGTCTGTTTTTCTCCGTTTCATCGGAGGTTCTGGCTATTACTTGCCCGCCAGGCTCTGGTTTTGAGCCCGGCAATGATGTCTGGCAAGTCTGGGGCGGCAATCATGGCAACACGCGATCCAATTCTTATCTGTCCAACCCAATAAATAGTGCGACCCTGCCCCGGCTGACGCTGAAATGGGCCTATGGTTTTAAAGATGTGCGCTCGGTAATAGGTAATCCGGCATTGTCTGGCAACCGGTTTTTTATCGGCGATGAAAATGGCAAAGTTTATTTACTGGATCGTGACAGCAGCCACTGCTGACGGTAAAACCCTTTGGGCGTTTAATACCACCAGGGATTTTGAAACCGTGAATGAAATAAGCGCCAATGGCGGCTCCATGGGCGCTGTGGGTCAAGTGGTCGAAGACGGCATATTACTCGTTACATCAGGCTATATTGGCGTGAAAATGGCGCTATCGGTAATGTCTTGCTGGTTTTTACCAGCGAATGAAATAGTAATAAAAAGTATTGCCATACATTCTCTTCAAATGGGAGGTACGATTTACTTTCAAATGTTGATATATGATACTGGCAGATCGTGACCTTTCAGTTTTTTCAACGGGTTTATAAAAGAGGAAAATAATATGAAGACCCTGACAACTATAACCAGTTTACTTTTGCTTTTGACGAGTTTTTGCGTTTCTGCGCAAGATCCTGTTATTGGGGTTGACGACCCGGAATCTCTGTTTGTTGATGATGACCCTGTGCTTCATCGCAACAAACAGGCCGCACTGCATATCATGCGTGAGCTGCTGCAATGCAACCAGTGGGACCGTGCCGGCGAATGGCTGACTGACGCCTATATTCAGCATAACCCCAATGCCGCTTCCGGTCTGGCTGGCGTGATATATTACTTTACCGAGGTAATGAATCGACCGGCTATTGAAGACTGCGGTCCTCTAACCACCGAGGTGGTTTCAGTGACAGCGGAAGATGATTATGTAACGGTGATGATGCCACGCACTTATCCGCATCCTCACAAGGAAGGCGAAATGTATTACACCACCTGGTTTGATACCTGGCGTTTTGTTGATGGCAAGGCCGATGAACACTGGGACCCTGCTCTGGTTAATCCCTGATTGCTACTGATTTAACAGCATGAAAAAAGCCGGCCTAGCGCCGGCTTTTTTTGTTGCCCTGTTTTCACTACTATAGCTCTTGATCAGGACAGCGTTGACTAACACCCAGCCACTTTCGGGAGCAACTTTCATGCAAGGCTTCAAGCAATCACTATCCTGTACAGGAGCACGCTGGAAAATGCTGTTAACTCCTCGTGTTAGCCCTGCTTTCGCCGGTCTTGCCCTGCTGGCAGGAATTTCCTTCAGCCAGATTACCAATGCTGGCACCGTCGCTGGCCAGGTGCTGGATACGAATGGTAATGCCTTGTCTGGCATACAGGTCATTTACACCCGCGAGCCTGGCGCAAAAGGCGCAAGCGTCGTTACCGTATTCAGTGCTGCTGATGGTGGCTACAGTTTTCCTGAAACCTTTGCCGAGCGCATAAACAGCGATTCCAATATTGTTGCCCGCGGACTGGGTTATCGGCAGATTGACAGGCTTGTCGATACTGATCGTCGTTCCGCTCAACTTACTTTCGTTATGCAGTCTGTCACCAACCAGGTGGACGTGGCGCCAGCCTCGGCATGGCTCGGACGCATAGAAGACAGACAGGAGAAAGCTGACTTTGTTATGAACTGCATCGACTGCCATCAGGTCCCGGCCTCAGAAGTCAGGGCTTATGCCCGCGCAATTGATGATATTCATGCTGTCCAGCCCGAGCTGGCGCGCCGGCAAAGCTGGGACTCCATCGTCAAGTACATGAATTTTCTCTCAGCCTGGGAATTCAGTCGTGGAGGCCGCGCTGAAGGGGCGGAAATTGATGCCCAGGCGGTCTATGCCGTTGAGAATTACGCTGAGGTCATCGATGTACTCACCACATATTTTAATGACCGCATGGACCATATAGAAGGATATGATCGGGGAGCACCCATAATCGCCACAAGCGACACGGCAATATGGGAATATGAAGTCCCGGAACCCAACGCCATTCGCGAAGCGGTCATGCTGGGGGATCCTGCCATGCTCCTTGCCGCCGATGTCAACGCCAACCGGATTGTCGGCATCGATGTCAGGACCGGAAGGCAGCAAAACTTTGAGGTCCCCACTGATTACCTGATCGCCCCCCATTCATTACATCGCAGCTCCAATGGCGAGTTATGGGTAACCCCGCTTTTCAATGATACGGTCGCCAAACTGAATCCACAGTCCGGAACGTGGCAAACCTGGCGTCTTAAAACCACCACTGGCGGCGGGGTTGGCATTCACGACCTCAGTTTCAGCTCGGAACACGAGTTACTCAGCGATGCAGCAGGAAGAGTCTGGTTTTCGGATATCGGCAACAGGGCTGTAGGCTTTTTTGATCCTGAAAGCGGTGAAACCCGAATCTGGAATACCCCGGTTGCCGAAAGCCGGGCCAATGATAGCGCCCTCTATGGCACTGCCTCAGTATACGGCCTGGTAATGACCAGTGACCGCAAGGAAGTCTGGTACTCACAGCTGGGAAACGGTGTTTTCGGTGGTTTTAATATCGAAACAGAAGAATTTATTGGCCCCTTTGTGCTGCCAGATCCCAACACAGGACCGCGCCGTATTACTATCAGTGATGACGATATTATGTACCTGGCACTCTATGGCACCGGTCAGATCGCAGAATTTGATATCAAAAAGCGTGAAATGATCGCTATTCATGACTTACCCGACACGGGTGCTGCCCCCTATTCGGTAACCTGGGATAGCGTGCGCCGGGTAGTCTGGGTCGCTACGGCCAACGCGGATGTAATTTATCGCTTTGATCCGGCAACGCGGTCCTATGGGGTACTTCCCCTGCCCCGCGAACAAAGTTTTCTGCGCATGATTGATATTGACCCGACAAGCGGTGTGCTGGTGAGCTCTTATGCCAATATTGTGGAAAACGTTAATGGTCCGCGAATGGCGCTGATCATTGAGCCCGGCGATGGCGCCTATCCAGTCAGTTTTTCAAGCGAAAATGCCAGTGCCCCCACGCCAGCCAAAATAAGCAGGAAGTAGATTTTATGATTAATGTATTTTCTAGATATATATTATATATTATTGTTTTATATATTTTTATTGTCCCTTTTTCTGCCTATGGCCAGGATCAGACAGAGACCCTCATCAGCGACAAAATGTGCTATGCCTGTCATCAGCTGGACAGCGCCTCCATAGGGCCATCCTGGCAGGCAATTGCCGCTCGACATGCCGAGCGCAGGGAGCAGGTAACACAGGTGCTGGCCGGAAAAATAATTCGTGGTGGTGGCGGTAATTGGGGAGTCGTGCCCATGGTGCCCAATCAACGCGTGAGCGAAGAGCAGGCCCTGCTTATGATGCAGTGGATTCTTGATCAGGCTCCCTGATAACGATAGTTACAAGTCTCAAGTCACTAGTTGCAAGCAGGCAACCAACACAGCCAGCTTTGGTCTTTCTTGAGACTTGTGACTTGTGACTTTGTTATTACAAAGCTGATGTAAAAGCCCTATGTTTTTCAAGGGATTAAGTCCTTGTTGATGAAAATTTTCGATAATCGAAAATTGCTGGTCTCACGCTCTCATGGTAGAATCCGCGCTCCAGAGAAGACCACTAACCCGATTTATCAGCCTGAAAATTCTGTATATCATATTTAGCGTTATTCAGCCCTTTATTTGTAAGCCAGGTTTTCAATTCGAGTCTCAATAGCAGGATTTTTTAAGCATGCAGCAGTTATCAGGACCTATCAAATATCAGGAATGGAACCTGGATGCGGCCAAAATGGCCGTTCAGGAATTCAGAGGACGCACCGGTGGCGTCATGCTCGCACTTCATCGAATCCAGCAATTATTCGGCTATATTGATCCCAGCGCCATGGCAATGCTGGGCAAAGTATTCAATCTCAGTCGAGCCGAAATACATGGGGTTGCAAGTTTCTACCACGATTACAAAACCAGCAAGCCGGGCAAATACACGGTGAAAGTTTGTCAGGCCGAGGCCTGTCAGGCCATGGGTTCTGTCAAATTAACGGAAGATATAAAGTCTTTTCTCGGCGTGGATTTCCATGAAACCACCCCTTCCGGCGACTTTACCCTGGAGCCGGTTTATTGCCTGGGCAACTGCGCATGTTCTCCCAATATCATGATAGACCAGGAGACTTATGGGCGCGTCAGCATTGATGGCTTCAAGGCGCTTACTGAATCGCTAAGTGCAGCGACAAGCGAGGAGTTAGCATAATGAGCATCAAAATTTATATTCCCCGCGAAACCACTTCTGCCTCACTGGGCGCAGAACTCCTTGCCAAAGCCATTGATACCGAAGCCCGTTATCGTAACCTTGAAATAGAACTAGTGCGCAACGGATCCCGCGGGGCCTGCTTTCTGGAACCCCTGATAGAAGTTGAAACTGATAATGGCCGCGTAGGCTATGGTCCAATCACTGTAGAAGATGTTCCTGATTTATTTGATGCGGACTTTTTAAATGGCGGCCAACATAGCAAAGCCCTGGGCAATGTGAATGAACTGCCCTGGTTTAAAAACCAGGAACGCCTGACCTTTGCTCGCTGTGGCATTATTGAAGCCACATCGGTGCCTGCCTATGAAAGCCTGGGCGGGTTTGTCGGGCTAAAGAATGCCCTGGCCAAAGATGCCGACGGCATCATTGCCGAGATGACTGATTCAGGTTTGCGTGGTCGCGGAGGTGCAGCCTTCCCCACGGCTATCAAGTGGCGCACCGTCGCCGATTGCGTCGCTGATCAGAAATACATTGTCTGCAATGCCGACGAAGGCGATAGCGGCACTTTTTCAGATCGCATGATTATGGAAGGTGACCCTTTAAGCCTGATCGAAGGCATGACCATTGCCGGACTCGCCGTTGGCGCTGACACCGGTTATATCTACCTGCGTTCTGAATACCCGCTGACTCAGCGAATTCTGAATGAAGCGATTGAAAATGCAAAGACAGCGGGATTTCTCGGTGACAATATTCAAGATTCCGGCAAAAACTTCCACCTTGAAGTTTTCATGGGTGCAGGTGCCTATATTTGTGGTGAAGAGACTTCCCTGCTGGAAAGCCTGGAAGGAAAACGCGGACAGATTCGCTTCAAGCCACCACTGCCTGCCATTGAAGGCCTGTTTGGTAAACCTACCGTAGTTAACAATGTGATATCCCTGGCTTCAGTGCCGGTGATACTCGAAAAAGGTGGCAAGCATTATGCCAACTACGGTCAGGGACGCTCTCTGGGCACCATGCCATTTCAGTTGGGAGGAAATATAAAACAAGGCGGTCTCATAGAAAAAGCCTTTGGCCTCACCTTACGTAATTTAATTGAGGATTTTGGCGCAGGCACCCACAGCGGACGCCCCTTGCGGGCAGTTCAGGTCGGCGGCCCTCTGGGAGCGTATTTCCCTGACTCCCTGCTGGATACCCAACTGGACTATGAAGAATTTGCCAAAGCTGGCGGCATGCTTGGACATGGTGGTGTAGTAGTATTTGATGATAGTGTGGATATGGCCAAACAAGCCCGTTTTTCCATGGAGTTCTGTGCCGTTGAATCCTGTGGCAAGTGCACCCCCTGTCGTATTGGCTCTGTCAGGGGTATGGAAGTTATTGACAAAATCGTTGAAGCCGCTGACGAAACAGAGCGTGAAACACAGCATATTATCCTCAAGGATTTATGCGATACCATGGAATCTGCTTCACTTTGTGCCATGGGCGGTCTCACACCTATTCCTGTGATGAGTGCCGTTAAACATTTTTCTGCTGATTTTAATAAAGGTGAGCACTGATGAGCTTAGAGAAAGAAATCGATTACGGAACACCGGCTGTTACCAATACAGAAGAAGTTACCCTGGAAATTGATGGCCAATCCATTACTGTTCCCAAGGGCACCAGCATCATGCGTGCATCGCAAATGCTTGGTACTACCATCCCCAAACTTTGTGCCACAGACTCTCTGGAGCCTTTTGGTTCCTGTCGCCTCTGTCTGGTAGAAATTGAAGGCCGTCGTGGTACTCCCGCTTCCTGTACTACTCCGGTAGAAGCCGGAATGGTGGTGCATACCGAAAATGACAAGCTCAATAAATTACGCAAAGGGGTAATGGAGCTCTATATTTCAGATCATCCACTGGACTGCCTGACCTGCTCTGCCAACGGTGACTGTGAGTTACAGGACATGGCTGGCGCAGTCGGCTTACGCGAAGTGCGTTACGGCTATGACGGAGCTAATCACCTTGATGCACCAACCGACACCAGCAATCCCTACTTTCAGTTCGAGTCCAGCAAGTGCATTGTCTGCTCTCGTTGTGTAAGAGCCTGTGAAGAAGTTCAGGGCACATTCGCATTAACCATCAGCGGCAATGGCTTTAGCTCCAAAGTCAGCGCGGGTGTTGAAGAAGACTTCATGAATTCGGAATGTGTCTCTTGTGGCGCCTGTGTCCAGGCATGTCCAACGGCCACATTGATGGAAAAATCCGTTGTCGAAATTGGTACCCCGGAGCACAGTGTTGAAACTACCTGTGCTTATTGTGGCGTGGGATGTACCTTCCGTGCAGAAATGAAAGGTGATCAGGTAGTACGCATGGTTCCGGCCAAATCCGGCAAGGCCAATGATGGCCACTCCTGTGTTAAAGGACGCTTTGCCTTTGGTTACACCACTCATAAAGACCGCATCATGAAGCCGATGATTCGTGAAAACACCTCTGACCCCTGGCGTGAAGTGGAATGGGAAGAAGCTATTTCCTATACCGCCAAGCGTTTTATGGAAATCCAGGAACAGTATGGCCGTAAATCCATAGGCGGCATTACATCCTCTCGAACCACCAACGAAGAAGTTTATGTCGTACAAAAAATGATTCGCGCAGCCTTTAGAAACAACAATACCGATACCTGCGCCAGGGTCTGTCACTCCCCTACCGGTTATGGTCTCAATCAGACATTCGGCACCTCGGCCGGCACCCAGGATTTTGCCAGTGTTGAAGAAACAGATCTGGTATTGCTGATCGGTGCCAACCCTACTGATGCGCACCCGGTATTTGCATCACGCATGAAGAAACGCCTGCGCGAAGGAGCAGAAATCATTGTCTGTGATCCACGCCGCATCGATCTTGTTGAATCACCGCATGTTAAAGCCGCTATTCACTTGCCCCTGATGCCAGGCTCAAATGTTGCACTGATAAATGCCTTTGCCTCCACCATCGTAGAAGAAGATCTTGCTGACTGGGATTACGTTAAAGAACGTTGCGATCCGGAAAGTTTCGATGAATGGCTAAGCTTTATCAAAGACCCGAAAAATTCGCCGGAAGCTGTTGCTGATTTGCTCGGCGGAGATGCCGAGCAGGTACGTGAAGCAGCCAGACGTTATGCCAGGGCCGAACGTGGTTCTATTTACTATGGTCTGGGGGTTACTGAACACTCCCAGGGTTCAACCATGGTCATGGGTATGGCGAATCTTGCCATGCTAACCGGCAATATCGGCATGAATGGCGCCGGGGTTAACCCGCTGCGTGGTCAGAACAATGTACAGGGTTCCTGTGACATGGGTTCTTTCCCCCATGAATTCCCGGGCTACCGTCATGTCAGCCGGGATGATGTCAGAAAACAGTTTTCCGACGCCTGGGGCGTAGAGCAGGATGCCGAGCCTGGTTTCCGTATTCCCAATATGTTTGATGCCGCTATCAAGGGTGAGTACAAGGGGATGTTTGTTCAGGGCGAAGACATCGCCCAGTCTGACCCCGACACCCATCACGTGGAAGCAGCCCTGGAAAACCTCGATTGCCTGGTGGTACAGGATCTGTTTTTAAATGAAACCGCCAAATTTGCCCATGTCTTTTTACCCGGCACTTCCTTCCTGGAAAAAGATGGCACTTTCACTAATGCAGAACGCCGTCTGGGCCGGGTGCGACCAGTGATGAAGCCGAAAACAGGCAAGCATGAGTGGGAAATAGTCATGGAAATCTCCCAGGCCATGGGTTACCCGATGCACTATAACAACTCCTCTGAAATCATGGATGAAATTGCAGCGCTGACGCCTACCTTTGCTGGCGTAAGTTTTGATCGCCTGGATAACGAAGGCAGTATGCAGTGGCCTGTTAATGATGCAGCACCAATGGGAACTCCCATCATGCATGTCGGTAGCTTCGTGCGCGGCAAAGGTAATTTCAAGGTCACCGAATTTGTTCCGACTGAAGAAAGAGTGACGAAGAAATTCCCTCTCATTCTGACTACCGGTCGCATCCTCAGTCAGTACAACGTGGGCGCACAAACCCGCCGTACTGAAAACAACCAGTGGTTCCCGGAAGATATTCTGGAAATTCATGAAGAAGATGCACTGGAACGCGGTATAAAAGATGGTGACCTGATCAAGATAGCCAGTCGCAAGGGTGAAACCACCATGCATGCGAAAATATCAGATCGCATGCAGCCTGGCGTGGTTTACACCACCTTCCATAATCCGATTTCGGGCGCCAATGTGGTTACTACAGAGTTCAGCGACTGGGCAACCAATTGTCCTGAATACAAAGTCACCGCGGTACAGGTAGGTGTGACCGACTCAATGTCTGAGTGGCAGAAGCAGTATCTTGCCTACAATGAGGAGAGACGCAAACTTTCTGAAACCAGCGAAGAAGTATCACACTAGGCAGAATATATTTTGAAGTAGGCTTTCGCTACTAAAAATATAAATACAAAAAAAGCCGACCTGTTCAGGTCGGCTTTTTTATTAGCAATTATTTACCCGTTGGATTTTGATTTTCAGTCGGCCCCAGACAGGAACGTGTCGAGATCTTCAGGCTTATTGAGGTTAACAAAAACCTTGTCGGAAAAACCATCTGGCGCAAGAGATTCACTGGAAAAATGTTGTAACAGTGCTTTCATTGAACGATTACCGCCCAGCTCCCGGCTTTGTGAAAACAGGGAATCCAGGTAAGACCTGAGCCTTGAAGATAGCCTGAATACACAGGGAAACACTTCACCAGAGTAATAACAGGCATCTGTCTCACCAATGCCTGCCAATAGCGTTTTCAGGCACTGCTCATTCAGATAAGGCATATCGACAGGGATCACCAGCAAGTAATCTCGCCCCTCCTTATCCGACTCTGATTGCAGTTCAATATGGTGCACGACCGCATGGAGCCCACCCAGGGGGCCACATTCAGGAAGCAAATCGGGAATACTTTCATAACCCGCCAGATCACCGCTGATTAATACCTGATCCGAACCTATGTTTTTCAGTAGAGACAGGGACCCCTCTATCAGAGTCTGGCCCTGAAAAAGCAGAAACCTTTTATCCTGCCCCATACGCGATGACTTGCCGCCGGCCAGTAACAGGGAATAAAGCGTCATAAGCTTGTTTTCAGTATATCCCTACTCCCCTTGCTTAATAAGATGCATATGACGCTGGGGAAAGGGTATTTCTATATTATTTTCAGCAAGGGCTTTGAACACAGCGAGGTTTGCGCGGTACTTTGTATCAAACAGCGACGCCGTTGGTACCCAGTAACGCATGCCTATATCAATACTGCTATCGCCATAATTATCAATCCCTACCTGAGGCTCTTTTTCTGCTACAACGCCTTCTGTATTTGGCAGCGCCTCTCCGATCACTTTAATAGCCAGATCCGGATCTGATGCATAGGCAATGCCCACCACCGTCTCAATAATACTGTTAGTGCGGGAATTGTGAATGATCTCGCCGACAATATATTTATTGGGAATCATTATATTTACTTCATCTTCATTACTCAGCACGGTATAGGCAAGCTTCACTTCTTTAACAATGCCAGTGACGCCTTGCACAGAGATGGTATCTCCAACAATAAATGGTCGTGCCACAATGATACTAAGCCCGGCGCCATAGTTTGACAGCAGACCCTGCAAAGCCAAACCAGCACCCAAAGACACCGCACCGATGGCGGCAACAAAGGGCGTGACACTGATACCAATTTTTCCCAAAGCGATAATCGCCGTCATTGCTACAATAAGAATCTTCACAAAGCCCGCGGCGAAATGACTCAGCGTGACATCTATGTTTTTTCTTATCATCAGGTTTTCAATTAAACCGGACACTTTTTTACCGACAAACATACCCAGCAACACAATGATGATGGCGCCCACAATCTGGAAGCTGTAATTCACCATGAATTCGACTATGAGGTTATAAATTTCCTGGGCTTGCTGTAGTTCCTGTTCCATCTTTGATCCTTCTTACTTGTTGTTTTTATCTTTTATATTTTCTTTTTCGTATTTGCATTAACGCTATCTTTTGTCAGTTATTAATCCGGCTTTTCTTCGCTTCCGTCAGCATAGCGGGCGAACCTGCCGCTATCACCATGCACCTGATCATTGCGTTCCCAGGGCCAGCCGCCAAACTGGTCGCGCTGATAATCCTGAAAGGTTTGCTGTAACTCTTCCCGGGAGTTCATTACAAAGGGACCATACTGGGCGACAGGCTCCGCAATCGGCTGTCCCTGCAAAAGCAGCATTTTTGCTGTCGCCCCGTTACAGGTAATGTCCAGAGTCTGGTCTGAATGTAATTGCAAACCCTGACTAACCGCAACTTGCTGCCCGGCCGCAGTAATGCTTTCACCTTCGTAAAAATATAACACACGATTAAGGCCCGCGGCTGATGCCGGCAATGTCCACTTTGCACCCTGCTCCAATTCAATAAGCCATACTGCCACGTTATTTTCAGGATTCGCAGCCCAGGAATCTGGTGGTGGAGCGGGGGCGTGGATACCTGAAAGTTCCCCGGCAATTAATTCGATGCGAATACTTTTTCCCTGTTCATCCCTGCTTTCAACAACCGGCACATCCTTATTCCAGAACATGGTGAAATGGGGTTCAACCATCTTGCTGCTGGCCGGAAGATTCAGCCAGATCTGAAACAATAACAGGGGATTTTCCCCGGACTCATTAAGCAGGGGAAACATTTCACTGTGCTGCACTCCCTTTCCTGCCGTCATCCACTGCACATCACCATCGCCATAACGCCCGGCCGCGCCCAGAGAGTCGGCATGATCCACCAGCCCATTCTGAACGATTGTGATGGTTTCAAAGCCACGGTGGGGATGCCCTGGAAACCCCGGCACCTTATCGCCATGATACATTCGCCAGCCATCCTTTTTCTCAAAATCCTGCCCGAGATTGCGGCCGGCAAGAGAAGCCGCTGGCCCTAGCTCTCCATTACCATGGGGAAAATTATCCTGATGAAAGGCACAGAACAGGAACGGGTCAAGAGTTTGCCAGTGAAAGTCCAGCGGCTGCACTGCAATAATGGGATGACTCATAAATATACTACCTTTGATTTTCTATTCGCCGAGAAGCGCCCAGAAAGGCACAATCGAAATATATACCAGGCCGGCTATCATCACGATATAGGCCACATACCTGACAGGGTTTTCTCTGGCAATGTCTAGAAAGGTCCTGGCCTTACCCTCTTCTTTCAGCGCTTCATACTCACTACGCATGCGCTGGAAACGCTCTTCTTCATGTTGCTTCAGTAAATCCTTGGCCTGCTCCAGCTGATCATCGTTACTCAGCCATAGGGCCGGCATGGAAATTCCCCAGTTGCCTGCTCCGGTTTCATACACCTCAATTTCATGAGCTTCCATCAGGGCATAAATCTCTTCCAGCTCATCCGCCGGTACCTGCCTGAGTTTCACTAACTGGGTGGCCATGATATTTGACTATTCTCTGAGAAGTTACTTGCTTTACAGCAAGATGAATTGATCTTTCCTGAAACGGCTATATTAACCCAGACTTCCACTGATTAATAAATTCTGTAAGCTGAAATCAATCAGCTCCTGTATTTTGCACCCCATACTTCTTGGCTGATTAACATAAACTCAATGAAATTTTCCAGGGATTCTCCGGTTCTTGGAGAGACTATGGCGATATGCTTTAATCTGCTGTCTGCTTTATCTTATTTATCCATATTTTGTTAAGGAGCCAGGGATGCATTTTCCTCTCAACGTTTTCAGCAAGAGCTTTCAAGCACTCATAGCCTCACTGGCTATTCTGATCCTTACGGCGTGTTCTGAATCTTCAGCACCCGAGTCTGATGTGGTCTCTGAATCAGCCCCAAGTGCAAGTTCAGGTTATACCTTAATTGAACGCGTTGATGCTGACAGTGGAGAAATAGTCATTCCCTACAGCAAGTATGAACTGGATAACGGCCTCACCGTCATTATCCATGAAGATATGTCGGACCCGCTGGTGCATGTGGATGTAACCTACCATGTAGGGTCAGCCAGAGAGGAGCCTCAACGTTCCGGCTTTGCCCATTTCTTTGAGCATATGATGTTTCAGGGATCAGAACATGTGGCAGATGAACAGCACATCGGCATCGTTACTGAGTCTGGTGGCACCATGAACGGCACTACCAGCTTTGACCGTACCAACTATTTCGAAACCGTCCCCAGCAATCAACTGGAAACCATGCTCTGGCTGGAGTCTGACCGCATGGGTTATTTCCTTGACGCTGTCACGCAGGAAAAATTTGAAGTACAGCGTGATACCGTAAAAAATGAGCGCGGCCAGAATTACGAGAATTCCCCTTATGGCTTGTGGTCGGAAAAAATGTTTACTGCCATGTTCCCTCCCGAGCACCCCTACTCCTGGATGCCCATTGGTTTTATTGAAGACCTGGATGCCGCCACGCTGGATGATCTGAAGAAATTCTTTCTGCGCTGGTATGGCCCCAATAACGCCACTCTTACCATTGGTGGTTATGTGAATGTCGAAGAAGCAATGGATCTGGTGGTGAAATATTTCGGTGAAATCCCGCCAGGTCCTGCTGTGGAAAATGATGTAAAGCAAGCCGCCTCGCTGGATGCTGATCGTTATATTTCCTATGTCGACAGAAACATCCGCTTCCCCGGACTATTCATCGCTTATCCAACAATCCCCATGGATCATCCAGATCGTGTTGCCCTGGAAGCCATGAGTGAAATCATTACCGTGGGCAGGAAATCCTTTTTCTACAAGGAATTCATACTCACCCAGAAAGCTATTCAGGCCAGTGGCTTTAATTACATGCAGGAACTGGCCGGCATGCTCATCTTCCTTGTTCTGCCATTTCCCGGAACACCACTGGCAGATTTTGAAACCGAAATGCGTAATATTATTGAGTCTTTCAACGCTGACTCCATCAGTGATGATGATATCCAGATCTATAAAGCAACCCAGGAAGCAGGTTTGATAAACAGCCTCGCCAGTGTCAGCGGCAAGGTCCGACAACTGGCCTCCAACGAAACCTTTCTTGGTGACCCTAACCAGATTCAGAAAGAACTGGATGATATCCGTGCCCTGACCATGGAAGACGTGTTACGGGTATATAACACCTATATCAAGGAAAAACCTGCCATTTACCTGAGCGTAGTACCGGAAGGCGGGGAAGATATTGTTGCCAAGCCGGATAATTTCACTATTCCTGCTCGGCTTTCCCAGATACAGAGCACTATTGAAAACCTGGAAGAACGCGATGCACCGGAATCTTTTGATCGCAGCATACGCCCCACTCCGCCGCCCAATCCTCTGGTTTCCATGCCAGACTACTGGCGCCAGGAATTGAGCAACGGCATAGAAGTAATTGGCACCGCCAATGCAGAAGTCCCGCTGGTTAGTCTGCGGCTGAATTTTGATGGTGGGCACCTGCTGGAGTCAGCAGACAAATACGGCGTTGCCAGCCTTACGGCGCAAATGATGAATGAAGGCACAGAGAATTTCAGTGCCGAGGAGTTTGAAATTGAACTGGATAAACTGGGTAGCCGTATTTCAGTAGGCTCAGGAAGTGACAGCTTTAATATCAGTGTTCAGTCTTTGTTACGAAATGTCGATGCAACGCTTGATCTGCTTGAAGAACGACTGTTTCGGTCTTCATACACCCAGGATGATCTCGATCGCCTGCGTCAGCAGCAAATTGAAAATATTGAGGCAAGCAAGGAAGAGCCTTCCGGTATTGCCGGCATGGTTTACCCAAAACTGGTTTATGGCGAAGAACATGCCTATGCCGTTTCTGCTGCAGGTACTATACCCACCCTGCAAAGCATTACTCTGGAAGACATCGAAGCCTTTGCTCGCAAGAACCTGGTGAGTCAGGCCCTCAAGGTTTCCATTGTCGGCGACCTTCCCCAGCAACAAGTCATTGCCAAGCTGGATTTTCTCCAGGCATTACCCAATGAAAATGTCAGTCTCAATCAACAACCCGCTGGTACTAACGTAAATGAGACTACACTGTACCTGGTGGACAAACCTGGTGCGGCACAGTCCGAAATTCGTGTCGGCTATCTGACTGACCTGACTTATGATGCTGCCGGAGACTACTGGGAGCGTTCATTGATGAACTATATTCTTGGTGGCGCATTTAACAGTCGCATTAATCTTAACCTGCGTGAAGACAAGGGCTACACCTATGGTGCGCGCAGCAGTTTCACTGGCAGCAAGATACCAGGACCATTTACCGCTTCTGCCAGTGTACGTACCGATACAACTGCTGACTCGGTGGTGCAATTCATTAATGAAATCACCAATTACCGGGACAATGGTATTACCTCGGCAGAGCTGCAATTCACCAAGGATGCCATTGGTCAGAGTGAAGCACGGGATTATGAAACCCCGGGGCAGAAAGCCCGTCTGCTGGACCAGATTATTACCTATGACCTGGAGGCTGATTTTGTGAAACAGCAGCAAACTGTTATCTCTGCATTAACCGCACAACAGGTACAGGAGCTGGCA
>Ga0255753_1000640_pt1 | contig 44784 bp, 39 predicted proteins | sample 041ome_10_FD_179953 | JGI IMG/M metagenome (GOLD analysis project Ga0255753, IMG submission 179953) | Coastal salt marsh microbial communities from the Groves Creek Marsh, Skidaway Island, Georgia - 041412US metaG (version 2) | ecosystem: Environmental > Aquatic > Marine > Intertidal zone > Salt... | reverse complement strand
AAGCAGATCATAATCTGTGTAAAAAGGGGGACATAAAAATGCAAGAACATGAAGTTCAGATGCATGTAAATGGCAAAGTCGTGTCAGGCAAGGTGGAATCACGGACACATTTGGGAGATTTCTTGCGCCAGTCAGCGGGTCTTACCGGAACCCATCTTGGATGCGAGCATGGTGTTTGTGGGGCTTGCACCGTTATCGTTGATGGAGATGCGGTGCGTTCTTGTTTGATGCTTGCTGTGCAGGCAGATAATTGTGAAGTAACAACGATAGAAGGAATTGCAGAAGCAGATGGAACGCTGCATCCTTTGCAAGAATCCTTTCGTAATAATCACGCCTTGCAATGCGGTTTTTGCACAGCAGGGATGATTACGTCACTCCACGCATTTTTATCTGAAAACCCTAACAGAAGCGAAACTGAAATAAGAGAAGCTATTTCAGGCAATATTTGCCGTTGTACAGGATATCAGGGAATTGTATCAGCTGCGATGGAAGCAGCTGAGAAGCTAGCTAAAAGATAGGTTTAAGAAGATGGGTGTAAGACAAATTGGAGCACGGGTGCAACGGGTTGAGGATGAAAATTTAATCCGCGGTGATGGCAAATATTTAGATGATTTTCAACTCCCCGGTATGGCATATGCGGCGTTTCTGCGCTCTTCCATGGCGCATGCCAAAATCAAAATTACAGATATATCAGCAGCACAGGCGCTTCCAGGGGTTTATGCTGTTCTTACCTATGATACGTTGCCATCGTCCCTTGCAAGCAAAACACAATTAGAAACATACCCAGCCCCCATCATTAAACAAAGTGTTTGTCCAGATCTTCTCGCTAGTGATGAAGTCGCCCATGTTGGCCAAGCGATTGCGATGGTTGTTGCAAGTTCTCGGCATATTGCTGAAGATGCATGCGAACTTATACAAGTGGATTATACAGCCCTTCGCGTTGCCGTCGATGTGGTAGAGGCTGCTAAACCAGAGGGTCCACTTGCCCACAGTCATTTAAAAGACAATATTGCAGCTTCAATTGAAACCAAGTTTGGTGATGTTGAGACCGCTTTTGCTGAATGTGATGATACGCTTAAGCTAAGTTTCAAACAACATCGCGGTGGATGCCATGCAATGGAATGCCGAGGGGCACTTGGGGACTGGCAACAGCAATTAGGGGAGTTGACGCTATATTCATCTACTCAATGTCCCTATCTCGTTCGCAGAATGGTCTCAAGACAGTTAGGTTGTCCTGAAAGTTCAATCAGGGTGATAGCCCCCGATGTTGGGGGCGGTTTTGGCCCAAAGGCTGGCTATTATCCAGAAGAAGCGTTAATCGCTATTGCAACCAAAGAGCTACGCAGGCCTGTCAAGTGGACAGAAGATAGAAAAGAGCATTTCACAGCAACTAATCAGCAAAGAGACCAGATTTGGGAGCTGGAGGTTGGCTTTAAAAAAACAGGGCAAATTACCGCAATAAAAGGACATGTAACACATGATAGTGGCGCTTTCTTAAATTATGGTTTGCTGTTATCGGCGACTACGCTTATGCCATTGCCTGGCCCGTACAAAATAAAGAACCTTCATGTTACCTTGAATACTGTCTATACAAATACAGTATCTACCAGTCCTGTTCGCGGGGCAGGGAGACCAAACGCAGCCTATGCAATGGACAGAGTGATTGACGCTGTTGCGCGCCGCTTATCCATTGACCCTGCCGATATGAGACATATTAATTTGGTAAAGAATGAAGATTTTCCGTATCAGCCAGGCTCCAAGCATAGAAACGGCTCTATGATGACTTATGACAGTGGTGACTATACAGGTATGCTGGCTATGGTTAAGGAAATGGCGGATTATGATAATTTTCGTCAAGAACAAAAACAAGCAAGAGCAAATGGGAAATACCTTGGGATCGGGCTTGCTTGCTTTATTGAAGATACGGGGATGGGGCCCTATGAGGGGGTGAATGTGCGTGTTGATGTTACCGGCAATGTGATAGCCTCAACAGGAGCTGCAAGCCAAGGGCAGGGGCACGCAACCGTAATTGCCCAAGTCATAGCAGAAGAGCTTGATATCGAAATCAGCAAAATTAGAGTAGAGTCAGGTGATACAGGCAAATTTCCGCATGGAATTGGCGCTATTGGAAGCAGAACAGGTGTAAATATTGGCCTGGCTGCAAATGATGCCTCAGGTCAGGTAAAGAAAAAGGCATTAAAACTCGCATCTATCCTTCTTGATAAGCATGAGGATGAGTTAGAGTTATCAGATGGTGCAGTGCGGGTTCGTTCTGATTCAAACCAATTCATAACACTTGCCGACCTTGCATTACAATTATCGCCAGCGGTTGCAGGTAAACTTCCCGATGGATTTGATAGCGCAGGTCTAGAAGCTGTGTCTTATCTTTCATCTGACTATATGCCTCATTCTAGCGGTGCAAATATCGCAAAGGTCGAAGTTGATATTGTAACAGGTGGTATTAAAATCCTTGATTATTATGTAGTTCATGATTGTGGCAAGATATTAAATCCAATGATTGTCGATGGCCAGATTATTGGCGGTGTTGTGCATGGCATTGGAAATGCGATGTTTGAGCAGATGGTATATGATGATGCAGGTAACCCGATGACCACTAATTATGGGGATTATCTATTACCATTAGCCTCCGAGATGCCAAAAATTCATGTTGCGCATATTGAGACACCATCACCCGCAAACCCGATGGGGCTAAAAGGTGCCGGAGAAGGCGGAACCATCCCTGCAATTGGAGCAATGATAAATGCTATTGAAGATGCATTAACACCGTTCGATGCTTATATTGCACACTATCCTGTAACACCAGAATATATTCTTGAACTTGTTGATTCTGAAAAAATAGCAGCTGAATAAGGCTTGAATATTGCGCCTTCATTCAAGCGCGAGTGGTCAGGATCTCTTGCAGAATGGCGCAAATCTGCTTGCTAATCGTAAAATCTGGTTTGGTTTGGTTTTGGCAAGAAGTAATAAAATCATTCAACATCAGCACATATTGATTGCAAGGCTCAAACACATTTTTTGTGCCCTCTCCAAGCTTTCCTAAAGCCCAGCTTGCAGTTGCTATCTGGTCTGGATTAAAAGGTGAATCCAGCCGCGCCCAGCCTTTATCGCTGGTAAGGTGAACAGTTTGTGATAATGCCATTGCGCTTGAAACCTGCATTGAAAGACGTCTGCCTGCACCAAAGTCAAGAAGTGCATTCATTGTTTTTTCAACATCAAGATGCAGCTCCATTTGCATATCACAGAATATTAATTGTGGTTCACTTTCAAATATCATCATACCTGCAAGCAGAGTATAACCGGCAATATCTAATACAGGTCCACCGCCCATAAAGGCATAGTTTCTAACATTTCCCTCAGCTCTTGGTGGATAGGAAAATGTTGCAGATATATGCATGGCTGTACCTATATCAAGCTGTTTCAGCCAGCTCCATTGCGGATGGGAGCGCACCATAAAAGCTTCATAGAAATAACGATTATTAGCCATTGCAGCTGCTTCAACAGCATCAATTTCAGATAAGAATAATGCCATTGGCTTCTCACAAAGAACATGTTTGCCAGCATTTAACGCGTTGATACTCCATTGTGCATGCAAGTGATTGGGAAGTGGGATATATACCGCCTCTACGTCAGTATCAGCAAGCACATCCTCATATTGGCCTACTTTTACAGACTCATCATAGAACCCATCAGCAATGGTTTGCGGGTTGCGTGTGCCAAGGTGCACCAATGAGCACCCTGCTTGGTGCAGTGCTGGAATCAATCGATCACGTGAAATCTTTGCATCCCCTAGTATTCCAAATTTCATTTAACGCTCTGTTCCATAAACAAGTGTTTATAAGATATTAACAAAAGGATTCTAATCATTATCAGTTAATCCTGCACCTGCGCCTGCAATACGTGATTGTTCATTTTCAGCAACATAAGTACGTGCCGCTAGATGTTCAATTTCTCTCCAAGTTTCATCTCCGATATATAATGCGTGTGAGGGCGCCAGTTCAACCAATTTAGCTATAGTTTTATCTGAAATTTCCAATGTAACAAATTTAGCTTTATCAGACATAAGGCAAGCCATATCTGCAAATAGTTTATTGCCATAAAACCGTGCTGCTAATTTATTATTGATGGTTAATGTCAGATGAAGCTCTGGTGCTAGGTGAAAACACATACCAACTAGAAGCAATGCGTTATCTAGCAGGTTTATCTGTATTTGTGTAAATAATTTTGATTGCAGACAATCTGCTAGAAAAGATCCATCTTGAGCAGCGGATATATTTTCAAACTGTGCTATCTTTGAGGTGGTATTTTCAGGAATGCTAAGATGGTTTATAGGCGCCGTGATTAATGCCGGAAAACAGGCAAAGAAGCTGTTCTCATATGCTCCAATAAGGGTTGCAGCGGCTGATATATCTTGCGCTCTGCCAACATCAATGCCGCTACCAATACATGCCTTATAACATAAAAACTTTGTTTCAGAGAATGAGCGATGCATATTTATTGAAGGACAGGAAGCCACCAATCATCAGCATTTGAATCATTTAATTCTGAAGCTGTGGGTGCCCCCTGATATAACGTTATACGGGTCCATCTATCAGATTTCGGATCGAATTTAGCAGCGCCGAAAAAGGATAATTTGCATCGCAACATATCAATTGGGCGACAATCTTTTCCAATTAAATTATCCTGTATTTCACTATAAGGTGCCCATGATGCTGTTTGAATTCTTCTAATAATATATCGAAATTCAGGATTTTTAAGAATAAAAACAGCTGTGATTTCATCGTCATTACAGTCTTTTAATGCGCGTTCAACTTCTTGAACTCTTTTAGCAATATCAAGCGGCTGTTCTTTCTCGGCGCCTTTTTCTGCCAAGCGTACGCCAAGCCTTGGCTCCAACTTAGCTGCTGAGGTATACCAAAATAGATAATTTTCATCTGGGTTGGAGAAATCAATTGATAACGCCCATTGGAACTGATTATATAATATGTTTTTTAGCGATTTCAGGCTCATATCCGGGCGAAGACGCGGCGCGATATCACTATCCATACAATGAGATAAATCATCGATCTCCTCTCCTCCAATCTCCAGAACTAATGCTATCATCAGCTCTTGAGTTTCAAGTGAGAGTAAGCTGGTTGATTTAATAAGTTTATCCAGCGGGAAGGACTGCTTTTTCAGCAGGTTGATCTGTGCAGATAGGTGTTTCCATTCATTGCGAAGGATAGATATCCGCTGGGATTGAATAGTATCTGCTGTTTGCCATTGGCTAAGATGTGCGTCTGCGCGAATATATAATGATGATAATTCTTGTTGCTGAGCTACGCTTAAGCGTGCCTTTGCACGCATTTGAGCAATTGCTGTCTCTCTCGCCAATATCCAATTATTAAATAATACCGGGTGACTTATAAGGAACGGCGCCATACCAAGACCTGTTGAATTGCCAATACCTAAATAACGTTTGAGTTTAGCATCAAGCATAATAGCTGTTTTTGGTGATTTGTGGTGTGCAATATGCTCAACCAATTTGTGGGTAAATTCACGAATGAGATAAACAGCTAGCATTTCAATCTGGAATGGTCCAGAAAGCCCGCCTCTGGATGCTATTTTTGATCTATCAGATATACCAAATTTGCCATTTCCATATACAGCAGTTGTTCGCATGAGATAGCCAATGGATTTAACATGTTCAAAATCAGGCTGTATTCCCTGTGCCAGCCTATCAACAACGTGCCCAAACAACCTTACAGATTTATTGGCTCTGCTTAATACCAGCTCTTTATCTGAATATCTGCCGCCTTCTTGATGGGGAACCTGTTTCTCAAGCCGGTCTAAATCCTTAATTGAAGGGATGCCATCAAACAAAACATAAGTGCTATCCCAAGCCTCGGCAATTACACGGTCAGTTCGGTTTTCATCAGATAAGGGCTGGGTAAATGCAATAAGTGAATAATGTTGGTGATATAAGCTGATTGTTAACACAGCTCTGCCAAATCCCTCTTTATCAATTGACCATACTGACGATGTCACTGAGGAGCCTTCTTTTGCTAGCTGGCGTAATAGTACCCTCATGAAAGATAGACGTGTGGGGAAAAAACTGCCAAGCCGTGCAAGCTTCATAAGGCTGTCAGCTGGTCTTAGCTGTTTTGACAAATCATCTGTTAGCTGGCAAAAGTTAGTAACTTTGCCATCAGAATCATTGGCATCAAATGCTTTAGTATCGGATGTTTTGGGCATTTCCATTTCTAGCGTCCAAACGAGGTTTTAAAAAATTCGTACCAGTTATCTCCTAATATGCCATCAATTTCTGTCTGCGAAAAGCCAGTCTTCAACAGACCTTTTTCCAAATTAGGAAAATCTGAATTATTCATGAACCACTCAGGTTGTTTAGGAAAGCCTGCATTTTGAGATGAACCCTCCCCATAATCAAGGGTTTTAGTCCATCTGCCATTTCGCATCCACTCCACAATCGAATCTGGATGATTCTGACATAGATCTGAGCCAATCCCAAGGGAAGAGGTGCCCCCCATCAAATCAGCTGTTTTAGCAATCATGTCGCAAAATTCTTGAAGACTACAATTGCTGGCATTTTTTAAATGATGTGGATAGATAGAAAAACCAAGCATACCACCAGATTGTGAGAGTGATTTTAGAACAATATCTGATTTATTGCGTTTAGCGTAATGCCAGAAATTTGGATTTGCATGGGTAATTGCAATTGGTTTGGTCGAATGTTCTATTGCTTGCAGGGTAGAGTTTTGTGATGAATGGCTCATATCAATAATCAGTCCAAGTCGGTTCATCTCGGCAATTACTTCTCTTCCCATTCGCGTAATGCCGCTATCCTCTACTTCATAACAGCCAGTCGCCAATAATGACTGATTATTATAGGTAAGCTGCATTATACGCATACCCAAACGATGCCAAATTTCAACAAGGCCTATATCATCTTCTATTGGTGCGGGGGTTTGAAACCCAAATATAATGGCGGTTTTTCCGCTTCTTTTGGCTTCTGAAATATCTTCTGCATAATGAGCCTGTATTATTCTGTCAGGATAACGCTCAAACCATGAGTTCCATTTTTCTAGATTAAGCACCGCTTCTCTGAAATTTTCATGATAGGCTATCGTAGCATGCACGCAGTCAAGCCTACCATGCTGCATCTGTTCAAATATTTTTCCAGACCAGTTTGCATATTGAAGACCATCAATTTTATACGCCATGTAGATGCCCTAACTTGATTCTTGTTTTTATTAAGATGCGAACACCAATAGCCAAAATAGCATATTTCAAATAATTTAAAAACTCTCTTTCTATGTAGCTGAATTTTTCCGTATCTGAGATAAAAAAATCTCTGTTAATTTGCGGGTTAGTGCAGAATCCTACCTCAGTTTACCAAATTTCGATTACACAAATCAGAACGTATTTATCAAGGAGATATTGGATGTGAGTTCTGGAAGCCGTTTTTTTTATCAAAGACGTATTTTACTACTCAGTTAAAGGCTAATGGGTGGCAGGTAAAAAATTTTAGGGCAGATGATATCAGGCACATTTATTCCAAAGCCCCTATTTGACCCTGATACAAAATATATGCAAAGTTAAAATCTGGTTATGGATTACAAATGGGGATGTTTAAATGAGCCAAACGCAAGCAATGTCATTGGATGAGATTTATCAGTTGGCATTTGATATATTATTAAGTGCCGGAGCAGATGAGCATAATGCTACAATTCTAGCATCCGTGCTGGTGAATGCAGAGCGTGATGGCTCCCATTCCCATGGTTTATTTAGATTGCCAGCTTATGTAGCAGGTCTTAAATCAAAAAAAATTAACGGCGGCGCGAGGGCAGAAGTAACGCAGGTTACCTCTTCTTTTATTCGTGTCGATGGTAATCAAGGATTAGCGCCAACCGCGCATGATGCTGCTATACCAGCTCTTGCGAAGGCAGCCCAAAAAACAGGGGTTGCGATTGCCGCAATTCATAGATGTTTTCACATGGCAGCGCTGTGGCCAGAGGTAGAGGCAATAGCAGAATATGGTCTTGCGGGTATTGCCTGTACGAATTATATGCCATCTGTTGCACCGGCAGGCGCGAATAAAGCTTTTTTTGGAACCAATCCAATTGCCTTTGCGTGGCCGCGCCCAGGTAAAACACCAATAGTTTATGATATGGCAACAGCAGCAATGGCTTTGGGGGATGTTCAAGTCGCTGCACGAGATGGCAAAAAAGTGGCTTTAGGTACAGGTCTTGATAAAGAGGGTCAACCTACAACTGACCCCGCTGCAATTTCTAAAGGAGGCGTGCTATTGCCATTTGGGGGTTATAAAGGCTCCGGCATGTCAATGATGGTTGAACTGCTTACCGCTGGCCTAACGGGGGAGACTTTTTCTGATGAGACTAAGGCACGTGATAATGGAGATGGTGGACCCCCTATTGGCGGGCAATTTCTGCTTGCGATGTCGCCAGAAATAATAGCGATTGATGACTGGCAATCTCATTGTGATTTGTTTTTTGAGCGGATGTCGGGCCTCCCAGGAGAAGGGGTGCGCCTGCCAGGTGAAAGACGTCATAAAAATAGGCATTCGACTGCAGCAAGGCAGATTAATTCAGAACTTCTTGAGAAAATACGGGCATTGTAGCCATCAGATTTAGGAATGCTGCACAGACTAATGATGCAATAAATATCTATTTGGGTGCATATCCATATCCTTCTGCTGTCTTGCAGATAAGCTGCCAAAGTGATTCTGAAAAACTTCTAGGCATAAAAATATACCAACAATTTTGGGCGCGCCAAAGCTTGATGCCAACATGATGCAGGGATGTTGTAACAAGCTTATCAATCGGAAACGGTGCATCACGCATATCAACAGGAATATGATGAGAGAGGACAGAGCGCGCATTTTTACCACTAATTTTCAACTGCACAAAACTATGAGATAGATCAAGCCTCATTGCGATATCTTCAGACATGGACTGAAACACGTCATTTTCGTCATTTAATAGCCACCATTTGAGAGGCTCTACGCGGACAAATCGAGCATTCTCTATTTGGCAAACAGTACCTGGATTCATAAAATTCCCTTTAGTTTTTTGCGTGTTAATGTAGTTTTCAAATTCAGATGTTGTTTCAGGCCAGATAGCTATCTGGGTAATTTTAGTGTCTTTTATTAGGCGGAAATCAATTTCGGAAGAAACCTCAATTTCGTGACGATTTGTGAAATAGCTATCTAGCGCGTTAATGCGTTTTATATGAAATGATTTAGCCATGTAATCTTGTACCTTCAGGGTCATACATATGAGGCGATACTATCTCTACATCTAGGAAATTAGCTCGCAATTCATCTGATAAGACAATATGCTTATCTTCAACAGCAGCAAGTCCGCCCTCAATAAAACCAAGTGCTATCCAGTGCCCCAAAGCAGGGGAATGAGTAACCGATGTAATCCAGCCAAGGGGATGCCCTTTTCTTCTGCCAGCCTCGTTTAACAGCGCACCAGCGCTGAATGTTTTGTTTTTATCTTTTGGGAAAACACCAACCAGCTGCGGCCTGTTCGGACTTGTGAGCATCTCTCTTTTTCGTAAAGCACTTCCCACAAAACCTTTATTCTGAGATGCCATTTTGCCTAAGCCAATATCTTCAATTGTCACTCGTCCATCAATTTCAGCGCCAGCAACATGCCCTTTTTCAATGCGCATGGTTCCAAGCGCTTCAAGCCCGTAAAGACAGCTCTCAAACTTCTGAGCTTTGTTCCAGATAAATTGCATCATAGCGTGTGAATAATCACTTGGGATATATACCTCAAATGCACGTTCGCCAGAAAAGCTTATCCGCGCGATATAGCAGGGTATATTTTGCAGGAGCGCTTGCTTTACACCCATAAAAGGAAGTGCTTCATTGGAAATCTCACTTGGGTCATCAACGATTTCTGATAATAGTTTTCTTGAATTGGGGCCTGCTATTGCACAGCCTGCCCATTGATCGGTAATTGAGGTTACATGCACCCTTAACTCTGGCCAGCGAGTTTGTAACAATTCTTCCAAATTAGTCAAAACAGCTGAAGCATGATTTGTTGTAGTGGTCATAAGGTAACTATTTTCAGATAAACGCCAAGTTGTGCCATCATCAAACACCATCCCATCATCTCGCAGAATAATCCCGTAACGTGCTTTTCCGATAGCTAGTTTAGCAAAAGGATTTGTATAAATTCTATTCAAAAAAATGGTGGAATCTGGCCCTTGAATCATAATTTTTCCAAGCGAGCTAACATCGCAAATTCCAAGGCTTCGACGTGTTATGGTTGCCTCTCTTATATATGCATCTTGAAGATTTTCCTCTTGTTTTGGGTAATACCAAGGGCGATGCCATAAGCCAGCATCTATCATTACGCCATTTTTTGCCAGCGACCAATTATGAAAAGGCGTTCTTCTAATTGGTTTGAAATGAAACTGCCTATGCGCTCCTGCAAGTGCGCCAAGAGATATAGAGGTATAAGGGGGGCGAAAACGCGTAACGCCAACATCGTTAATGGGACGATTAAGGGCATCAGCCATTAGCGCAAGCCCTATAATATTTCCCATTTTTCCCTGGTCTGTTGCCATCCCAAGAGTGGTATAACGTTTTAAATGTTCAACAGAGGTAAAGCCCTCTTGATGCGCTAGTCTAACGTCAGAAGCGGTCACATCATGCTGTGAATCTATGAATGCTTTCCCCTTTATTGCCGGCACGCATATTTCATATAATGGTTCAATATCAGTTTGCCACCCGCCTACAATAGATGATTGCTTCTGTGCTTTTTTGGTTTTACGCAAAACTTGTGTAGCTGATTGAATGCAATCTTCAAATTTCCAAATTCCAGCGGCAGAACCTACCAAGAAAATTGATTTATCATCGCCGCTTGAGATAAAACACGCATTCTCCTTATTCCATTTGATTGGGCAGCCTTGATGTGAAGCAAGATGAATGACGGGTGACCAACCGGCTGAAACCAGCAGACAATCACATGAAAGACTGATAGACTGACGCCATCCTTCGCTGGTTTTCTGCGCTATCACAATCTGTTTAACACAAGGTGAGAATACCCCATGTTTGGCTTTGGCAACAGCAGAGCCAAGATATAAATTGATGCGGCGCCCCAATATCTGTTTTAAAAGCAATTCTCCGATTTGCTCCCGGGACTCTAATATCGTTACAGTAGCGCCTGCATTTTCAAGCTCTAATCCAGTCTCATAGGCAGAATCATTATTAGTGCTAATCACGATATTACTGCCAACCAACAACTGATACCGGTTCAGATAGGTTCTTGCTGAACTAACGGTCATAATTCCAGGTAAATCATTATTAACAAATGCGTAATTTCTCTCTAAAGCGCCTGTTGCAAGAATTACGCGCTCAGCTCTGCAAATATGAAATCGCTGTCTTGGTTTAAGAGGTTTTTGAGTGCGCTCTTCAGGGGAGATAATCTCAATAAGTCCAATAGTTGTATTGTCATATAATCCAAAAGCAGTTGTCCGTGTTAGAACAGTTATATTTTGTTTATTCAGCTTGCTTGTTTGTGTCTTAAATTCGCTTTTATCTTGCCAACTAAGGTAATTTCCGCCAATAGCGTAATCTTGTTCTACCAGCAACACATCTTTTCCAGATTGTGCAGCTTGGACAGCTGATTGAATGCCTGCAGGCCCAGAGCCTATGACCAAGATATCTGTATGGGTATGTAAATGCTCATAGTTATCTGGATCTGCCAGTCTTGACGCTGTGCCAAGGCCAGCTGCTTTACGAATAAACTTCTCAAAAAACATCCAGATGCCGGTGCCGCCTCCCCATTCCAGCGGAGGTATGCTCATAAATTTTTTACCCATGAATGTTTTGTAGTAAAAACCAGCTGCAAAAAACTTACCAAATACATTCAAAATACTCCCAATATCAAACCTGACGGACGGCCATGCATTTTGTGAATATACAAAAAGCCCTTCTGATAGTTCTGTGGTACTTGCTCTAACATTTGGTTCTGTATGGGCGCCCTTGCCAGTTGTAACAAGAGCGCCTGCTTCTTCCACCCCAGCAGATGTAACGCCTCTGGCTCGATGGTATTTAAAGCTTCTGCCTATTATTTGTTGCTCATTAGCCAATAATGCAGCTGATATGCTGTCACCTTTTCGTGCTTTTAATTTTTTATTATTCCAAAAGAATGAAACAGTTTCATCTTGGCTATCACGGCTAGATTGGCGGGGAAGGCGGATAGCGGTCATCTGTTTTCTTCCATCATTTTCTGCCAATCAGTGTGGGCAAGTTTAACTGAGAAAATTTCATGCGTTCTGGTATCTCTTTCAACCAGCAACCAAGAGCGACAGCCATATATATGCTGCCATGTCTCTATTTGTCTTCCATAGATGTTTTCTCTTAAGAAAACGGCATCGTGCCAAGGTTCTTGCGCGGATTCTAGAGATGGGTAGGTTATTTGGCCATCACCCCCATAGCTAAATTCGCTATGATCGCGTTTGCCGCAAAATGGACAACTAATCTGTATCATAGCCTATCCCTTCTTTTCTTATCCATGTAATTTAGGATCCGAACCAGCGCCGCGTTCATCAATATGGAGGCCTCTTTTGAATCTATCTAAATCGTGATTTTGTATAACCCTATCTGGCCTATCATTGGCGATAAGGTCTGCAAAGTACCAACCTGATGCAGGGCTTGCTTTGAACCCACCATAATTCCAGCCCGCATTTAAATACAAATTATCCAAGGGCGTTTTACACATAAAAAACGAGCCGTCCATTGACATATCTACAACTCCAGACCAATGACGCAACAGCTTAACGCGTCCAAGGCAGGGCATTAGCGAAAGCGCGCATTCCGCGACATCCTGAACGATTGGAAGATTGCCTTTTTGGGCATAGGATTTATACCAGTCAATATCACCGCCAAACACCATTCCTCCCTTGTCAGATTGGGATATATAGAAATGTGCTCCTGCAACTCCAAAAACAACTACATGGTCAAGTAACGGTTTAATAGGCTCTGTAACAAAGGCTTGTAATTTGTGGCTTTCAATAGGCAGATTTCCCAATTCTGCCATTTGCCATAATCTTGAAGTATTCCCAGCGACCGCAAATGCGACTTTTTTGGCTGTGATTTCGCCTCTGGATGTGTGAAGTGAGGAGATTTTTTGAGCGCTACGCTTAATGGATGTTACTTCACATTGCTGAATAATATCTACGCCAAGCATATCTGCCGCGCGTGCATATCCCCACGCAACTGCATCATGGCGTGCCGTTCCAGCACGCTTCTGCACAAGTGCGCCATGAATAGGAAAGCGTGCATCATTTGCAAAATTCAAGTGCGGGATTTTCTTTTTTATAGTATCACGGGACCATATTTCGCCGTCAGATCCTGTTTGGCGCATTATATTATATCTACGAGCAGCTGCATCAAGTGCATTTGGGGTGTGATATATTCCGATATGAGCGCGCTGGCTGAACATGACATTATAGTTTAATTCGTGACTTAAATTCTCCCATAATGTTAAGGAAGCTTCATAAAATTCCCGGTTGCCCTTGAGCATATAGTTAGAGCGAATAATCGTTGTATTTCGCCCAGCATTTCCGCCGCCAATCCATCCTTTTTCAACAACGGCTATATTTTTAAGATTAAAGTTTTTGGCAAGATAATAGGCTGTTGCAAGGCCGTGTAGACCGCCGCCGATAATAACAATATCATAGCTCGCCTTTGGCTCAGGATCGCGCCATTGCCTAGACCAGCCCTTTTGGCCGTTAAACCCGTTTTTTATTACGTTCCATGCTGAAAATCGTGTCACTTGCAAGTGCCATCAAGAAGTCTAGTTAAGGCGCCTTGGTAATAACATATACCACACCTATCAACGGTTAGGTAAACACTGGGACAATGCGCTGTCAATGAATTTTAGAGATTTACTAACGCATACTCCGACCAGCGAAATTTAAAGAACGATGCATTAGAAATAGGACCAATTTTAGTATTAGTAAAAGGGGTCAAACTCTAGGGTATCGCCACTGCATTCCATCTCCTACCAGCTTGCAGAAATATATTGTGTTTCCATAAATTCGTGCATTCCTTCATGCCCACCTTCGCGGCCAAGGCCGGACTGCTTGCTTCCACCAAAAGGTGCAGCAGGGTCTGAGACTAAACCGCGATTAAGCCCAACCATTCCATAATCAAGGCGCTCACATACACTCATGCCGCGCCGCATATTTTCAGTGAATACATATGCTACTAGCCCATATTGAGTATTATTTGCCCGTCTAATGACATCTTCAGTATCTTCAAATGACTGAATGGCTGCAACCGGTCCAAAAATTTCATCTGCCACACATTCGGCCGACTCTGGCACATTTACAAGTACCGTTGGCGGGTAGTAAAAACCAGGCCCACTTATGTTTTCTCCGCCAAGTTTAATTTCAGCTCCCTTGGCAACAGCATCTTGAACAAAAAAAGCAACTTTATCTTTCGTAGACTTATTAACAAGAGGGCCCACATCAGTATCTGGGTCGAGCCCATTCCCAACTTTAAGGGCGCTCATTGCTGCTGTAAATTTGGCAACAAACCTATCAAAAATTTTTGTATGAATATAAAATCGGTTTGCAGCTGTGCAAGCCTCGCCTAAATTACGCATTTTTGCAAGCATGGCACCTTCAACAGCGACATCTATATCCGCATCTTCAAATACAATTAATGGGGCATTTCCGCCAAGTTCCATGGCTGGCTTAAGCACCTGATCTGCGGCTGAACGAAGCAACACCCTGCCAATTTCTGTAGATCCGGTAAAAGATACAACCCTCACCCTTGCATCATGAAGTAGGTGGTCAACCATTGGCCCTGTTTTTTTTGACGGCAGAACATTCACAACGCCCTTTGGAACACCAGCCTCTTCCAACAAAGGCATCAAAGCGAGCATTGTTAGGGGTGTTTCTGAAGCAGGCTTTATAATAACTGGGCAGCCTGCAGCAAGTGCAGGAGCTATTTTTCTAGTTCCCATGGCTGCTGGATAATTCCATGGTGTTACCAGCACAGCTATTCCTGCTGGTTTGTGCTGAACTACAATACGTGCACCACTGGCAGGGGCGTGCGTTATCATACCATCAGCGCGCACCGCTTCCTCTGAAAACCAGCGAAAGAACTCAGCTGCATAGGCCGCCTCTCCACGAGCATCATTCCCAGCCTTGCCATTTTCGAGTGTTATTAATTTTGCAAAATCATCTAGCCGTTCAACCATAAGCTCGTAAGCCTTGCGCAATATTTCAGATCGATTTCGTGGTGTTCTAGACGCCCAATCTGTAAAAGCATTCTGTGCCGCATCTAATGCTTCTTCAGCATCACTAATTTCTGCTGACGCAACAGATGCAAGAACTGTCTCATCGGCTGGGTTGATGACATCAAATCTAACATTTTGTGCACCTGGTTTGAAAATTCCATTGATATATAGGTCGGTATATTCCATCTAAGATAGCCCTAAAGTAATTGTTTTAATGGTGATTTTATCCTCTTGCCAACGTCAAGAAGCAATTTAAGCGCATCTGCTTGATTCAGAGAATTTGGGTCCCAATCTAATGTTATCATCAATTGGTCCGTGAAATTAGAAATTGTAAATATGATATTTGAATTGGTGTCTCCTGACAGCTGAATAAAATCAGTAAATGTAAGATCATTAACCTCTGCTAATACAGGCATTTCAAGGTCTGTCGGTGAAACATCACCTAATTGTTGTTTATCTGGGTTGTTATAAATAACGCTTTGTAATTCGTTGCCAGATTTATAGTTAATACCTATATCGACCTCGTTCATCGTTATTCGAAGGCTAGCAGAAATAAAAGAAGCAAAAACCACACTAGCCGAGATAAGGTTTTGTGACGCAGAATTAATTTCGGTTAAAAACATGTCAAATGAAGTTTTGTCTAAAAGGCTTGTAGCATTGCGACGCAAGGATATATTTTCTCTTACAGATAATTGTTTCAATATCGCAATATCTGCTGCTTTAAATGGTTCTGTATAACCGGCATTTCTTAGATTTTTTAAGTCTAGATTTTCAGCTGCTGCAAGTGAGCGTAATTTTGGAGAAGCAAGAATTTTTTCCCCTGTAATTATTGAATTTGGATATTTCACAGTCCTTGGTAGTCTAACTTTATTATCTGTATTACCTTTATTAGTGGCTTGTTTTTGAGTTTCATCTGATTCAATCACTGTTTTTTCTGACGCCAAATCAGCTTTCTTCATTACTTTAGTAGGAATATCATCTAAATTATCAACAATATGCGCTACAACCTCACCAACGGGTATGTCTGTATTAGCCAATGCTGTGATATTTACAAGAAAACCATCTTTTGGAGCTTCAACTTCCATGGTAGATTTATCAGTCTCTACCTCCATTAGAGGGTCACCTTTACTAACAGCATCCCCCTCATTTTTAAGCCAAGCAACAAGTCTTCCCGTTTCTTGAGCCATTCCTAGCGCTGGCATAATTATTTCATATGCCATTTTTAAATTTTTCTTTCAAGAATCATAACCGCTCTATTATGAATTTGCTGCGCTGTGGGAACAGTAAGGTCTTCAAGCGCAGGGGAAAAAGGTACTGGAACATCCATAGCACCCAATCTTTGAACTGGTGCATCAAGATAATAAAACGCTTTTTCAGAAATCCTAGCAGCAATTTCAGCTGTTATACCAAAATTTTTGTGGCCTTCATCAATTACAATAGCATGGGAAGTTTTTTTCACAGAATTGATTATTGTTGTTTCATCTAGAGGAGAAATAGTCCGTGGATCAATGACTTCGGCAGAAATATTTTTCTCTGCAAGAGATTTAGCGGCCAATTCAGCTTGCTGCACCATAGAGGAAGTAGCAATGAGCGTTATATCTTTGCCTGAGTGTAGAACCTCTGCTTCACCAAAATTTATTAAATATTCTTCCTCTGGAACTTTTGCCTTATCATTATACATCAGCTTATCTTCAAAAATTACTACAGGGTTGTTATCTCGAATTGCTGTTTTCATCAACCCCTTTGCCTCGTACGCAGAAGACGGCATGGCGACCTTTAGGCCAGGTATGTGGGCAACAAGTGCATGTAATGATTGGCTGTGCTGCGCTGCAGAGCGCCTCGTTGCACCCATATTTGTTCGAAGTACCATTGGAACATTGAGCTTTCCACCGGACATGTAATGGGTTTTAGCTGCTTGATTACACAACTGGTCCATAATAAGAAACAAAAAGTCGCCAAACATAAGATCGACAATTGGTCTTAAGCCTGTCATTGCCGCGCCCACGGCTATTCCTGTAAAGCCTGGTTCAGAAATTGGAGTATCAACAACTCTTTGGGTGCCAAATTCTTCTACTAATCCAGATAAAACTTTAAATGGTGTGCCAGCCTCTGCAACATCTTCACCAAGGATAATAACACGATCGTCTAGCCGCATTTCTTCTGCGATTGCTTCATTAACAGCAGCACCGAAGGTTATTTCTCTCATTCCTTATATCCTTAATTTAGATTTAACGTACTTCAATTCGAGGCAAAAACATGCATATCAACTTCAGAAGCGTCGGGCCATGCAGCATTAAGAGCGTAATTAACCGCTTCTTCAGCTTCTGTTTCTATTTGATGTTCTATTGATTTCAACTCTTCTGTTGTTGAAATCTTTTTTTCTAGTAATAATTTAGTAAAATTTGTTATTGGATCGCGGTCCCTTTTCCATGTCGTTTCTTCCTCTTTACTTCTATAATATTCACGATTTATATCGCCGACATGATGACCATGATATCTATAAGTGTTTAAAAGAATAAAGAAGGGACCATGTCCTTTTCTCGCACGTTCAACAAGCTCTTGGGTTAGAGCGTTGACAGCTAGAACATCTTGTCCGTCTACTTCAAAGCTCTCAATTCCAAATCCTTCTGCCCTAGCTAAGAGATTGCCCGCTGCCATTTCTTCAACTTTTGTATATTCACCATATAAATTATTTTCACAAGCGTATATTACAGGTAATTTCCATAAAGCAGCCATGTTCATAGTCTCATATAAAAGGCCTTGACCGAGCGCTCCATCTCCAAAGAAGCAGACAGAAACTTCGTTGGAGCCTAGTTGTTTGGCTGATAATGCAGCACCTGTTGCAATTCCAGCAGAACCTCCAACAATAGCATTTGCTCCTAAATTTCCATTTGCTTGGTCAGCGATATGCATTGAGCCACCTTTTCCTCGGCAGTATCCTTCTTCTTTGCCGAGAAGTTCACAAAACATCTGTTTGAAATTCGCACCTTTGGCAACGCAATGACCATGCCCTCTATGGGTAGATGTAATCTTATCATTTGATGAAAGTGCTTCACAAATGCCAACTGCAACAGCTTCCTGTCCAATGTACATGTGCGTAAGTCCTGGCATTTTAGCAGCAAGATACAGCTGATTTGCCTGCTCCTCAAAGGCGCGTATTCTTACCATCTGCCTGAACATCTGCAGATAGCTCTCCCTATTATCTTTTATATTTGACATATTTTCTCTCAAATTATTATGAGCATGCGGTTATCTAGACACAAATTTATGAAATTACAATAAAACAGACGTTAGTACCTGTTGGCAATTGGCAGATCTTCGGCAGGGAACAAGCTAATTACTTGACATCCTTTGTCAGTAACAACTACTTCCTCTTCAATTCTTGCAGCTGAAATCCCGTCTGTTGCAGGGCAATATGTCTCAAGAGCAAACACCATACCTGTTTTTATTTCCATCGGATTTTCAAGACTGACAGCTCGTGAGATTATAGGTCTTTCATGCAAGGCAAGCCCAAGACCATGACCAAATTGCAATCCAAATGCAGCTAGCTCGCTTGGAAATCCGTATTCTTCTGCCTTTGGCCATACGCTTGCAACTTTATCAGTTCCAACACCTGGTTTGATTTCTGCGATTGCTGCATTCAGCCAGTCGCGCGCTTTGACGTAAGCATCATTTTGTGAAGGTGTTGAAAATCCAATATTAAATGTTCGATAGTAACAGGTGCGATATCCCTGATAGCTTTGAAGAATATCAAAGAAAGCTTGGTCGCCTGGACGAAAATATCTATCAGTAAAGTTATGCGGATGCGGACTGCATCTTTCGCCAGCGATTGCGTTAATTGCTTCGACATCATCAGAGCCCATTTCATAAAGCATTTTATTTGCAAGTGCGACTATATCATTTTCACGAACACCAGGTTTTAATTCCTCCCAAATCATATGATAAACGCCATCTACCATGCTGGCAGCTTGGTTTAAAAGTTGAATTTCATCGACATTTTTGATTTCGCGTGCTTCAAGCATGATTTGTTGACCATCTACTACATTTAAGCCAGCTTCCTGAAGCGCAAAAAACATTGCTGTTTCGGCATAATCAACTCCAACAGGCATATCAGCAACGCCTGCTTTTTTTATTAAAGAGGCGATTTCTTCAGCGTAATATTTCATTAAACCGAATGACGGAGGAATAGTGCCTCTCATACCCACGACACCGGGAAGACAATGCGCGGGGTCAAGCCAGTCACAATTTAATTGGTGATGTACCGCAGCAGAGCCAAAATCCCATACATATGGCTCATCATCTCCTGCAAGTAAGGCGAAGCGACACATTTTGTCTCGCTCCCATTCTCCAATTTTAGTGCCGGTGATGTAACGGATATTATTTACATCAAACGTTAAGATGGCGCCACAATTGGAGTTTTTTAGTGCATTCTTTGCTCGGCTTAGTCGATATCGCCTTAAGCGGTCATGATCAACACGCCTTTCAAAATCTACAGAGGTATGGCCAAGAGCAGGAATAGGCCTGTCCCAATTCCAATTTTGGTTAGAATCAGTTGGCTGAAGAATACGTGGGCTTAAAGCATTTGTCATTTCGTTTTCCTATTCTGCATCAATAAACTTCGATTATTTTTGAATTTTGTTTATATGTATAAATTAATTTTTATCTTAAACAAGCGCTTAATCAATAAAAAACTCATATTTGAAAATGCTAGAAAAAGCATAAATGTTTAAGGTCAAAAATATCTAAATCCGATGTTTTTTTGGCTGTTGCTAACGTTTAGTAATACCGTCATATGGACTTATGCTAAATTATTGTAATATAATTGACAATAGGTTACTTTTTTTGCGACTCTTTCCGTCACAAGCATTTATAGCATAGCAAGAAACATCATTGTTTTGCTTCAAATAAAATTTAAACTGTCTTATATCAGAAAATGAATGTTGAACATCAGTAAATAGAGTATTGTTTTTTGATAAAAAATGCAAACTACTGAAAAATATGTATTTATCTAAAGATTGAAAATAGGCAAGGGGGGACAAATGGCGACAAACGTAACAGAACAGAATATTAGTGAACCTATTATCAGGACTAAAATGGTGACAGCTGAGAATCTCGCAACACAAAAAACGATGGCTGATTGTGGTGAATATGGAACGATAGTTTTCGATGAGCCGATTGCACATGGCGGAACTGGCGAGGGACCTTCTCCATTACAAGGCGTTTTGTCAGCTTTATGTGCCTGCGAATCAGTTACCTTTAACAGAACAGCAGCTGAAATGGGTTTTGAGTATAATAAATTATCTTTTTCGGCGGAATATAAAATCGATATAAGAGGCAGACTTGGGATGCGCGGTGTAACTCAACATTTTAAGATTGTGCGTGTTGAAATTCAGGTTGAAACTCAAGAGGCAGTAGAGCGTCTCGAAGAGGTAGTAAAAGAAACAGAGCTGAGATGTCCCGTATATAATCTTATTCAGAATGCAGGTGTGGATATAACTTGCCAGTGGATCAGGGTTTAAATAAGAACAAGTATTCTATATTTTGAACTGTTGCGTCGAGATGTAAATTACAAAGAACATAGAATTGAATATCAATTTATAAAGACCTGAAAAAACAAGAAAAAACCAAACAGAAAGGAATATTAAATGAGCAAAGATATGGTAATTGGTTGGATAGGGCTAGGCCGAATGGGAGCCCCTATGGTTGAGAAGATCATAAAGGCTGGCTACAAAGTCAAAATATGGAACCGAACTAAGTCGAAGGCAGATGCTTTGGTTAAAGCAGGTGCTTCTCTGGTAGATGCGCCTTCTGATTTGTCAAATGTTGATGCTCTTTTTACAATGGTGTCTACAGGAAAAGATTTGAGACAGGTCTATTTTGGCGATGTCGGCGTAATGTCTGGCGAAGGAACGCCAAAAATTTTGGTTGAGTGTTCTTCTATTAGTGCACCAGAGTCAGCCGAGTTTAGAAAGACAGTTACAGATAGAGGTTCTGAATTCCTTGCCTGTCCTGTTTCGGGAAACGGGAAATGTGTAAAAGCAGGCAAATTATCTGCGGTTGCGTCGGGTAGCAAAGATACTTTCGATAAAGTTAGAAAAATCATTGAATGTTATGCAATGCGCGGTGTTTCTTATGTAGGTGAGGGAGAATTATCTCGTTTTTGTAAAATTGCTCATAATGTGCTTCTTGGCGTCTACATTCAGAATTTAGCTGAAATCACAATTCTCGCGCAGGCAGCAGGTGTGCCACGACATGCATTCCTTGAATTCATCAATAATTCGGTAATGGGGTCTATTTTTAGTCAGTACAAAACGCCAGCACTTGTTAATCTTGATTGGACAACAACGTTTACACCACCACTTCTTCGCAAGGATATGGATTTGGGTTTGCAGGCGGCAAGGGAATTGGGCGTTAGCATGCCAGTAACAGCAGCAACCAGAGAGTCACTTCAAACGCATTTTGGTTCTGCAAGTCTTAAAGATGACCCAGAAGCATATCTGGCTGCTGACTTTAGTGCTCTTATTGAGACAGTTGCTTTGCAAGCAGGGTTAAAGTTAGAGCCTGAAAATGTCGAAGTAAAAACTGGATTAGAAGTTTAAGAATACTTAAATGTAATATGTGAGGCGAGGCAGAATCTGCCTCGTCTTTTCACGCAGATTTTGCAGTCATCAAACCAATTGGTGATTGCTGAAGGCATTCTGCACCTCCTTCTGTTATTATAAACAGGGCACCTGTTTGAACACCTCGCATGCCAGAGCCATCAGTTATGTTGGGTTGCACGACTATCGCCATATTGGGTGCTAAATTGATATCAGGTATAGGGCCTGCTGGACGAGAATTAGAACCTAAGATAGGTGGCAGATACCCGCCACCAAACCCGTGAATTAAATCATCACAGGTGGTAAAACCATTCTCTTCGATAATGCTTGCTGCATCCAAAATTTCAGACATAGAACAACCTGGTCTTAGCACTGAGGCAATAGCACTAAAGGTGCTGTCTGCGACATCATGAAACTCAGATATCCAGCTGGCAGGGTTTTGTCGCATCGACATGGAACGCAAAACTTGACCTGCATAACCTCTAAATGCACCACTAATTTCCATAACCAGAAGATCGTCTTTGCTTATTAATCTGCCTGTGGTATTTTGACGTGGCACCATACCGTCTGGATTGTCCATATTTGTAGATATGAAATAGCGAATATGTGCCTGCCCACCAAGATCCAACCAGCTATTCTCAGCTAGACTAGCCAAATCATATTCTCTCATTCCAGGGGTAACATTCTGATAAATAGATTTAACAGCTAAATCAGAGAAATAGGCACCAAGTCTTAAACATTCAATTTCTGCAGGTGACTTTATCATCCGAACATTTTGATACCATGAATCAAGAGAAGTTAAAGAACAGCCGGTTTCTTCAAGAGCTTTTGTCATTGGAAGACTCATTCTACCTATGACACCAATTTTTTGTGCTTTAATTTGTGTAATCCTAGCCAACATTGTGTGTAAGGTATTTGGGCCTGCCCATTCAACGGATGCATGAAAGGCTGTTTTATTTGCTTGTGGTACGTGGTTATAATATTGCACATATAATTTAGGCTCTGCGTTAAGTGAAATTATCAATACAGCTTCAGCAGATACAGGCCAGCCAGTTAGCCATGGAATAGCAGTTCCTGCACGCTCAGCACCATAAATAATTAGGCTATCAAGGTTCTGTTTTCTAAGTATATTTTCAATGATCTTCCATCTATTAAGATATTCATCATCTTTAAAACATCGACCTTTTATATTTAATAAATGCTCTAGTTCCGTATCAAGGGTCATTGAAAAATCGGGCATTAAATTCATGATACCTCTCCTGTATTCATATTTTAACCAAGTAATAGGTGTGAAAACAAATAGGACAAACTTAATTATGAACGCATTTTTTGTGCCATCCAATCAGCACTAGCTTGGCGATATTTATAGGCTCTATTATTTACCACATGACCCCCATCTGGAACGGCGAGATGAATAATTTCGGGAGCGTTTACTGCTGCTTTCTCAAGCATTGCTGCGTGGTCACTTGGAATCACGCGGTCAAGCGCCCCAGATACGATAAATAAAGGACACGTTATCTGACTTGCAACTTCTCTCATAGACATTCTGCTTGCAATTTGCCTAATATTTTTCTCGTCGCTACCGCCAGAACGATAATCAAAACAACTTCGTGTTAAACCAGGAAGACTGTCATAGCAAAGACCAACATCAAATGGGCCTGATAGTGCTATGCATCCTTTAATATCTGAACAAAATGCTGCAGCCCTAGGTGCATAATATCCACCCATTGAAACACCCCAAAGCCCAATTCGATTAGTGTCTAAATCTTTTCGAGTGTGAATATAATCAATAACTGCCTGAACAGGCTTTTCATATTCAGGACAAATTGGAAGTTCATATTCTGCTTCGCCTTGCCCAGGGCCATCAAAAGTAAGTGTTGCCATGCCTCTATTAAGGAAAAGAGATTCATTGTTAAACATCTCTTCCTTGGCACTATCAAGTCCCATTATTAAAATAACAATAGGCGGTTTTTCAACACCGGTTGGCTTTCGCAAATGACCATAAAGTAAGTGGGTGCCATAACGGATAGATACACGTTCTCCTGCAGGAGATAGCCATGGCAGTGCTTTTGAATAGCTTTCAACTGCTTTTAGGTGGGTTGATTTCATCTGCTCTGGATCATTCACAAACAGAAATTTACCAAAATGATAACATACGGCGGCTGTCACATAATGTTCGCCTGCGCTTAAATAATTCTGGTTCCCTGCTGCCTCTTTCCCCAGAGATGCGTGGACATCTCCTCTGTTAGAAAGAGCCATGCACCAATTATCCCAACTTTGCGTTTGGGTTGTCACATCCTGAAAATCAGCGAGTGGCATACCATTACTTACCATTCTGCCTGCCCAATGTGCTTTTGCGGCCTCAATTTTGGGATCTGACATAGTTTTACCTCTTCGCTTATTTATTAAAATCTAAAATACATATTAATGTTGGCACTAAAAGGCAGTCCAAATCAAGCGTACACCAAGAGCGAAAATAGTAATATAGACAATAATGAAGAAAATTTTATCTGATAAATAATTATTTATAATTCTGCCCAAAAAAAGACCAGCAAATGAGACAGGAATAAAAATACTTGTGAGACCGATTAAATCAAAATTAAAAATACCCAAATACCAGTAAGGAATAATTTTTAAAAAATTACAAATACTAAAAAACACTGCTACAGTGCCCAGAAAAGCTTGTCTGGTGATGTTTTGAGGCAATAAATACGCAGCTATTGGCGGCAGCCCTGAATGAATTAAAAAACTTGAATACCCCGCAAGAGAACCTGCAAGAAGCCCCCAAAAAGGGCCAAGTATTCTTGGCTCAGTTATTTTTCGAAAATGACGTAGCAGACCATCTGCAACTAGAATAAAAGCTAAGATTCCAATGAAAATCTTGAGAGCATCAGGCGTTATAAGGCGAATGGTAATTGCGCCAATTACCATTCCAACTACACCCCCAAACAACAATAGTTTCATGCTGTGCCAAAGAACACTTTTTCTATAAAGCCAATAGGCAAATGGATCTGTTACCACCAAAATAGGGAGTAAAAATGCTGCAGCTGTCAGAGGCGGCATGATTTGAGCAGCAAGTAAAACTCCCACTAAACCGAAGCCTCCGCCTATTCCACCTCTGGACATTCCCATAATTAGGCTTGCAATGCCAAGAATGACAAGCTGATTTGTACTGTAGTCTGAAATGACTTCAAACATAATTTTTATATTTCATCAAATGCCTGAAAAATCACTGATTTGGTTAAAAAAATATTGAAGTAGTATTTATTTTAAGTTCAATAATTTTTTCGCGTTCAGATGCGTAATTTTTTGAAAATCATCTGGAGATAATTTTGTTGATTTTATCCAGTCAGTGCCATCTTTATTGTTATTATAGGGCCAATCCACAGCAAATAAAATTCGGTCAGCTCCCATTTCCATCAAAGAGCATAGTAGAGCCGAGTCTGAAAAATTACCGCTTGTAGTTATGTAAAAATGTTTGCAAAAAGTATCTCTGAATGATACCTGCCGGCTATTAGGAGATTGCCGTGTAGTAATACCCTCATGAGTTCTATCTAATAAAAATGGAACCCCTTCGCCTAAGTGACCTAGAATAATTTTTAAGTTGGGGAGTTTCTCGAAAATCCCGGACAAAACCATTCTCACTGCAGCTGTTGACATTTCAATTCCAAAACCCCATCCGGCTGTTTTGAAAACCTTAAATTCATCAGCATAATCTTGATAATACGCGTCGGTTACACGTTTGTCTGGTACGCCAGGGTGCAAGTAAACAGGTACATCCAATGCCTCTGCCCTGGCAAAAACCGGCCAGAATTTAGGTAAGTCAAAGAATTCTCCCTTTAACATACCATGTAACATAGCTCCTTTCATTCCGTGCGTTTTTACACATCTCTCAAGTTCATTAGCTGCAATTTCTGGTGCTTGCATTGGCAAGCTGGCAAAAGCAGCAAATCTGTCTGGATGTGTTGAAACAATTTTGGCAAGTTCATCATTCAATAATATGGATTGCTCTAAGGCTGTTTCAGGGGAGAAAATTTGCGCCCCTGGGTGATTGTGCGAAAGGATTTGAATATCAATTCCAGCTTCATCCATTTCCTGTAGTCGAAGCTCGTAATGGTCATGCAGTCTTTTTCTAGTGAATTCTGGCATCGCGGCGTAATTCTCGACTAAAGTAGGAATTTCATGGGTGATATAATGCTCTTCGATTGCGATAATGGGGCTCATATTAAATTCCTTACTATCCATTTTGATGATCTAATTTTGCATTAGACGATGGGATTTTATTTTACTTTTTATTTACCAGATCGGTGTCTATCAGACCTACGTTATTCGAGCATGAAATATTTTTCGTATGGATGTTGATTAATACCTCATTTTTTATAAGATACAAGCTAAGAATGCCCACAATTACTTTTGACTATTGCAAATTTCTAAAAAGAGTGTGTTTGTTTTTAATTGTCAAATAAAGCTGAAAAGGATTTTTTACCAAGATGAGTGACATCGATTTTACCTTATATAACGCGCCTCAATCCACTTGTAGTCAGCGCGTACGATTTGCGATGCACATAAAAGAATTGCCGTTTACAGAAATATTACTTGATTTGTTTAGCGGTGACCAATTGAAACCAGAATATCTAAGCATTAATCCAAATGGTGTAGTTCCAGCACTAGTTCATAACAAAAAAACCATTCTAGATAGTGCCGTGATTTTGGAATATTTAGAAGATATTTGTCCCAAAATAAATCCTATGCGCTCTGCTGACCCTGTTATTGCAGCTGAAATGCGCACAATGATGCGTTTCATTGATGAAGTGCCTACACCCGCAATTCGAATTCCGTCTTATAATCTTGCGTTTTTGCCGCATTTTCAAGCTATGAGCAAAGAAGAGTTTGAAGCATTAGCTGACTCAAAACCGCTAAGACGAGAATTTTTATTAAAAATGGGTCAAACAGGTTTTTCAGAGGCAGATATGAATGAAGCATTGTCACGATTACAGCGTGCAGTGCTTAGAATGGATGAATGGATTGAGCAGCATGGCGGCTCTTGGCTACAGGGAAATCACATTAGCTACGCAGATATTGCTGTAATGCCAGTAATCGTTAGAATGCAGGATATCAATCTGTCTTATTATTGGAATAATTTGCCCAAAGTTGCAAAATGGCTTGAGAAGATTCAAGAACATGCCGCTTTTAGTAAGACATTTTATCATGGCTCTCTTTTAACAGAAAAATACCCACATTTAGCCAAAAATAAATAACAAATAAGGATACTATGGGCCAAAAAATACCAAACAATTTATTGCAGCTTGAAAGTTGATCCTGCTATTTATTACCGAATCACACATCAATAGGGCTTGGCAAATAAACCATAAACGTAATTAATATTATAAATAGTAAAGATGAGTAAATCATGAATGATTATGTAATTGCAGAACCAACATGGCCGACACTTCCAGTAAAAGGCAGCAAATCTGTGTTTCCGGTAAGACGGGTTTATTGTATTGGCAGAAATTATGCTGAACACGCACGTGAAATGGGACATGATCCAGAGAGAGATCCGCCATTTTTTTTCCAAAAAAATGCAGATAACATTATTACCAACGGACGTTTTAAATATCCTTCGATGACAGAGGATGTTCATCATGAAGTGGAAATGATTGTAGGATTGAAATCAGGGGGTAAATTTATATCAGTTGCTGACGCGAATAATCATGTGTTTGGTTATGGAATTGGCTTTGATATGACGCGCCGTGATTTACAACAGCAAGCAAAAAATATGGGAAGGCCGTGGGAAGTTGGAAAAGCATTTGAACAATCTGCGCCATGTGGTGCATTAATACCCATTGAGAAAACAGGTGTAATTGATAAAGGCTCAATTAAATTATCTGTAAATGGGGACATTAGGCAGGACTCAGATTTAGCTGCCATGATTTGGTCGGTCCCAGAAATGATATCAATATTATCAGAGTATTTTGAACTTGCTGCAGGTGATTTGATTATGTCAGGCACACCTGCAGGCGTGAATTCAGTAATGCCTGGAGATAAAATGACTGGTTTTATCGAGGGCCTTGGAGAGTTAACTATTTTTGTCGATTAGCAAAAGTAATAGTGTATCATGAAAGTTTTTCTTTTAACCATTCAAATGAGTCTGGCGCCCAGCTTGAAAAATATTTAAATGCACAATGACCTGCGTCTGGATAAATGCGGGCCTCTCTTCCAATAGCTGGGCCATGTTCTAACATATAATAAATGTTCCCTATTGGAGCTAGATGGTCTTTTTTGCCATTAATCATCAAAATTGGCATAGTAATATTCTCTAACACTCCTTGTTCTGGCAGTGCCCATTGTTTGTAGAGTTCATTTTCCTTCTCAACGCTCCATTCAGGGAAGGTGACAGGACCATCTTTTGGGCCAAATTTATATTGCGACCGACTTGAACGTGCATCAACGTAATTTAATAATTCTTGGTCCGTCATTTGATAGCCAAAATGGTGGCCAGCAGAAGCCACTACTGCCCTCACCATTTTTGGATAGTGACCTGCTAACTGCATTACAGAATAGCCCCCGCGGCTGATGCCAAAAGCTCCAATACTTTTAGCATTAACCGATGGAAGCTCAGCAAGGAAATCGATAGCTGCCATCCAAGCAGAAACCGAGCTTGGTTCCCAAGGTAGTAAATTATCTCCTGTACCGGGAGCATCCATAATCAAAGCAACCATATCATTTTCTATACAGAAATCGCCTGCCCAGCCTCTATCCTCCTTAAACATATCAGCACCACACATAATAAGAACTGCTGGGTGTTTGCCAGCTGTTTTAGGCTCTCTCAGATGACATTTAATCTGATATCCTTGATGTTCTATTATTACTTCTTGCACTGGCGGGGTCAGATGGGCGCAAGATTTTGCATAAGCACGATTACAGTCTTCACTTATCGTTTTTTTAATAGCTGAAATTGCGCCAGGAAAACGGCCTATGGAGTAATAAGTGCGTGCCTGAAGAAAACAACTGCGTGCGCTTTTTATATCACCTTCTGATTCTAATCTATCTCCTTCATCTTCATAATGCTTGCCAGCTTCTCTCCATAAAGGCACCCATACTTCTTCATTTGTTCCAGCCACCCGCGAAACAAAAGATTGCAAATAATCCATATCATCTATCATCGATAACCATCTTCGGTAAAAACCAGCATGGTCTATTCTTGTTGGGTTTTCATCTGGAATAAAAGCATGTGACTGCATTATTGACCTCCTGTATCAAGGTTAATTAATCGTAAAATTTCATCTTGTGCGTCTTGTACTTCCAAATCTATTACGGATTGAGCGCGCACTCTATTTTTTTGCAGAATAGCGTCATGTAGCATTGATAAATTTTTAAGACTTCTTTGCTGACGCTCTGGATCCCGGTTTGGATGTGTCAGTCCCAAAGCGCGCCATCGCCATGATTGACTGGTAAGAGAGTCAATTAAGCTTGAAAGAACCTGATTTTCAGCATAGCGATAAATGATTTCAAAAAAAGCGTTCTTATGCTTCATTATAATCGCTGGGGATTGCTTGTCTAAGGATTTTTGAAGTTGCTTGAAACAATTGGTTAATTTTTTACAGGCTGCATTTGAAGCATTTTGTATAAATAAACTGACAGCCAACTTTTCAAGGGTAGCCCGTATTAGGTAAATTTCATTTGCTTCAGTAGCAGACATAACCCTTACACGAGGGCCTACTTGCGGCTCTACTGTTATTAGTCTTTCTGTTTCTAATTGTCTTATTGCTTCCCGAATGACAGTACGAGATACTCCTAAGGCTTCTATTAGTTCACGCTCTTTAATTCTAGCGCCTGGTTTATAATCGCCGCGAATAATTTTATCACGAATGAAGATGTGTGCTTGGCTTCTTAGAGGCGCTGCATCTCTTAAAATAGCATGAGTGTTTTTTTTATTTTCTCTTGACAAAATAGGAGTCCCAAACGAGAATTTACCATATTACGATAATATGGTTTTGATAAATTTGAAAGTTAAATTTTGGAGTAGTAAATGAATAGTCAAGCGCCGGTAAAATTAGCAATTGTTGGACTAGGAAGATGGGCAAAAGTACTAGCAAACGCGGCTCAGAAATCAGATAAACTTGAGATTATTGCTGGTCATTCTCGTTCGCAAGAAAAAAGAGACGAATTCACTCAACAATTTGGTGTTGCTACATATGCTAGTTTAGCAGAAATTCTTGCTATGCCAGAGATTGAAGGCGTGATTATTACAGTTCCAAATGAGCAGCATTATACTGTTGCAAAACAAATTGCAGAAGCTGGTAAGCATATTTACACAGAAAAGCCAATTTCCAATATCTTAGCAGATGGTTTGCGGATGGAAGCATTGCAAAAAGAGCATAATGTTACAATGACAGTAGGTCATAGTGCAAGATTGTTGAAAGGCATTCAGATGATGAAGAATAATTTGGATGATGGGTCTCTTGGCAAGCTTGCTTTCATTGAAGCTAATTTTTCAAATGAGAGAGCACTTGAGTTAACACCAGATACATGGCGTTGGTATCGTGACCGAGCACCAGGCGGACCTTTATCTCAATTGGCAATTCATATGTTTGATATTCTACATTATCTAGGAGGTGATGTGGATGGTGTTTCGTCTATTGCCTCAAAACTCTCTCCTGTGGGAGCTGAGGTTGATGACCAGTCAATGTCAACTGTTCGCTTCAAGAACGGCGTGCTTGGCTATGTTGGTAGCTGTTGGACATCCCCTGGTATTTTCTCAACTCGTGTTTTTGCACAAGCTGGATTAATGCATTTTGAACTTGATTTTGCTTCTTGGGATGAGCCTGAAAATTTGCATAAAAGCTCTTCATTATACATTCAGCGCGGCAAAGACGGTTACGGATTACGAGAAGACCTTGAGATTTTTTCAGGTAATATGTTCCAAGACGAATTGGAAATCTTCGCAGAAGCATGCCGCACATCTAGTGCAAATATGCTAACGGCACATGACGGAAATATTGCTGTTGCAATGGTTTATGCTGCCCTAAAATCCATAGATGAAAATGCGGCGATGGTTTCTGTTGATGATGTTATATCATCTGCTAAGTCTGAACTTTGATTAAGGGAAAACAACGTGACTTTATCAAGCAGAAGATTAGAGCTATTAACCCAACCAGAAGTAGCAGCTCAGCTTGCCAATAATCCTTTGATTATCTTGCCAGCAGGAAGCGTTGAACAACACGGTCCACATTTACCTGCTGGAACAGATATATTCGCAGCAAATATTATCGCAGAACGTGTTGCAGAAAAAATGGATGGCTTGGTTATTCCAGGTGGTCCTTTAGGTGTAACCCCATTTCATATGCCATATGAGGCAACAATAACATTGTCTCATGAGACCTATATTAGGGTTGTATATGAAACTTGTCAGTCACTTGCACAACATGGTGCTAAGCAGTTAATACTTATTAATTGGCATGAGGGTAATTCATCATCCCTAGCTATAGCAGCAGAACGCTTGCACCGAGAATGCGGATTAAGCGTATTAACAGTTCAAGCCTGTTATGTAGCAGCAGAATTATATGGTCCAACATCTGGTGGACTTACTCATGGCGGGGAAATTGAAACGCTTGCTATATTGGCAGCTTATCCTGAATTGGTGCATTTAGACAGAATTGAGGGATCATCAGACCATCAACATGGCTCAAAAATGGATAAATTGCGTAGGACGCGTTCTTATCAGCCAGTATTAACAGATATTCGCACAATAGCGCCAACAGGATGGTATGGAGATCCAAGTCGCGCAACAATTGAAAAAGGTACTCAGATGTTAGAAGATTTAGGCGCTGCTATTGCCTCTGAAGCAACTGAAATATTTTCGCTTTTAGAAAAAGTGAATGGCGGTATCGCAACGCTTGATAAAATGCTCAAAAAGGGGTAAATTATGGCTTGCAAAATAGGGGTAGGAGATTCTGTTCAACTCGCCTTACCAGGGCGCATTTCACACCAAATTGCTGGCACTGGCGCTGGCGCTGAAAATGTTTGTGTTAGACTTGTTGAAATTGCACCAGAAACAGAAAATAGTGAGAGAAGGAACCCCCATTATCACCCTGATGTTGAGGAATGTATTTATGTTCTTGAGGGGGAGGGATGCACCCATGCAGATACAGGAGACTATCAAATTAGTGCAGGGGATACTTTGATAATGCCGCCTAATGAGAAGCATATGACACGAAATATAGGCAATCATACATTAAAATTATTATGCTTTTTCCCAACTGGTAGAGTAACCATTCATGGTGAATAAGTGTTAGAGACACGACATATATGACTTCTATTAAAAATCAATCAGAGCAAATAATATGCCTGCGACCTGAAACAGATTTTATTGAATTTGATGCAATTGCCCCTTCACGTTTCGATGTTACTTATTTGAAGCCAGATGACCCTGACTTACTTATCTGTGCGGAAAAAGCAAAAGCGATGATCATTCCAGCGGTAGGTCCTAAAATTCAAAATGAAATTTTTGAAAAAACGGCTATCAAAATGGTGCAGGTAACAGGCGCTGGGATTGATAGGATAGATACTCAATTTTGTGAAAGTAACCAGATTGCGGTGTGTAACGTGCAAGGAGGAAGTGCATTTGCTGTTGCTGAATATTGCCTAGGGTCTGTTATTACTCTGTCAAGGCAATTACATCTTGGCAATAAAGGGGTTCAAATGGGTGAATATTCTGCCATTCGCCAAAAAATGTTGAAAAAAAGAATGGTGTCGTTACAAAATCAGCATGTCGGAATTATTGGATTTGGCAGTATAGGGCAGGAAACCGCAAGATTATTTCAATTGATGGGGTGTCAGATTTCTTGTTTTGATATTTTTTCACCAGACAAAGAAGAAGCTAGTAAAATACAAGCTAATATATGCAATTTATCAACTTTGTTAAAACAAAGTGATGTGGTTTCATTGCATGTGCCGCTAACTGATCAAACAGAAAATTTGATTTCGGAGGCTGAATTAAATTTAATGAAACCAACTGCACTTCTAGTAAATGCTGCAAGAGGTGGAGTTGTAAATGAAATTGCCCTCGCATCTGCTTTGGAAGAAGGAAGAATTAGTGGCGCTGTTATTGACGTTTACAGTGAAGAGCCTGCACTTTCAAGTAATCCATTATTAAATTTATCATCCTCAGCACAGGAGAGGGTGTTTTATTCTCCCCATATTGCAGGTATTACAAAGCAATCTTGGACCGATTTATTCCAAAAATCATGGGACAACTTAGAGCGGTATTTTGATAATAATTCCTTGAATTATCGGCAAGTTTAATAAATTCATAATTTTTTTAGTAAATTGCCCTGATATTTAAGTTTCCTGTTGCCAAAGATTTTTAATTTTTTCGAATGCTGCATTACCTTCTGAGCGGCGTTTTTCAGCGGTAATGTCTCCCCAGTCTATAACTGCTTTTTGATAGGCAGGGCGCTCTATGATTTTGTTAAACCAGTTGTTTAGTGCCGACAATTCCGACCATAGAGGTGCCATTTGGAAAGAGCTCAAGCGAGTTAAATAAACAACAAGAGAAATATCTGCTAAGGAGTAGCTTTCTCCTGCCAACCAGTTATGCTTTTGGAGGTGCATGTTCATCTCTAAAAAAAGTTGCTTGAACGCTTGAATAGAAGGCAAAAGGAGAGGCGAATCTAGACCCATTTCTGTGTTGATCCTATCATTGTTTTTTCGAACACCATCCCGCATTTTTTCATAATAATCGGCTAATTGTTTCTTATCCGTTTCTTTGTAATAATGTCGGTTTACAATGCAGACACCAATTGTTCGGCTTGCAACATGAATACCATCTTCTATTTTACGCATCCATAGGCGCATTTGTGCAATTTCCTTTGGATCATCAGGTCGTAGCTTTATGTCATTCTGGTAAGCGTCTTCAATATATTCTAAAATAAGAGTGGATTCAGGTATAGTGAAATCTCCATCTTTTAATAATGGAATCAATCCCTTAGGATTATATTGATGAAAATCTTCGGGCCTTTGACTTGCATCACCAAGTGCAGTATCAATTACAACACTCTTCCACTCTATATTTTTTTCTTCTAAACCTAAACGTACCCTTTGTGCTGCAGTCGAACGATCGTAATGAAATAAGGTTATCATCGAAAATTCCCGTTAGTCGTTAAATTTATAAATCTGCAATATCATAAGAAACACCAACTGGAATAATACCGTTGGGGTTGATCTTAAGATGGGATAAATAATAATGGTCAATAATATGGTCTAGTTTTACTGTATTCATAACTTTTGGGATGTCTAATAAACGGTGCATATATGAATGCAGCATTGAGTAGTCACGTAATTGTCGTTTATTACATTTAAAATGGTAGAAATACACTGGGTCAAAACGCACGAGAGTAGGTAACAATCTCCAGTCTGCCTCACATGGCGTATTTCCAAGTAAAAATGGTTGTTCGTTAAGAATATTTTCTAGCTTATCTAATGTATCAAATAATAAATTTACCGAATTAGTATAGGCTTCTTGAGATTTGGCAAACCCTACACGGTAAACCCCATTATTTAATCCTCGGTATACTAAATCATTCATTTCTTCTATTTTTTTAATATCATAAGATGTTGTCATTTGATTTTTGGGTTGATTGAGAAGGGAGCAAAATGGCCCGTCTAACATTCTTATAATTTCTGAGGATTCATTGTTCACAATAGTTTGAGTTTTTTTATCCCAAAGAGTTGGAACTGTAACCTTGCCGGTAAAATTGTTATCAACATGTTTATATAACTGATGCAGATATGTAATTTCGATACCAGTATTATTGATAACTCCCTCATAGTCACCAAAATGCCAGCCATTAGGATAACTAATCGGGTGTACAACAGAAATGCCTATTACGTCTTCAAGATTGTGCAGCGCTCTATATAGTAAAGTACGATGTGCCCATGGACAGGCATAAGCCACAATTAATTCATACCGGCCCGCTTCAGCAGGAAATTTGCCTTTATCTGGGTTAGATATAAATTCACGATAAGGTGACTCTGGCCGAATAAAACTACCATCGGTCGCTTGTTTTCCTTCGGCGTCTGCACCCCAGATGCCATCTACGAGCATTCCCATATATGAGTTCCTTGCTGATAAAAAGAGAGCCAGCATTTAGCTGGCCCCCAATTATTTTTTAGTTAGATTTTAGGCAGGTCTTTTGGCTAAACCTAGTGATTCTTGTGCAGCATGAAGGAAGCGTAAATCAACTGCATCACGCCAGTTAAAGTCGGCAGGCACTTGCTGAAGGTCTATTACACCTTGTGCGAAACTATCCATTGATTCCTCGGTAAATCCACCATCCTTGCAAATTTGGTCTAGTTCGGTTTCATACTGAGCTTCAAACTCTGGAGGAATATCAAATCCTTTAGAACGCATTTCAGAGTAAGCTGCTGCTTTATTTGAAGGTTCAAAAAGCCACTGGCGAGCCTTTAGCTCTGCATACTGCCATGCATAAAGGGCATCTTCATTCTTATCACCCCATTCCATGTTAGTAATGAACCCTTCTTGAGGCACTTCATAGATTTTGGCAGAAATAAACTTACCACCATTTTCCGTAAGACCATTTTCATGCCGTGGAAAAACAGATGCTCCCTGAAGAACTCCAGCAATAAGCGCCTTCATTCGTCCATCAGAACCACCCTTCATAGGAACCATCTCAACATCTTTATCTGGGTCTAAGCCATTTTGGATTAAAATTTGGCGTTGTATCCATGTATTGCGACCGCCAAGGCCGCCACCAGAAACCTTACCACCCTTCAGATCTTCAAATGTTTCAATTCCTTTAGCAACTCCCATAATCCACCATTCTTTATCACGGTAGACACTTAAAAGCTTAAGCGGTTTGCCACTAGCTGCATTTGCACCAAAAAGAACATCCACATCTGAATGCGCGACATCAAGGCTGCCCCCAATTAATCCAGGGAAATATTCATCAGTAAGATAAAATTCAATATCTTCAATACCAGCACTCTCATAGAAACCCTTGAATTGAGCTAAACGCCAAGACCATTGCGCTGCATAGTTAGGATTCCAGTCTGCCATCCGTATAGTGCTTGCGCTAGATTTAATCGCAGAAGAGTCAACGGCCCAAGCACCTTTAAAAGGTACCGCAGTCGCACCGATTGCAATTCCAAGCGCTCCCAGTCCGCCTTTAAGTAGAACCTCTCTTCTCGGTAGTAGTATTTTTGTTTTCTGTTTTAATCGTGCCATTTTTTTCCTCCCATTTTAAAAAAATTTTAGTTTCTGTGTAGGCATCACAGATGATTCACATTACGCCATGGAGCAACTTTCGCTTCAAGCCATCTTGTGAAATTGATTAGTGATAATGACATCACAATTAATAATAAAAGTACAGCAAATGTCATAGCAGTATTAAATGTATCTGCCGATCGCTGAATTAAATATCCGAGTCCATTTGAGCCGCCAAATAATTCCGCAATTACAACACCAATGAGACCACGTCCTATACCTTGCTGAATACCGGAAATAATAAAGGGTAGGGTATATGGGAGAACCACCTTGTAATAAAGCTGAGTTCTATTTGCACCGAATACCTTTGCTGCCGCTAGTAAGGATTTTTCAGTTGTTTTAACACCCGCCCATGCGTTGATAATAATTGGAAAAACAGCAGATAGTACAATTATAGTGACCTGCATGGTTGTGGTAAAACCAAGAAACAAAATAAATAATGGCACTAAAGCAATTCTAGGAAGCGATGCAAGCGCCCAAACATAGGGGCTTAATATAGATTCAACATATTTATTACCGCCCATTAGTAGCCCACCTGGGATGCCAATTGCACAAGCTATACCAAGACCAGTCATCAGGTTTTTGAAGCTATGAAGAAAATGGTCTAATATACTCCCAGAAAAAACAGCTCCCTCTGGAGCCCTGGTTGTCATTCCTACCCATAGTTCCTGAAACATAGCAGAGGCTTTTGGTAAAAATAATGAGTTTATGTTTCCATAGGTTGTGACTAACTCCCAAAGTATGAAAAATATAATAAGATTTACTGATGTTACAACAAATCCTCTAGTCCGGCGCCATATTTCCCTAAAGGTCCATCCAACATCTTGAATTCTATTGGGATCATCGGTTTCATAAGTTATTTGGTCTGAAACTTTTGCCATGCTTATTCTCCCCTTGTAGTCTGCATTGCCTCATCTTTGACCAAATTCCAAATATGGTCGCGTAATTCAGCATACTTTTTAGATATTTTAACCTCAGAATTATTCATTCTTGGACGCGGAAAATCAACGTCAACAATCTCTTTTATTTGGCCGGGTCGATATGATATTACAACTACTCTATCACCAAGCAAAATAGCTTCATCAATTGAATGAGTAATGAACACGCAAGTTTGTCCTGTTTCTAAAACGATGCGTTCCATTTCAGCTTGCATCGCTTCACGGGTCATCGCATCAATAGCAGCAAAAGGCTCATCTGCAAGAAGAATATCTGGGTTTGTTGCTAGCGCTCTAGCAATTCCAACGCGCTGTTTCATCCCACCTGATAATTCATATGGAAACGATTTTTCAAACCCAACCAAATCCACTAATTCAAGAGATTTTTTTACCCTTTCTTTTTTTTCCTCCTCACTAATTCCTAAGTTTTGAAGTTCATATGGTAACCTGATGTTGGATTCAACTGTTCTCCAGGGTAGCAGCGCGTAATCCTGAAATACCATTGCCCGATCCGGGCCAGGAGCCGTTACCTCTTCTCCTCTAACTTTAACACTTCCTCCAGATTTAGGAATTAGTCCAGAAATAGCATTAATGAAGCTTGTCTTTCCGCAGCCAGAAGGCCCAACCAGAACAACGAACTCACCTCTTTTTATCTCTAAACTTATATTCTGCAAAGCAATTAACTTTTTACGCTCGCGATGCAGGTCATAAGAAATAGAGAGATCTTCGGCTACTATTATGTTTTCATTAGATACAGCCACATTTTCCCCCCGAATTTGTGCCATTAAATTTAATCAGTGGAGAATTGAACAAGTTTCCATTTGTCAGGTCAAGAAGTATTTTTGTGAGAAAAGCTTTATTATTTTTTTTGGATAAACCCCAAGACCTCTGATTTTATTTGTGATTTTTCATAAAAATATAAGAAATATTTTACAATATTTGAAAAAGGAGAGCGCCGTAATAACTTAATTTCTGTTTACTAAATTATGCTTTCTATAAATCACAATGTTTTTCTGATAGTTTTTGCCAATTAATGAGCAGGGATTGTTCTAGGATGATAACAAATGCGCTTTGAACCTTTGACGCTGTCCAACTACAACTGCTATTGATACACTCGATGCAAAGATAATCATTTCAAAGTTTATGAATTCGTTTAATAGCCAGAATGATATAAATAAAGTCATGAATGGTTGAAGAAACTGTAATTGACTAATTTTTGCAATACCACCCCTCGATAAAGCAATGCTCCACAAACAATTGCCGATAAACATCGAAAATAGTCCTAAATAAATCACTCCCCAAAATGAGTTTCCATGTTGAATTGCATCTCCGATGAGAAGATCATCTGGCCATATAAAAATAGTCACAAAGATTGAAATTGGTGCAGTCAAACATAATCCCCATGATATTACTGCGAAGCCAGAAATATGTTTGTTGAGCGCAGCGCTTTTCGTATATCCTACAGCGGCGCAAAGACAAGCTATGAAAAGCCAAAAATTACCAAGCATTATATTTTGCGAGGCATTTGTGAGGCTGTCATTTTGAGAAAAGTGTGATTTTAGCATAAAAATTGTTACCAAGAGTGCTGCTGCGAACGAGCATACCCAAAACAAAATAGGGGGCCGTTCTTTAGCAATTAAAACTCCAGCGGCAGATAAACATAGCGGCAACATTGCCAAAACCACTGCACTATATGAGCTTGAGACTTTGGTTAGAGCGAAAGCAATAGCCCCAGGAAAACCAAAAACAAGCATAAGGCCGATAAATAATAATTCACGCATCTGAGCCATAGAAGGGATTGTAGTTATTAAAGTTGGAGTATAATTTATTTCACGTTCTTCTAATTTTCTTAAAATCTGTCTTTTTTGGTTATTCAAGACAAAGCTAATTATGAGAAAAATGATAGCAAACATACTAGCGCTTGATGCGCGTAAGCATGTTGTTAGAATCGGTGGATATAAATCAAGGGCCAATTTTGTTGCTGGGAATGTTCCAGCAAACATAATTACGGCTGTTACCCCAATCCCAATAGAAAATGTTTGTGAAGAATGCATCTAATTTTTAAGCTCTGACTATATTTTGTGGCCAATCCTCGCTGTAGGGTAATGTCTAACTATTCAATTGGTGTATTGTTTTACATAATAACAAAAACATTAATAGTTTTTTCATGAATCATTTTTAACTTGATAGTTCCATAAACCGTGTTTAACCTATTCCGTCTAGGCTAAAAAAAGATAAATAAGGGGAAAAAATATGCGAAAATTACTAATTGTTACGCAATCAATTTTGCTTGGAATTTTTCTATCCGTTGGAGCGCAGGCTCAGACAATCAAAAATCCTGGTATTTTGGTTCACGCGGCAGATGATGAAGCAACAACGCTAGACCCAGCTCAAGTTGAAGCAGGTGAAGGCGGAGAGACCGTCATTTTGCAAGTTTATGATAGACTTTTAGAGTTTGGACCTTCTGGTCCTGAGTTGATTCCAGGTCTTGCCACAACAGTTCCAACTATCGAGAATGGAATGATTAGCGAAGATGGAATGACTTATACCTTTAAAATCAGAGAAGGTGTTGTGTTTCATGATGGAACAGATTTGACAGCAGAAGATGTTAAATTTTCTTGGGATCGTATCGTTGAAATGGACTTACCTGAGGGTCAGTCAGGAGTTATCTCCGACATTGTAAGTGAAACAAAAGTGGTTGACGATTTCACGTTCCAGGTAACATTGTCAGGTCCAAGTGCAAGTTTTTTGAATAGTACAGTTGTTTCAATGGCTGCATCAATTGTTAGTCAGGACGCAGTAATGGCTAATGGCGGTGTTGTCGCTGGGGAGCCAAATGAATATATGGCCCAAAATGTAGCGGGAACTGGTCCATACAAATTAAAGGTATGGAACCGTGGCGAGAATATTCTTCTTGATATCAATGAAAACTATTGGGGAGAAAACGCAAAATTAGCCGCACGTATTGAAATTGGAGCTGAACCTGATGTTCGTGTACTTGGTCTTCGCGCAGGTAACTATGATACTATCGAAACAGACCCGTCATTTGTTGCAGATATTGAGGGTGCAGATGGGGTGACTCTACATACTGGTGGCCTATTACTTGAGCCAATTCATGTCGGTTTTAACTTAAACATTCCTGAAGGGTCGCTTCCAAAAGAGGATACCATACCAACTGATTTTTTCCATGATCCTAGAATTCGGCAGGCTTTCAACTATGCATTTGATTATGATGCGTTTTTATACGGTCCTTTAGCTGGGTTTGGACAATTCAACCCGCATTATTTACCAATTGGAATTTTTGGTCATGATGCAGATGCCCCAGTTTATGGCGCACAGGACAAAGCTAAAGCCGAGGCATTGTTTAGAGAAGCTGGTTATTGGGATAAGGGCTTTGCTGTGTCCGTTATAACTGAAGAATCCAACCTGTTTGCTGATGCAGCACTAGTACTTAAAGATTCTTTAGAAGGTTTGAACCCTAATTTTAGAATTAATGTTCTTGCAGTTGCAGAGGCAGTTTTTGATGAAGCTCATGCTCAAAATCCAATTGAATATGCAATGTGGGTAAAAAACGCAGACCCATTTGCCGACCCACATCCATATATGAGTGCTTATCAGCATCCCGACGGTGAGTGGGGTGAGGTTCATGGCTTTGCTAATGGCTATCGTAATCCAGAAAAAATCGCTGAGTTAATTGACGGAGCCTCCATTGAGCTTGACGTAGCTAAGAGGGCAGCGATGTATTCCGAACTTCAGAGATTGTTATTCGACGATCCAATGTGGTTAATCACTGCTCAGGAAGGTGTTACAATGGCCTACCGCAGTTGGGTAAAAGGGTTCCAAATGAACCCATTGTGGCCGCGTCCTAGTCTGAGATTTGTTTACTTAGACAAATAATTTTTTATTTAAGGTCAACCGCTGCGATAGATGCACAGATATCTTGTGGTTGACCTTTTTTACGTTTATTATTCCTTCAAATTAAAGAATATAAGATTTTGTTGAAAATAATCTGAGAAAACCAATATCATATATTTACTTTATGCACTTCTAAACGGAACAAATTATGCAAATTAGAGATTATATAATTCGGCGACTGTTAGTCTTGCCTGTGTTAATTATTGGCACATCTATAATTGTTTTCGCGCTTACTCGTATCGGAGGGTCTCCTATTGGAATTTACCTCTCCCATGAGATGAGCCCGGCAGAAGTTCAAGAAATGAAAGAGAGATTTCATCTGGATAAACCTGTCCCTGTTCAATATTTTTATTGGATTAAAGGCGTGACACAAGGTGACCTTGGATGGTCGGGTGTTGCTTCGGCGCCAGTGGTCGATGTGTTTCCCAAGAAGTTTGCAGCTACAATGGAGCTGGCTATTGCAGCAGGAATAGTTGCTGTGTCTCTCGGAATTGCTTTAGGAACCTTTGCTGGCGCAAGGCGTAATAAAATAGCTGACCATATAATTAGAGTAGTCTCAGTAAGTGGAGCAAGTATGCCACTTTTTTGGTTTGCTATCTTGTTATTAATTATTTTCTGGGTATGGCTTGGTTGGTTTCCTATAGGTAGGAGTGATCCAAATTTATTTGAAGCTATCCCGCACCCAACGGGTTTTTATACTATTGACGCTTTGTTAGCAGGAAACTTTGCAGCGTTTAGGGACGCAGTTTGGCACCTAATTATGCCTGCCGTGGCATTAGGTTACGGCGCGACGGCGATTATTGCCAGAATGATGCGCTCTTCTCTTATTGAAGAATTACAGGAAGATTACGTGGATGCCGCTAAGGCAAAAGGACTTGCGGAGCGAGTTGTGTTAAAAAAACACGCACGAAGGAACGCTCTAATTCCGACTGTAACGGTTATAGGATTAACGTTTGGATTTTTGCTTCAAGGAACAGTTGTAGCGGAAATTATTTTCCGTTGGCCTGGTTTGGGACGTTGGATGGCTTCGGCAGTGCTCCGCGGAGATCAGGCAACTATTATGACATACGTTATGTTTACAAGTATTCTTTTTTTAATTGTTAATTTAGTCGTAGATATCATTTACGCAAATCTAGATCGCCGCGTCGTTTTAGGAGAATAATATGAAACAAGATTTTCAAACCAGCGCTGTGGCTATTGAGGGTTTAAATGATTCTGCATTCAAGGTTCGCTTAAGGCGTAATTTTGAAATCATACAAAATGTTTTGGAAAACCCAACTACTGTAATTGGTTTGGTAATTGTTATTTTGATGCTTTTGATGGCTTTGTTTGCTCCCATTATTACAGAGCCCAATATGCCAGATCCTTATCAGATGCCCCGTGACTGGCAAGCAGCTCGTTCAGCACCACTGACTCCTGGGCATGTGCTTGGCACTACTAATCGGGGTGGAGATGTATTTTACGGTGTTGTTTGGGGGGCAAGAACCTCTCTTAAATTATCCCTGATAGTGGTCAGCCTAACGGTTGTCGTTGGTGTAATAATTGGAAGTGTTGCTGGAATTGTTGGGGGAAGAGTTGATGAAATCTTAATGCGCGTCGTCGACGTGTTCTTATCTATTCCAGAACTTATTTTTGCCCTAGCTATTGCTGCGATATTGGGCCCATCCTTCACTAATATTATATTGGCCCTAGTAGTCGTTTTCTGGGTCAAATATGCTCGAATTATGCGTGCTCAGGTAATCAGAATAAAACAACGTGATTATGTTGATGCCGCTAGAGTTATGGGTGACTCCAAAATGCAAATATATTTAAAAGACATTCTGCCAAATTCCTTCAGCCCGGTCATGGTGCAAGCAACTTTAGACATGGGTAACATTGTTCTTGTTGGTGCTACTTTATCTTTTATTGGGTTATCTGAAGCAGGTATAGCTGAATGGGGTGTTTTAGTTTCAGAAGGACAGGCTGGAATTTCTGCTGGCAGATGGTGGGCATCTACCTTTCCGGGTTTAATGGTGTTTTTATGGGCTCTCGCTTTTAATTTAGTTGGGGATGGTCTTCGTGATGTATTAGACCCAAGAACTGAGACTAAGAGGTAAAATTATGTCACCAGATACAGCTTATATACCCGATTTGTTGCCAGAAAATTTAATCGCTTCCGTCACAGATCTTAAAATATATTTTCAGTCGAAGCAGGGAATGGTGCATTCTGTCGATGGTGTTAGCTTTGACATCGTTGATGGTGAAATGATGGGCTTAGTCGGCGAGACTGGATGTGGCAAAAGCGTAACCGCTCGCTCATTCATGCAGTTAATTCAAACACCTCCGGGAGTGCTGGCTGGTGGTAAAATTCATTTTAAGAGCCAAAAAGATTGTCAAAAATGTGAAGGGGCTAAATGCGGTTTTTGTTCAAATACTGGAAAACAAATTTTAGATTTATTGAGTTTGTCTGAAAATCAAATTCGTGAATTGAGGGGTGAGCGTATTGCAATGATTTTTCAGGATCCAGGAAAGGCACTTAATCCTGGACTCACCATTCGCACTCAATTAGCGGAAGTTTTTCAGGAGCATCGAGAAAACGACGTGTTAGAAAAGGCAGGCTTTGCTAATAATTTAAATGGAATAAATGGTTATCTTTTAAAAAAATATATTCGTCAGGAAACTAACTTAATTTCAAAAATAGTCTTAAAATTTCCTCCATTCAGAGGTTTGCGAAAAAAAGTTGATAAGGCAATAGATGGTCTGGTAACCGAAGCTCTTGCAGAGACACAAATTCCAAATCCAAACAAAATTATGGAACGTTATCCGCATGAACTTTCAGGAGGAATGAAACAACGGGTTATGATTGCACAAGCAATTGCGTGTAATCCAGATTTGCTCATTGCTGATGAGCCAACAACTGCACTCGATGTAACAGTTCAAGCAAGAGTTTTGGACCTAATTAAGGATTTGCAAAAGCGCCATAAAACTTCTGTTTTGTATATAAGTCACGATTTGTCTTTAGTTCGCCGAATTTGTGACAAAGTGGCTGTTATGTATGCGGGAAAAATCGTTGAAACTGGTGATGCGGAAACAATCTTTAACGATCCAAAGCACCCTTATACTAAAGGCTTAATCAAAGCACTGCCCTCCATGACGCATGAGCGCGGAAAGCTTGAGGCAATTGAAGGTATGGTTCCTGAATTAATTAATCCAAAATCAGGATGTCGGTTCGCTAGTAGATGTAAAGAAAAACTATCTAATTGTGAGAATGATGATCCAAAGTTAGAGGTATTATCTAATAAAGATAAATCCCATAAAGTATCATGCTTTCTGTATCATCAAAATAAATAGCCAAAAAACTTTAGATTTATAAGCATTGTTGAAGTTGAGAAAATTTAGATAAAGGGATAAAGACCGTGATTTCTGCCGACAAAACTATTTTAAGTGTAAGAAATGTGAAAAAGCACTTCCCTATCAAAGAGGGAGTTTTACAGAAAGTCGTTGGTCATGTTCATGCGGTTGATGGCGTAAGTTTTGATATAAAGGCTGGAGAAACTGTGGGCTTGGTTGGTGAAAGCGGATGTGGCAAGACCACAATAGGTCGATGTGTTGCAGGGTTAGAGGCTCTTACAGAAGGTAATATATACTTTGATTTGCCATCAGATAAAATATCTATATTGGAAAACAGTGATATAGGCGACAAAAATAACGTATCTTCTGAAGATATTCAGGAGTTAGAAAACAATTATGATATAGGAAAAATTGAC